>Ga0209009_1000281_pt1 | contig 20330 bp, 16 predicted proteins | sample BlaSpr_A8_OM3_M2_FD_187979 | JGI IMG/M metagenome (GOLD analysis project Ga0209009, IMG submission 187979) | Forest soil microbial communities from Thunder Bay, Ontario, Canada - Black Spruce, Ontario site 2_A8_OM3_M2 (SPAdes) (version 2) | ecosystem: Environmental > Terrestrial > Soil > Boreal... | reverse complement strand
TCGTCGTCCGCATTTTTGGCCGCTCCGGCGCAACCGCAACGGGCACCGACATCGATTCCGCCGGCAAGACGATCGCCGAAGCTCTGCGCGCGCATGGTATGCCCGACGCCGCGTGGGTACTGCCTTTGAACGGAACGTTCGGCCAAAACGGTGGCGTCGCGCCGCAGATCGTGGGCACGGTCGACAAGCCGACCCGCGAGCACGTCGAGACGATCATGCGCGACACGCTGAAAGCGCTGCCCGACGCGCTGGCGACGGTCGTGCAAAACGCACAGATCCAGACTTCGCTATTCCTCACCGACTGCTCGGGCCCTGAAGCGCGCGCTCAAAAAGCCGCGCTTGAGGACGCGCACCGGCGCGCGGAGACGATCGCGCGCGCCGCCGGCGTTCGCTTGGGAAGCGTCGTCGCCGTCAACGAGCAGGGGTTCCCGCAGGCCTGCGTCTCGTCAAACGACGCCATGTTCGGATATAACCCGCAGAACAACTTCGATGCGTTCGGACCGCTCGACGTCGCGATCGTCGTAACGGCCACCGTTAGTTACGCAATTCTCTGAAGCGGCCGGCGGCGCGTCACGCGCGGTCAACTAGCCGCGCGAGGTTAGGCCGCGGTGCGGATGGTTGCGGCGCCGAGCACTTCGTCCTCGCGCTCGTCGTAGAGTGCGACGAGTTGGCCGGGGGCGACGGCGCGTTCGGGCGCTTCGAAGCGTAGCTGGAGTTCGGATCCGTTGCGCTCCAGGGTTGCTTCGGCGAAGTTCAGCGGGGCGCGATAGCGCGTCATCGCCCGCACGCGCGTCGCGCGCGACGAGAAACGCTCCGGCCGAATGAGATTCACTTCGTCGGCGACCAGCGCGTTTGAGGAAAGTTCGTCTTCACAGCCGATCACGATCGTGTTCGTCGCGGCGTCGATGCGCGTGACGTAGCGCGGTCCGTCGTTGAAATGCGTCGCCGGCAAACCGCGGCGCTGCCCGACGGTGAATTGTGAAATGCCGGAATGGGCACCGATCTGCTCGCCATGCGCCGTCACGATCGCTCCCGCCGATTCGGCGGCCGGCGCCATGCGTTCGAGGACGCTACGATAGTGGCCGCCTTCGACGAAGCAGATTTCTTGAGACTCGGTTTTGTCGTGCACGGGTAATCCGAGGCGTGTGGCGTGCGCGCGCGTCCGGCTCTTCGACAGCTCCCCGAGCGGTAACATGAGGCCCGCGAGTTGCTCGCGAGTCAATTGGGCGAGGGCGTAGGACTGATCTTTCGCGGCGTCGCCTGCGAACAGATGCGGGCCATCGTCTGCTTGCACCAGGCGCGCGTAATGACCGGTCGCGATGTAGCGCGCGTCGATGCGATCTGCGAAACGCCGCAGCGTCCCCAACTTCACGAAATTGTTACAGGCGATGCACGGATTGGGCGTGCGTCCGGCGCGATAGTCGACGGCGAAGCGGTCGATCACGTTGCGCCGAAACGTCTCTTCAAAGTCGAGGACGTAGTGGGGAATGCCAAGAGCCGCCGCGCTTCGCCGAGCGTCGTCGAAGTCGTCCGCGCCGCAGCAGGACTTCGCATGGGCGGGCTGTGTCGGCGCGTACATCTTCATCGTAACGCCGACGACGTCGAAGCCGCGCTCGACGAGCAGCCCCGCCGCAACCGCCGAATCGACGCCGCCGCTCATCGCGACGACCACTCTCGTTCTTGACACGTACCCAGGATAACGGAACGGTCCCGCTAACTCAACGCCATGCCGTCCCTGGGGGATGAGTTCCGCGCGGCTCGCGAAGCGCGCCATCTCTCGCTTTCGGATGTCTCGGAGCAGCTCCACATCCGTTCGGTGTACCTGCAGAGCATCGAAGACGAGGATTGGGCTTCGATTGCCGCGCCCGTCTACGTCCGCGGTTTCGTACGCACCTACGCTCGCTTCCTCGGGCTCGACCCCGAAGAAGCCGCCGCACGCTACGAGGAGTTGATCGGCTATACGCCTCGGGTAACGAGCGTCGCCTCATACCCCTCGGGACAGGTCACGCGAACGTCCGGACCGTCGATCTGGGTCTGGCTGGCCGGAGGCGCCGCACTCGCGCTCGTCGCTTTCGTCGCGTACAACTACATTCAATTCCGGCAGTCGACCGGCGCTACCGCCCAAGTCGGAACCCGGTCGCCCGTGCCCCGCCCCTCCGCGCCGGAGACGGCTCCTCCGACCGACCTACCGCCTCCGGTCCCCAAGCCGGCTCATGCCGGGTCGCCGGCCGTCGGCATGCTCGTAGTCCGCTCGCGTCAGGACAGCTGGCTGCAAGTCACCGTCGACGGCGTCGAAAAGTTCAAAGCGGTCCTCCCGGCGGGAGCCGAAAAGGTATATCGCGGGAAGACCGCTACCATTCGCGCCGGAAATGCGGGCGGGCTCGATCTGCTCGTGAACGGGAAAGACGTCGGGAGCCTCGGTGCGGCCGGCGACGTCGTCGAGCGCTCGTTCAGACTCGCTAAGAAATAGGTTACGCGAAAAAAAGATGCCTCAAGATTCTTCATTTGACGTGGTCTCGCGCGTCGACGCTCAAGAGCTCGACAACGCGCTCAATCAAGCTCGCAAGGAGATCGCCGGGCGCTTCGACTTCAAGAACACCAAGACGTCGATCGAAAGCACCGACAAGCTGATCACGGTCGTCTCCGACGACGAGCTGAAGATGAAGAACGTAGTCGACATCATTCAAGGCCGCGCCGTGAAACGCGGCATCTCGCTCAAGGCTTTCGAGTACGGCAAAGTCGAGCCCGCGGCCCAAGGCACGTTCCGCCAAACGATTACGATCAAAACCGGCATCCCGAAGGACAAATCAAAAGCCTTGATCGAGGCCGTCAAGGCCTCGAAACTGAAAGTTCAGGTTCAATACCAGGACGAGCAGCTGCGCGTATCCGGGAAGAGCAAAGACGACTTGCAGCACGTCCAGCAACTCTTGCGCGGCCTCGACTACGATCTACCGCTGCAGTTCATCAACTATCGCTAGTGAAAAGCTGCTCAGCGAGCGACGAGAGACGAAGCCCTGGCGGGAAAGCGCCGCAGACGGCGAACATCGTTAGGCTTTGAAGTCTTCTCCCCGACGCGTCGCCTTCGTGAGCCTCGGTTGCGCGAAAAACCTGGTCGACTCCGAGGTGATGATCGGCAAATTGGGCCGTTCCGGCTGGGAATTGGTCGGCGACGCGAGCGATGCCGATGCCGTCGTCGTGAACACGTGCGCGTTCATCGATGCGGCCAAAGCCGAGTCGACCGATGCAATACTCGCGCAGGCGGCCGGCAAGCGGCCGGATCAGCGGCTGATCGTCGCCGGGTGCCTCTCGCAGCGCTACGGCCAAGAGCTGCGCGAGCTGATCCCCGAGATCGACGGCATCGTCGGCACCGGCGCCATCGCGGGCATCGACGAGGTCCTTGAAGAGGCGCGCGCCGGCCTCGCGCCGGTGCGGCTAAGTTTCGAACCGGAACCCGAACACGATTTCTTACCGCGCTTGATCACGACGCCGCGCGCAACGGCGTACTTGAAGATCGCGGAGGGCTGCGATCACCCGTGCACCTTCTGCGTGATCCCGCAGTTGCGCGGTCCGTTTCGCAGCCGCAGCCGCGGCTCGCTCCTCGCCGAGGCCCGCGCGCTCGTCGCAGGCGGTGCGAAGGAACTGATCTTGATCGCGCAAGACAGCTCGATGTACGGACGTGACCGCGGCGCGCGCCGCGGAGGCCTCGCGGAGTTGCTGGCGGAGTTGCACGACATCGACGAGCTCGAATGGATCCGCCTGCTGTACCTGTACCCTGCGACGGTGGACGACGAGTTGATCGACGCGATGGCGTGCCTGCCGAAGGTCTGCAAGTACATGGACATGCCGCTGCAACACGCTCATCCCGAGGTGCTGCGCTCGATGCGCCGGCCTTCGAATGGCGAACGTTACCTAGAATTGATCGCAGAATTTCGACGCCGCGTGCCCGGCATCACGATGCGCTCGACGTTCATCGTCGGATTCCCGGGCGAGCGCGAGGAACACGTCGAGTACCTCGACAGTTGGATCGCTCGCGCCGAACTCGACCGCGTCGGTTTCTTCACCTACAGTCGCGAAGAACGCACGCCGGCGGCCGATCTGCCGCTGCAGGTCCCGCCCCGCGAGCGGCGGCGCAGGCTCGTTCGTCTGCGCGAGACGCAGCGCGAGGCCTCGCAGCGGGCGCGCGTGCGGCGCATCGGCCGTACCGAACGGGTCCTGGTCGAGGGTCTCAAGACCTTGCGCGGAGGCGACCCGCTGCGTTCTGCGCTCGGCGTGCCGCACGCGTCGTTCGGCCGCTCGCAGGGCGAGGCCCCGGGCGTCGACGGCGCCGTGTATTTTGCGGGCAAGGCCGATCCCGGCAGCTTCGTCGACGTCACGCTCGCCGGCGCGACAGCGTTTGATTTCTTCGGACACGCCCTTGCGCTATAAGCACTACGCCCCGCCGGCATCCGAGCCACGCGCGCTGCCGAACTACCTTCGGATTGCCGGATTGACGGTGCTTTCGATCGTGACGGTCTTTCTGATCAGCGTGATCGCGGCATCGGTCGTTCAACGCCGCTCACCGGCGGACGTCCTGGCTTCGTTCATGATCGAACCGCCCCAAAATCACTTTCATAAAGATCGCATTCTGGTCGGACTCTTTGGGATCGACTACAACTACGATTCGAAGGATCAGCCGTACTCGGCCGGCGCGCGCACCGATACGATCAAAGCCGTCGCTCTCAACTTTCCGACCAAGGAGAACCCTCGCGGCTCGATCTCCATACTCTCCGTCCCGCGCGACATGGACTATGTCTTTCCGAACGGACACGAAGACCGCATCAACGCCGCGTATTCCTACGGCAAGGACCCCGTCGATGCGTCGCATCGCGCCGAAACGGCGGTTGCCGATTTTCTCGGGGTCCCGAAGTTCGATCGCTTCGTGACGCTGCGCATCAATGCTGCGAAGGAAGTGGTCGACGCGATCGGCGGGATCGACGTCGTCCCCGACACCGCGATGAGCTACGACGACCGCTGGGGCCACTTGAGCATCCACTTCAAGAAAGGCGTTCGCTACCACATGAACGGGGAGCAGGCGGTTGGGTACAGCCGCTTCCGCCACGACGCGTGCGGCGATCCCTGCCGCATCAAACGCCAGGATCAAGTCATGCGGATCGTGCTCAAGAAACTCGGCGACGACAAGCTGAATGATTTGGTGCACGTCAATCAATTGATCGCCATCGTCCGTAAGAACGTCGTCACGGATTTCAGCGATCGCGAGGCACTCAGCGTCGCGAACGCGATGCGCGGCATCGACGTCAGGGCCGTGAAAGCCGAGCAAGTCCCCTACGTTGCCGACAAGAATCTCGCGTGTTGCGGCGCCGTGATCGTGGCCGACGACACGGCGAAGCGGGCGCTGGTCAAGAAATTCTTCGTCGAAGCGCTGCCCGCGGCACTGCCGGCGAGGGTCGCGGTCAAACAGGTTCCCAAGTCGAGCATTCACCTCGACGTTCGCAACGGCAGCGGCGTCCCCGGAGTCGCGCATCGTCTCGCCGACGCGCTGCGCAAGCAAGGTTTCGCGATCGACAGCATCGGCGACGCGAAGTCGCGCGACCACGAAGCGACCGAGGTGCACGTGTATTCGGCGACGCCGCTGGCGGGCGAGGTCGTCTTGGCCGCGCTGCCGATGAAGACTGCGGTCGTCGTCCCCGAGCCGTACGCGTCGTCAATAGGCACCGAGAAACAAGCCGACGTGACGATCATCATCGGCCGCGATTACATCGGACTGCAGCGGGAGGCGTCCGCGGTCAAGTGACGCGCGGTCTGCGCGGGCTGTTCTTTGTTAGCGCCGTCGCGCTGGTGGGTTACGGGATCTATCGCGTCTCACTGCACGCCGGCGTGCAGCCGATTCCCGCGCTCGTCACCAAGACGGCCGATGCGCACCGCGCCGTCTCGACCGCACTCGACGCGCGCATCGACCGCTTCCTGCACGATCGCGTGCCTGCCGCCAGGCCCGCCGGCACCAAACTCGTCGCGCTCAGTTTCGACGACGGACCGTACCCGGTGCGAACGCCGCTGCTGCTCGACGCCTTGGCCGACTTGCACGTGCGCGCGACGTTCTTCCTCATCGGAAACGATGCGCTGCAGTATCCGTCCCTCACGCAACGGATCGTGCGGGACGGCCACGAGATCGCCAATCATACGCTGACGCACCCCGAGCACTTCGAAGACCTCGACCCGGCGCAGGTTACCGCCGAACTTGACGGGGCCGCGGCGGCACTCGGGCGCTTCACCGACGACCCGGCGGTCAGGACGCTGTTTCGTCCGCCTCACGGGCGCTTCAGCGAGGAGACCGTGCGCGCCGCCCAGCACGCCGGTTATCACGTCGTTCTTTGGAACGACGATCCGGGTGACTGGCGCCAGAAAGTCCCCGCCGCGGCGCTGGCTCGGCACCTCGAAAGCAACGCCAGCGCGCCGGACATCATTCTTCTGCACAGCGGCCGTATGTCGACGATCGAGATGCTGCCCGAGGTCGTGGCGCGTTTCAGGCGCGCCGGTTTTTCGTTCGTGACCGTCGGCGAGATGATGCGCCGCCTCCCCGTCTCGGCGATCGATCACCCCGAGAAACTCCCCGTTTGACGCAGCAACCATGATCGAGGACGAGAGCACGAAAGTGCGCCGAACCGAAGCGCTCGAGCGCCTGATGCTCGCGCTGCGCGACGCGCGCGAGCCGCACGACGTCTTGGCGATCGTCGCGCGTAATCTGGGGTTCGAGTTCGGCCGGCCGTGCGCCGCCTACGAGCTGCGCGACGAGGTTTTCCGCCCGGTTGCCGCCAGCGAAGTCACGTCGGTGCGCGATCCAATCGCAGCTTCGTCGCTCGACTTCGATGAATTGCGCCGCCATGCCGTTACCCGCGTCGCGACTCGCGATCTCGTCCCGGTGTCGTTCGACGGTCAAGTTCGCGCCTTGTTCGCGCTCGAATCCGCAGCCGCGCCGCTCGACGCCGAAGACATGAAGTTTCTGCACGCCATCGCGGCCCACGCCGCGCTCGCGCTGACGACGGCCTTTTCGTTCGAACAGCTTCGGCGCTATGCGGCCGAAGGCGCCGCATTGACCGAAGCGGCGCGGACGATTCTGGGTTTCACCGAACTCGAACCGCTGGCTGAGGCGCTATGCCGGCTGGCGCTGCGGCTGGTTCATGCCGACTGCGTCGGTGTCTACGGCCGGCGCGGCGGAAGCGACCGCCTCAGCTTGCTCGGCCGCGCCGCGACGAGCGAGCGTGACGACCTGCCCGCGGACCTGCCCGGAGAGCACGACCATGCGCTCGCGTCCTTGGCGAAAGCGTTCGGCGACGGAGCGCTGATCGCGACCCCGATGACCTTCCCGCTCGCCGGCGGTTTGGATCACGGTGGGTTGATGGTCGTCACGCGCTGCCGCAGCGGGTTCGAAAAGGTCGAGCTGCGCGTCATCGATGCGCTGGTAACGTTGGCGGCGCTCGCGCTTCGCAACGTCGAACTCTACGAACAGTCGACCCGAGCCAACCGCGCCTTGGCCGAGAGCAACGCCTTCAAGGACGACCTCATGGCGATGTTCGCGCACGATTTCAAAGGCCCGCTCACCGTCATCTCTGGGTTTGCAGAACTCTTACTTGAAACAGACCAGGCCGAAGTGCGAGCGAGCGCCGGAACGATCATGGCGCAGGTTGGGCGCCTCGCCAAGCTGGCAGAAGACGCGCTCGCGCTCGCCGCGACGCAAAGCGCCGGCTTTTCGTTGCGCCGAGAGCGCGAAGACCTCGCCGAGTTCGTGCGCGAGGCCGTCCGCAATCTTGCCGAATCGAAGCGGGTCGTGGTCGAGGCTTCGAGACCGGTCCTCGTTCCGTTTGATCGCGCGAGGTTGAGACACGTCATCGACAACGTTATCGGCAATGCGCTGAAGTATTCGGCGAGCGAGGTGCGCGTCGAAGTTGGACGCACCGGCCGCGAGGCGCAGGTCGTCATCGCCGATCGCGGCATCGGCATCCCCGAAGCCGAACTCGAGAAGATCTTCGAGCGCTTCGGGCGCGGTTCAAACACGAGCCGGCGCGGGATCGCAGGGACCGGCGTCGGACTCTACATCGCGCGCAAGATCGTCGAAGTCCATGGCGGACGCCTCGACGTTGCGTCGCGCGAAGACGAGGGGACCACGTTCACGATCGCCTTACCGCTGACGTAGCGTTGTCACGCTGAGCGCAGCTCGCGGAGCGAGCGGAGTCGAAGCGCCGCCGGAAGTGGCGAGTTACCCTACGCAAACCCAGCCGAAGCCGGACCAAAATTCCCACTTACCGTGGCAATACATATTGGGAGGTGTGGGGCCGGATCCGGGCTTCTGCGTCTGCGCGGGCTTCGGCGCCGGAGTCGGTGTTGGTGTCGGCTTCGGTTTCGGCGTCGGAGTCGGGGTCGGGTGCGTGGCAGAATTGCAATCGTTCACGTTCGAGTCGAGATGGTTTTGTTCAGCGAGCAGAGTCTTCGCTCTGTTGAGCATCAACTGATAGAGCGGCGCGATTTTCTTCTCTGCATTTTGCGTCGCCTGAAGCAGGGCGTTCTGGAGCGGATCGACCTTCTGGTGATCGGCAACTTCCTGAGCGATCTTGGAAAGAAGTTTATTCTCGGAAGCCGCAAGGAGCTGCTGTGCTCGATACACGTCCTCGAGCCTCGAATCGTAGTCTTGGGCGAGAGCCTGGAGTCCGAAATTCGAGCCGTATGGTCCGAAGAGAGCAGCTTTGGAATCGTTGCACGCGCCGACGACGGTGGCATTCGGGTTCAGCTTAGAGGCTTCGTCATAGATATGAGTGACTGTCGTGCCGACGGTGCCGTCGAAGGCGGCGCCGAGCGTCGCGGCCGATTGGGCCCAGGCGTTCAAAGCTGTCGGACTGCTCTCGAACGAGGTCACGCTCCGTATGCGCGAATCGAAGTTCGCCGAAGCTTCTCCGTAGGAGAACCTGACTGCCGTGAAGCTGTCCTGGCTGGCGAATATCGGCGGCGGGGCTGCCAACGACACGACCATCGCAACAACGGCGCAAGCGAATGGCAAACGGCGCGCGCTCTTCATCTGGTTCCTCCGGGCAGGTGACCAAAACGCAAGCTTGGGTGACGGAAAATCACCCATCTGCAAACGTTTGATGCCCAGCGAAGAGTTCCACCTGAGTAGCCAATGGCCCCAAGGGGGCTCGCCTTACCGCTGACGTAGGAAGTTAGCCGACGCAAACCCAACCGAAGCCGGGCCAAAATTCCCACTTGCCGTGACAGTACATATTGGGCGGCGTGGGGGCGGAGCCGGCCTTCTGCGTTCCCGCTGGTTTCGGCGCCGGGGTGGGCGTTGGTGTCGGCTTCGGTTTCGGCGTCGGTGCGGGCTCGGGCCGTGCGCCGGGCAGGCATTGCGGCCCGTTGATATTGGCCTCGAGTTGGCGTCGCTCCGAAGAAAGGGCGTTGGATTTGGCGATCATCGCCTGATAGAGCGGCTCGATTTGTTTTTGCGCGCTCTGGATCGCGTTCAAGAGGTTTTGTTGTAACGGGTCGACCTTCTGTTTGTCTGCGACTTGTTGACCGATCCTCGACACGAGTTTGTTTTCGGCGCTGGCCAGATTTTCCTGAGCGAGATACAAATCTTCGAGCTTCGAGCCGAAGTCGGTCGTGAGCGCCGAGGTTCCGAAATTCGACTGGTACGCTCCGAACCAGTTGGCTTTGTACACATTGCACGCCGCCGTCTTCGAATCACCCTGACTCGCGTACAGCAAATTCGCTTCGGTCCTGATCCGGTCGCTCATGGTATTGGTGGCCGCGAGGAGCTTGCCGCCAAGGTCGACGGTGGATTTGGTCCAGGCGCCCAAGCCGGACGGGGTACTTTGGAACGAGACGACGGTGCGGGCGCGCGCGCTGAAGTTTGCTGCGGCTTCCATGTATGCCGTCTTGTCGGCCACGTACGTGGATTCATCGGCCGATACCGGCGAGGTCGGGACCGGCAGGACCAGTGCAAGAACGGCGAGGGCGAAAGGCAAACGGCGCGCACTCTTCATCGCCAACAAAACGTTTGATGCCCTGCGAAGAGTTCCGGCTGCTCCTCCCTACTTAGAGTGTGACGGCCTCGCATCCAAGGCTACGCCGATTGCTCCCCGCAGCCGCTCGATCACCGACCGGAGCCGATCGACGTGAAGGGATACTGCGTCGTATGGTCCGTTGGTCACGATGACCTCGAGCGCTGCCGCCGTCGTGGCGGCTTCGTCGCAGCCGGAGTTTGCGCATACTCCCTTGAGTTCGTGAGATTGGCGAGCGGCGCGGGCCCAATCATGCTCCCGGCAAGCTTTCGCGATCTGCGACTCGAGGCGACCTGCCTCCGCGCAGAGGTCCGTCAGAAAGCTTCGGAGAGCGGATTTGTCGTCTGCGAAGATCTCGGTGAGATGATCAAGCCTCAAGAAGTCGGTTTGCATCGAATTGCTCGCTCGCGAGTTTGGTCTGATTCGGATTATTGCCGGCGCGGATGGCCAGCAGATCCGGCATGACTTTCCGGAACGCCGCCACCACACTGGGATCGAATTGACGGCCGTCCTGTTCTTCGATGTAGGCCGTCACTCTCGAGAGGGACCAAGGCTTCTTGTACGGCCTGTGCGATAGCAGGGCGTCGAAGACGTCGCATAGCGCAACGATCCTGGCGGAAATGGGAATGCGGGCGCCCTGCAGCCCGTAGGGATAGCCGGTGCCATCGAAGTTCTCATGGTGCGCGAGTGCGATCTCGGCAGCTTTTTGCAAGACCGCAGAGCAGCTGTCGCGCAGTATGTCGTAGCCCGCGATCGTGTGCGCCTTCATGATTTCCCGTTCGCGGCGAGTAAGCGGTCCTTTCTTTTGCAAGATCTCATCGGGAGTGCCGATCTTTCCGATATCGTGCATCGGCGCGGCGACACTCAAGAGATCTTGTTCGTCTTGCGAGAGGCCGAGCGCTCCGGCGATACGCGCGGCGAACAGGCCGATGCGGACGAGGTGATCTCCAGTATCCTGATCGCGATGCTCGGCAGCGCGGGTCAGCCTAAAGATGGCCTCGCACTCGCGGTCCAACAGCAGCGCCGTGGCGCTCCGTACCTCTTCGTCCAGCGATACGGCGCGCTCCGAGAGGAGCTGCGAGCGCTCGCGCACGCGCAACGCGTTCGTCACGCGGGCGCGAAGTTCGACGGTATCGACCGGCTTAGTCAGAAAGTCGCCCGCCCCAAGTTCGAGCGCGCGATGTCGCACGTAACGGTCGTGCTCGGCCGTGATCATCACGATCGGCGTGTCGTTCTTGCCGGTGAAATGCTGGAAACGTTCCATGAATTCCAAGCCGTCCGGAGCGGGCATGCGATAGTCCAAGAGGATTAGATCCGCTACGTTCCGCGCGCACCATTGAAGCGCCGCAGCGGATTCGTCAAACAAGATGTCCTGGATCCCACCTATGTTCTTTAGAATGTGCCCGTAAAGGGTCAACTCGATCGGCGAGTCGTCGACGATCACGACGGTTTGCATGCAACTTCTTCTTTCTTTGGTGCTAGTGAGCGGTCGAGTATACGGCGCAGTGAGGCGAGCGTCAGCGGTTTTGACACGTAATCGTTCATGCCGGCATCGATGCAGCGTTGGCGATCCGGCACCATGGCATTTGCGGTCAGCGCTACGATGGGCGTCAATCCGCCGACTTTTCTTTCGAGCGCGCGAATCGCGCGCGTTGCCGCGTAGCCATCCATCTGCGGCATGTTGCAATCCATCAGGATCAAATCGAAAGCCTCGGAGCGGGCGCGCGCGACGCCGGCTCGGCCGTCGTTCGCCGTCACGCAGTCGTAACCGAGGACCGCGAGTTGGCGTTGCGCGACGCGCCGGTTGATCTCGTTGTCCTCCACGAGCAAGATACGACGCTGCGGGGAAGCCGTCTGAGCTACCGGAGATGCGCTTGCTTCGAGTGCACTCTCTTCAATAATAGTTTCTTGGGGGACGGCGCAGGTCTTGAACGGGATCCCGAAACTGACCATGGTACCGACGCCTTCCTCGCTCATCACGTCCAGCTGTCCGTGCATCAACGCCACCAATCGCCGGGATATCGAAAGTCCGAGGCCGGTGCCTCCGTAGCGCCGCGTCGTCGATTCGTCGCCTTGCACGAATGGCTCGAAGAGCTTCGCTTGCGCTTCGCGCGTAATTCCGATGCCGGTGTCGCGGACGGTGAAGCTGATGACGACGTCCTGATCGGCGCCGTCCCGATCGCCGACATACTCGGCTGTCGCGCACATCGTCACCGAGCCGGCGTTGGTAAATTTTACCGCGTTCCCGACCAGATTCCACAAGATTTGCTTGACGCGGCACGGATCGCCCACGACCCCACGCGGCAAGTCGGAAGCTAGGTGGGCTTCGAGCGTAATGCCCTTCCTTTGGGCCTCGGGCGCCAGCGAGCCGATGATGGTCTCGACCGTCGCTCCGGGATCGAAGGCCATCATTTCGAGTTCCAGCTTGTCGGCCTCGATCTTGGAAAGATCCAAGATGTCGTTGATGATGAGGAGAAGCGTCTGTGCAGATTCGCTGACGGCCGCCGCGTATTCGCGTTGCTCGTCATCAAGGCGAGTCCGTAGCAGCAATTCGGACATGCCGATCACGCCGTTGATCGGGGTTCTGATCTCGTGGCTCATCATTGCGACGAAGGCACTCTTAAACTTCGATGCGGCCAGCGCTTTGTCGCGAGCTTGCCGCATTTCGTCCATGCGGCGACGCTCCGAAACGTTGCGTACGACCGCGATGACGATCTGCTCGTAGTCCAAGGTTGCGGTGCGGACCGCACCTTCGACCGGAAAAGTAGAGCCGTCTTTCCGGCGCGCGGTCGCCTCGTAAATCGTGCCGCGTTGGCCCGCTGCTTCGGCGAACCAATCGAAGGTGTCGTGTTCTTCGGCGACTCTGAGGTCCCAAACCGTAAGCCTTGCGAATTCTTCGCGCGGGTAGCCGTAGAGCTGGGAAGCGGCTCGATTGAAGTCTAGGATCGTGCCGTCCGAGCGCTTGATGAAGAGGACGGCGTCACTCATATGACGGCAAAGCAGCTCGTACCGGGCGAGGTCGCGTTCCCGGTCGCGGGCGGCGCAGGCCATCCGTCGTAAGTGGCGATCGAGGTCGGCTATTTCGTCGGATCCGCCGAGAGGCGAACCCAGGTCACCGCCCCTGACCGCCAAGTCGGTCGTCTTGGCCAGTTTTCGTAATCGGCAGACGAGGCCATTTTGGAAAAGCGCGAACAGGCCGACGATAAGGACGATTAGACCGAGGCTGCTCAGAACCAGCGTCGTGCGAAGGATCGTCCAAAACGCGGAAAGCCGCTCGTTGCCTCGACGGAGCGCCGCTCGCTCGATGTTGCGAAAAACCAACACCGAGCCGACCAGGGCGTGCATCGACGCGTCGGTCGCACGGAGACGTGTGGCCTCCCGGGATTTTTGGCCGCCTTCGGTTCGCGCCAACGCGAATTGTACGTTCCAAATCTGCTCCGCGTCCTTTACGATTCCGCGGAGACGCCGGCTTTGCGCGGGATCGTCGAGCGGAAGAGATCGTAACGCACTGAGCCTAGCATTCCCGTCGCCGAGGGCGCTGTGGATTGCGGCGAGCGATGAGCGTCTGCCGGTGAGCGTAAAGGCGTAGAGTCCCTCGTTGGCCTCCAAGAGGTCGCGAATGAGATCGTTGGATGCGGCCAGCACCGCCCCGCTCTGGCGTCCTCGCAGGTCCGCCTGCTGCGTCGGGCTCTGCCACGACCACAAGCAGGCTACGATCGCCGTTGCGAATAGGAGCGGTAGCCAGGTTACGATGAGTAGCCGATATTGAAGTCTCAGTCCGCTGCCGCTGGCTGCTTCAAACCAGGCATTGAACCGACCCGCGTTCATCTAGTCTGTGTCGGCGCGAGGTGGGTGGTACTTAGAATTAGGTAGTGAAGCGCCCCACGTTACCGGAGATTGAAGGTTGCGCCTCGTCGAGCTGGGTGACGCGGAGCATACAGGCTCCTAGAGCGAGGCGAACACGCTGGTCGTGTCGGCGACATAACGCTCGAAGGGGGGATCGTATACGGCCGGCAGCCTTACTCTAGTGGTCACGTATGCTTCGAGGGCGTGAAGATAGGCAAGCGTTCTTGCCCGAGTTTGATCGCTTCGGCCGATCGCAAGCCGCTCGAACATCGAGTCGAGCAGCCGCCGAAGCGCCTCGCACGTGTACGCGATCTTTTGCTCCTCGTCGGCGAATCGTTCCGGCATGCTGTGCCAGCAACACCTTAGGTAATACGTTTCCTCGAGAAAGCGCGAATACGACATGCCGAAATCAGTCAGGTCCTCGACGGTGAAACGGCCCTTTCCGAACCGCTGCTTGGCGTCTGCAACAAAGGTCTGGTAACCAGCCGTCGCGCGTTTTGCGACGGCATCTGCGAGCGCGGCCTTGTTCTGGAAGTACCGATACAGCAGCTTTTCGCTGATGCCGGCGGTCGCGGCAATATCGCACATTTTGGCACCGCCATACGCCCTCGTTGCGAATAGCCGCTCAGCGGCGTCGAGGATCTCTCCTCGCCGGTAAAGATTGCGTGGGCGCCCTCGCCGCACGTGGACCGATTCGCCAAGGTCCAAGTTTTTGAACCTTTATTTGGTTACCAAAGAACGCCGTTCCGAGACCGCGCTACTTGAGGGCTTCGGTCAGTATCGTCGTTTGCCTCCGCCTCGGCGGCCGGCGCATCGCGGACCCCGCCATGCCCGAAGGCGCGTCCGCCCTTCACCCGGCACGGGCTGAAGAGCAGAAACTTCAGCCCGGGCCGAACGGTTACAGTCTCTATGGCCTTCCTCAAGCAACTCATTGACGCTAATGAGCGCGAGGTTGTTCGGCTGCGAAAGACCGTGGTCGAAACCAATGCGCTCGAACCCGAGATCTCGCGGCTCTCGGACTCCGAGCTCCAGGCGAAGACCCCGGAATTCAAGGAGCGCCTCGGGGCCGGCGAGACGATCGATCAGATGCTGCCCGAAATCTTCGCCGTCTGCCGGGAAGCAGGCAAGCGTGCCGTCGGGATGCGGCACTTCGACGTCCAGATCATGGGCGGTCAGGTGCTACACGAGGGGAAGGTCGCCGAGATGAAGACCGGCGAGGGGAAGACGCTGGTCGCGACCCTTGCCGTCTACGCCAACGCGCTGCTGGGCAAAGGCGTGCACGTCGTCACCGTCAACGACTACCTCGCCCGGCGCGACGCCGAGTGGATGGGCCCGATTTACCAGTTCCTCGGAATCAGCGTCGGCGTCATCCAGCACGATCTCGATTCGGTCGCGCGCCGCGCCGCGTACGACTGCGATGTCACCTATGTGACCAACAACGAAATCGGATTCGACTACCTGCGCGACAACATGGCTTGGCAGATGGAAGACATGGTGCAGCGCGAGCTTAGCTACGCGATCGTCGACGAAGTCGATTCGATCCTCATCGACGAAGCGCGCACGCCGCTCATCATCAGCGGTCAAGGTCAGGATGCAACCGAGCTCTACGGTAAGTTCGCCAAACTGATTCCGCGCCTGCAGAAGGGCGAGGACTTTACCGTCGACGAGAAGGCCCACGCGGTGCCGATCGCCGAGAAGGGCGTCGCCAAGGTCGAGAGGTTGCTCGGCGTCACGAATCTGTACGATCAGCGCAACTTGGAGTTGACCCATCAACTCAACGCCGCGCTGAAAGCCTGGAATCTCTTTCACAAGGACCAGCAATACATCGTCAAGGACGGCGAAGTCATCATCGTCGACGAGTTCACCGGCCGGCTCATGTACGGGCGGCGCTATTCCGACGGAATCCATCAGGCGATCGAGGCCAAAGAAGGCCTCAACGTCCGCAGCGAAGATCAGACGCTCGCGACGATCACCTTTCAGAATTATTTCCGGCTGTACGATAAGCTCGCCGGGATGACGGGCACGGCGAAAACCGAGGAACGCGAGTTCCGCGACATCTACGGGCTCGACGTCGTCGTCTTGCCGACGAACCAGCCGGTGCGGAGAAGCGATCAGGCCGACATCGTCTACAAAAGCGAGAACGCGAAATTCGAAGCCGTCGTCGACGAGATCGTCGCCGAGCACGAACGCGGACGGCCGGTGCTGGTCGGGACGCGCTCGATTGAAAAGAGCGAGAATCTGGCGGCGCGGCTGCGCCGGCGCGGCGTCGAGTGCAACGTGCTCAACGCCAAATATCACGAGCAGGAAGCGCAGATCATCAAGGACGCCGGGCAGTACGGCGCCGTGACGATCGCGACCAACATGGCCGGACGCGGCGTCGACATCAAGCTGGGCGAAGGCGTCGCCGAACTCGGCGGCCTGCACATCATCGGTACCGAACGCCACGAGTCTCGCCGCATCGACAACCAGCTGCGCGGGCGTGCCGGCCGTCAGGGCGACCGCGGCAGCACGCGCTTCTACGCTTCACTGGAAGACGAGCTGATGCGCCTCTTCGGGGCGGAGCGGATTCAAGGCATCATGAACGCCGTGGGCTTCACCGACGAGACGCCGATCGAAGCCAAGATGATCACGCGCTCGATCGAGCGTGCTCAGTCGAAGGTCGAGAACCACAACTACGAGATCCGCAAACAGGTTCTCGAGTACGACGACGTGATGAACAAGCAGCGCGAAGTGATCTACGGCGAGCGCCGTCGCATTCTGGCCGGCGAGAACATGCGCGACTTCATGCTGCAGACGTTACACGATAAAGCGGCACAAGCCGTCGATCAAAATGCGCCCGACAACGTCCATCCTTCGGAGTGGGACCTCGAAGAGATCCTGAACGAGATGGAGTTGATTTTCCCGGCCCGGCAGCGCATCGCCATCGAAGAACTCGAGAAGCTCGATCGCGAGACGATGAAGGCTCGGCTTTACGAACTCGCGGTCGAGGCGTACGATGCAAAAGAGCGGGAGCTAACGCCCGAGCTGATGCGTGTCATCGAGACGAAATATATCTTGTTACCGACGATCGATCGCATGTGGGTCGACCATCTCTACGTGATGGATGCGCTTAAGACCGGGATCGGCTTGCGCGGCTACGGCCAAAAAGATCCGCGGGTCGAATACGAAAAAGAAGCCTACGAGATATTCGAGGACCTCAAAGGCAACATCGCCGACGAAGCAGTCAAAGCGGTGTTTCGCGTCGTCGTCGAGCAGCAGCAAGAGGAACCGACGGCGCAGCGCTCTGCGTTCGGCGTCGCAGTCGGGCCGCAAGGGCTCGACGGCAACGGCCGCGCGCAGTTACCCGACGGTGCGCTCGCGCCGGATGATTCAGCGCGCATCGATCCGCGTCACGCCGAGCAGCTGCTCGGTCCCGTGCCCGGCGCTGCGGAGAAGAAGCGCGAGTTGCATACCAATCGCGACGAGAGCGAAGTGAAGAAGCCGGTCAAGGCCGGCGCAAAGATCGGCCGCAACGAACTCTGCCCGTGCGGCAGCGGGAAGAAGTACAAGCGTTGCCACGGCGCCGCAGCTTAGCGGGATAGGAGTTAAGCCGAGCAAAACGGACCCCCCCTCCCCCGGACGCCGGGATCGTGGATGCGTGGCCTCTTAGCGATCTACGCTGCTAAGCCATCAAAGCGCTAAGCGAATCGTGCCGGCGGCGTGGCGCTGCGATCGGAGCGGCTTAGGTGAAACGGGAACACGAACCCGGCCATGCATCTGTCAATCCGGAAAACGCCCTAATGAGTCGGGGATGTAGACGACGCGGACCACAACCAGTTGGCCATTCTCAGAACGGCCGTAAACGCTGTAGGTTCCGTCTCCTGTCCCAGAGTCTGAGCAAACTCCGTGGAGACCAGCCTGAAAGGGCTCCAGCTTTGTCCAACATTCTTCTAAGCCGTCGAGCGATTCGTAAACGCATACCGTTGCCGAATCCACGCCGATGTCTGATGATATCAGATCTGGGGTGGTTTGGTCGCCGGCGACGGATTCGTGCCAGCAGATCAGCTCGGAAATGCGCCTTCCCCGTGTGCGGTACTGACCGGTAACAGCGCGAGCGCACCATTTGCCACTTCTTGCCGGGCGATCGTAAACAGCCGGTACCTCGTACGTGATTTCGCCCGATCGGTAAGTTCGGCTGTCATCATACATCGGGTCGCCGATCGATAGTCGGCCATCGGCGACCACAAATCCTAAGCTATCCTTGATTAGGCGTTGCCTCTTTGCCATAGCTCACCCCTCCATTACAAGCTTTAATGTAACCGTTGCTTAATGGCGGCCCTCAATTCGTCCAAGTCTTTTCGCGGAAACGAATGCCTGCCCCAAGCGGATGGCGGCAGCGCCGAGTTCGGGTGTCGCGGCCGTCAGCTCGCACCAAAGGCCTTCGTCGGCGTTGCGATATGATACTCGAAACTTCCCAGGCTGCCATTCGTAGACGTCAAGGCTACCGAACGAATTGACGTCACCAGTTCTTGTTTTCGATAGTGTGGCTTTTATCTGGTCGCAAGTAGCTCTGCGCGCTCCTTTTCGAGACAGAACGTTCCATCCACGAAACTGCCCGACGGGAAAAGTCGAATAGCTGCGCGCAATAAGTCCAAGTCAAATAGCGTGGGATAGGAGTTAAAGGAACCAAAACGGACCCCCCCCCTCTCTGGGCGCCGAGATCGGGCTGCGCGGCCTCGTAGCCTACGCTCTTAGCGATCTAAGCTGCTAAGCTCTATGCGCTAAGCGAATCGTGCCGGCAGCGGCAACCAAGGTGGGCGCCGCGACGACGCCCGCGGTCGTGCCCGCCAGAAATGCACCAAGAGAGGATCTTGTGAACGTGCCTGCTTCGGTTCGGGAGATTGCGCTTCTCGGCCGTGAAGGCCGAACCCCCGCTGTCCCAAAGAATACCAGCGTAGGCGGAAAGCCTTCCTCAGCTGAGCTTGCAGTTAGGAGTCACGCATCCCTCAAGACCCCGCGAAAGTAGATTCGAAGCACTATAAAGTGGAGTTTGAAAACGACAAGGTCCGGGTTCTCCGCGTTAATTACGCGCCCGGTGAGAAGTCTGTCATGCATGGCCACCCCGAAACCGTCGTCATCTCCCTGGGCGACGCCCGGGGAACGTTCTCCTATCCGGACGGGAAGAGTGAAGAGTTCGACATGAAGGCTGGCCAAGTGATCTGGGCTCCCGCGCACGAGCATCTTCCAGAGAGCGCCCCCGGTAGTGCCGTAAACGTCATACTCGTAGAGATCAAGTGACGCGATGAAAGGGATGGCCGGCTCCGATCGCCCGTGACTCGGAGCCGGCGGCCGCACCGTCGGCGGCTGGCGGGCATCGTAATAAACTCTCGTTCCGATTATCACGATGTGGATGCGCTTGCTGAATTCGGTCTGCGGCGAATTTTAAGCCAGCCGCGCTCCATGGGTCCGGGAGGGGGGATCGCGGCTGCGTGGCGTCTAGGCTACGTGGATGCTAAGCTCTAAACGCTAAGCGCAAGACACTAAGCGAATCGTGCCGGCGGCGTGGCGCTGCGATCGGAGCGTGCACAAGGGCGACGACCAGCTCGAACCCGTGCGCAGTCAGCTCTCGGTCCTTGCGCCGCAGCCCAACGTGGACTACATCGCGCTTTGGCTATATGCTTCCGCGCAGCAACGGAATATACTCGGCGGAACCTTTGAATCAGGCGAAACGAATCTTGACCCCGACCAGGCGACGATCCGCCGAGTCGTCGCAGATCACGCGGCCTTCTTCGGCTCGATGCGTTGAATGTAAGCGAGCCGAACTCTAGTAGATGATGACTTGGCCGATTTTGTTTCCGGAATATTCCGTGAACCAGAGGCCTCCGTCCGTACCGGTCGTGATGGTGATGGCTCCGCTGGCGTTGGTCGCGATCGGGTATTCGCTAAGCACCCCAGAGGTCGTAACCCGCCCAATCTTGTTTCCGCCATTTTCCGTGAACCACAGTGCACCATCCGGGCCTGCAACAATGCTTCCCGGAGAGCTGCTTGGGGTTCGGATCGGGTATTCGGTGAAAGTCCCGGAGATGGTTAGTCGACCGATCTTGTTTCCGTTAGTTTCCGTGAACCAGAGCGCCCCATCCGAACCTGCCGTGATAGCCATCGGCCCGCTATTTGCGGTTGGGGTCGGGTATTCGGTGAAGACGCCGGCGGTCGTCAATCGGCCGATCTTACTGGCCGATCCGGTCCCTTCTGTGAACCAAAGTGCTCCATCGGAACCTACGGTAATTCCTTGAGGAGTACTGTTGACCGTCGGGATTAGGTATTCGGTGAACGACCCCGAGGTCGTTACCCGACCGATCTGACGGACGCCGGATTCCGTAAACCACAGCGCCCCATCCGGACCAGCTATAATCCCCCAAGGGCTACTGTTTGCGGTCGGAATCGCGTATTCGTTGAAGG
>Ga0209009_1000280_pt1 | contig 20341 bp, 20 predicted proteins | sample BlaSpr_A8_OM3_M2_FD_187979 | JGI IMG/M metagenome (GOLD analysis project Ga0209009, IMG submission 187979) | Forest soil microbial communities from Thunder Bay, Ontario, Canada - Black Spruce, Ontario site 2_A8_OM3_M2 (SPAdes) (version 2) | ecosystem: Environmental > Terrestrial > Soil > Boreal... | reverse complement strand
CGTCCTCCTCGACGCTCCCCTCGTCCGCCGCGAGCGAGATCTTCACGGCCACACGCCGAGAAGAGACGCTCCCGCCGCGACACAGCCGGCCGCGAGCAGGCCCGCCGCGACGTTGTCCGCGACGATCCCCCACCCCTCGGGCAGGTCCTGGAGCCGCCAGATCACCCCCGGCTTCCACACATCGAACAGACGAAAGAGAAAGAAAGACGCCGCCCAGGCGAGCGCCTCGGCCCGGAGACTGGGGTACCGGAAGAGCGGCACGGCCGCCGACGCCAGGAACTGTCCGGCGATCTCGTCGATGACGATGCACCCCGGGTCCTTCAAAGAGAGAGAGCGCGCGGTCCTCGTCGAGAGGGGAACGCCCGCGAGCCCGACGAGAAGCCCGGACATCAGTAGTCCGACCGCCGCCGTCATGCTGGGAGCGGTAGTCGAGAGCGAGCGGGCCAGAAGCCAGGCTAGGACGAGCGCCAGCGCGGAGCCGGCGGTGCCGGGAGCGAAGGGCGAAAGTCCCGTGCCGAGACCCGTCGAAAGGAGAGTCGTCACGGGAGAATTTTCGAAGGCGCGACGGAGGTCCGCCGTTGACACCCTGTTGCGCCCGGGAGATGATGACTCCGTCCTCATCGTTTCGAAAGCCCGCCCGGAGTCTGTAGTCGCGCTCTCCCGGGAAGCCGGGAAGCGTCTACGCGCTCGATCGTCCCGCTCTCCAGGCAATCAGGGTCGGTGTCGAGCAGGTGCTCGTCGGGCATGGGAGACGCTGCCACGCTAGTCGATTCTGGGGATGAAAGCGCTCGTACCGCGCACCGACGCATAGAGCACCAGGGCCGTCCGTAGGATCCGGCGCTCCTCGTCCATCTCCAGCCGCGCTCCATCCGCGATGCGGCTCAGTGGTTTCCGAAGACTGTCCGGAAACGCGCTCTCTTCCCCGCCGTGCTCGTCGCAGGTGGTCGGAGTCACGGGCAGTCTTCGAGCCTCTTCTCGTGCTGCCCCCTGCGAATCGCACAGGGGACAGGAGGCGTTGTGGAAAGCGGAAGGGTCCTCGTGCCTCACCGCGAGCGCCCGGAGAAGCCATCTCGCCAGCTCCCGCGGAGCCGTGAATCCGACCACGAGCGGAAGGTGTTCCCGGCAGACCCGTTGCGAGAATGTCTCCTTGCGTGCGATGGTTTCGCCGAAGATCTGCGCGGCCTGGATCGCGGACCGAGCAAGCCGGTTACAGGCTGGACAGGGGTCCACGACGTCAAACGCTTCGGAAGCCGGAAAAGAAAGCCCGGTCGGCGAAGCGGGCGTGGGCTCCCAACTCCTGCTCGATTTCGAGAAGACGGTTGTACTTGGCGACGCGCTCGCCGCGGCAGGGCGCTCCCGACTTGATTTGACCGGCACTGGTCGCGACCGCCAGGTCCGCGATGAAGTCGTCGCATGTTTCCCCCGAGCGGTGAGAGACCTGCGTCCGGTAGCCATTGGCGACGCAGACACCGATAGTCTGGATGGTTTCGGACAGCGTGCCGATCTGGTTCGGCTTGATAAGCACCGCGTTGGCCATGCCAAGCTTTCGCCCGCGGGTGATCAGAGCCGGATTCGTGACGAAGTTGTCGTCGCCGAGGATCTGCGCTCGGTTGCCGAGCCGTTTCGTGATCTCGATCCATCCTGCATCGTCGTTTTCCGCGAGACCGTCTTCGACGGAGACGATCGGATAGCGGTCGAGCCACTTCTCGTAGAGATCGATGAGCTCCGACGCGGTGAGCGGCTTCGAACCGGTCCTCCGGAGCAAATAGGAGCCGCCCTCGAAGAACTCCGAAGCGGCGGCATCGATCGCGAGGGCGACATCGTCGCCCGGCCTCCATCCGGCCAGCTCGATAGCGCGGACGAGAGCGTCAAGAGCGGACTCGTGAGCCTTCAGGTCAGCGACATAGCCCCCTTCGTCGCCGACGCCGGTCAGCGCAAAGTCACGCTTCAAGATTTCTCCCAGGGCGGCGTAGATCTCTGCTCCCCAGCGAAGGGCCTCGGTGAAGGAAGCGGCTCCCCAGGGAACAACCAGGAATTCCTGAATGTCGAGCCCACCGGGCGCGTGGACGCCGCCATTGATCACGTTGAAAAAGGGGAGCGGCAACAAGTTGGCCGCGTCGCTGCCGAGGCTTGCGTAAAGAGGGCTGTTGTGCACGCGTGCTTCCGCCCTGGCGATCGCAAGGGAAACCGCAAGAATCGCGTTGGCGCCGAGTCGCTCCTTCCCCTCGGATCCATCCAGACGAATGAGCGCGCGGTCGATCGCTTCGAGATCCGCGGCGTCAAGCCCGCGAACGGCCGGAAGGATCTCGGTCTCGATCGAGCGCGCTACCCCGGCGACGCCGAGTCCTCGAAAGCGGCGGGGATCACCATCCCGTTTTTCGAAAGCCTCCCGGGAGCCGCGCGAGGCTCCGGAGGGAACCGAGGCGCGCGCGAAAACGCCGCCGGTGAGAACCGCCGTCGCTTCGAGAGTCGGCCGGCCCCGAGAATCCAGGATTTCGCGGGCCGTAAGGTTGACGACGCGGGTCACCGATTGGAGTTCGCTGTCCTGCTGCATCTTCGCCTCCACCGCAGGAGTTATCAGTCCGACGAAGAAGTATCAGCGGACGGTTACGGCGAACTCCATCGCCGAGGCCTATTTAGCACCGGCCGCCGGCGCAGGCAAGTGGAATACTTCAGCAGCTTGACAGACTGTGATTTTTCCGGGACCATTCTGGTCAAGGCGATGGAGTTCGCCTAAACGCCCGATTGGGCTGATAACTCCTATCCGGCTGGAAAGGATGGGAGTTTATGAACCAGGCCACCAACACAAAATCTCCTGGGACGTTTGCCTTCTGCCCGGCCTGTTGGACGACTCTTTCGGCGAGCGATACTCGCTGCCGCGCCTGCGGAGCGGAGATCGAGGGCCTTTCCTCGCGGCCTTACCCAAGAAAGCTCCTCGCAGCGCTCAACCATCCGATCGGGGAGGTGCGGGATCGGGCTGCCAAGCTCCTGGGCGAAGTCGGGGAGCGTGAGGCTTACCTGGCGGCGACCGCGCTTGAAAGCCTCTCGAAGCTTCTCGCGCGGTATCCCGATCTTCCTCCCGTCGACTGGACGCAGTTTGCGAGACCAGACTCGCCGATCACTGTGCAGGTCGCAGCGGTTGAGATCCAGAAGCGGGAGTTTGCAAGAGACCGCCGGGCAGAGCAAGAGAAGCCACCGACTCACTGAAGCGGCTCATGCGAACCGGATTGACGGAGAACCTATCAGCCGCGCGACAGGAGGTGCCCATATGAACGAGCCTGTTTTTTCGCGCTTTCAGGCGCATCTCTGGCACGGGGTCCGGCGTGGGTCGGTGGTCCGGGTTCTCCGCCGGATCTCGCGATGCGCGCCCCGGTCACGAGCGGGAAGCTGTGCGATCTGACGCGGGAAACCCGGGATCGGGGCCTCGTCGAGGCGGCGACGTGCCAGTCGAGATCGCCGTCGGGCGACTTCGAGACCTCGTGGAAGGACCGGCGCACCTGGGCGAAGTGATCGCCTTCGGCACCGTGGCGGTAGCGCCTCTGGAGACGTTTCTCCGGGGGCCATCGGAGTCCGTTTTTCAACCCCGATGCCTCGCCGCCGACGCTCTTGCCGCGATCGGCGAAAAAGAAGCTCACGAGGCGCTCGCGCGGGCGCTGTTGGACTCGTCCGGCCGCGAGTTGCCGGCCGCTCTCCGGTTCTCCGAGGACGCCGTCGTCAACCGCATCGCGACCCACCTCGGCGCCACGGGAGACCGGCGGTTCGCGGGTCCTTTGCTGGAAGCGCTCCGCGCCCATCCTTTCGGCGAATGCGCCCGGGCCCTCGGGCGTCTGGGCGAGAAAAGCGCGGTCCCGCTGCTCCTCGGGTGTCTGCGAGACGACTTCGCCCGCGAGGGCGCCATGGACGCGTTGGAATCTCTCGGTGGGACCGCCGTGCCCGAGCTGACCGATCTCCTGACCACACCCTCTGAAGGCGGAACCGCCGTCTCGCAACGCGCGTCGGCAGCAACTGCTCTTGGACGAATTCGAGGGTCTTCCGAGTGGCCGCTGCTCCAGGCCCTTCGCGATGAAAGTCTCGAGGTCCGGGTCGCCGCCGCCCTCGCTCTCTGCGAGCGAGGCTCGAGAATCCGCGAGCAGACCGTGAAGATCCTTTCCGAAGCGCTCGACTCGGAAAGCGTCCTGCTGGCGGAGGCGGCGGCGCGGACGCTTGCCGGCGCCGGCGAGCCAGCCGTCGCCCGGCTGCTCGAGGTTCTTGGCGAGACGCCGCTCACCGAAACGGACCGGAGGCGGCGATTCGCGGCTGTCCACCTGCTCGGCCGCCTCGGCAACCCGTTGGCGGTGTCCGCTCTCGGCCTGACGGCTTTGGATGCGGACGTTCTTCTGCGGCAGGCCGCTGCGGCGGCCCTGGGACGAATCCCTGACGCGCCGTCCACGAAGGCTCTCGCGCAATTCCTCGACGACCCCGATGCCCTCGGTGAGACGGACGGCGGTTCTTTTTCTGGGCGCTCGACTCAATGAATCGAGCATCCGATTACTCGCTCCGATGCTCGGTGATCCCGCCGGCAGGGTTCGTCGCGAGGCTGAGAGGACGCTCCGCAGAGCCGGCACAGACCTCGTTCCGGCCTTCCATGATGCTTTAGTCTGGAGCCTTTCGGCGCACGACTCGTTGCCGCGGCGGTGGAGAATACGTCGGGCCTTGCGTCGGTTGGCGCGGTTTGGGAAGGAGATTGACGGGCCCGAGCTGAGGCGGTGATAATGTCAAAAGGAAGGCGATGGAGTTCGCCTAAACCGTCCGAAATGGACTGATGACTCCTATCCCCCTGGAAAAGGAGAGGAGTCATGAGCCACCCGAAGTGGGTTCCCCGGGAACTCGATCTCAAATCCCATAACGCCTTCACCTGCTTCTATCCCGCCTGGTCGCGGCTCCGGACGACCGGCGCAACGTGCCATCCCTCTGGAGCGCCCGTCGCCTCTTTCCCGGGTGAGGGCCGCGAACCCAAGCCGTGAAGACCCTCGTCGTATCCGACATCCACGCGAACTTCGAAGCGCTGCGGCGGCTTCCGGAGGACGTCGACGAGGTCTTCTGCCTCGGCGATGTGGTCGATTACGGCCCCGACCCGCGGCCGTGCATCGACTGGCTGAAAGAGAGGCGCGCGGTGATCGTGCGCGGCAACCACGATAACGCGGTGGCCACGGGTGCCTGGTGCGGGTGCGCGGATCTTTTCCGCGAAGCGTCTGCGGCCACACGAGAGCAGATGTGGACGGTCCTGGAGCAATCCGACCTCGACTACCTGGATTCGTTCCCTTTCGAAGAGGAGGTCTCGCGGGACGGGGTGAAGTTCTTCCTGGTTCACGCGACACCGTCTCACCCCCTTCATCCGTACGTGCGGCCGGAGGAGACACGGCGGTGGGAGGACGAGGTCGCCCGGGTCGATGCGGACGTGCTGTTGGTTGGGCACACACACCTTCCGATGATCCTCCGATTTGGTCGCAAGCTAGTCGTCAATCCCGGGAGCGTCGGCCAGCCGCGCGACGGCGATCCGCGCGCTTCCTTCGCGATCATCGAAGACGGCGAGCCGCGGGTCGAGCGGGTCTCGTACGACATCGAGGCGACCGTGCGCGGACTCGAGCGGGCGGAGCTTCCCGAACGCGTCGTCCGCCAGCTCTCGCGCGTGCTGCGGACCGGGGGTGGCGCGTGAGGGAAGGAGAACCTATGCTCGCGCGGAGTGGAGAGGACTGCGGGAACGTTGATGCGTGACGTCGCCGCGGGCGGAGCAGTGGTTCAGGAGTCCGGCGCCGTAGCCGTCGGCTCGGCCCCCATGGACTTCCACAGCATTCTGTTCCAAGGACCAGACGACCCCATCGGGCATGAAACGCGTGAAGCGCCCGAGTTCTTTCATGACCTGAATCTCGACCAGGTTGTTGAAGCCATCACGGCAGGCTGGAAGGAATACGACCTCGCGCCGTTCTTTTATAGCCGGCTGAATGATCTCGACGCGATCGCGTATCGCCAGGAGGTCATGCAGGATCTCGAAGACAAAGTCGTGATGCAAGCCGTTACATCCTTCTCCGGACAGATGCGCGCGATGCGCGAGCGTCTCGACCAGGCGAAGAAGCTCTCTGTGAAGTACGCCGTCGAGCGATTATTCTTGGGCGCGGTCGAAATCTATAACGAAGGCGTGGAGCGCCTCTCCGGCGATCTTGGCGCCCTCGAGGTCAGATCGCGAGGCATGCGTGCGTTCCGCGAGTACCTGACGGCGTATGTCGCATCGGCCCCTTTCCGCACTCTCGTCACGGAAACTGGAGCCCTGCTGTCGCAACTGTCTGCCATCAGGTATTGCCTGCTCATCAAGGGTAGCAGCGTCGCGGTTCGCCACTACGACGCGGAGAATGACTACAGCGCCGCTGTCGAACAGACCTTCGCGAAATTTGGGCGCGCCGCCGTGGAAACCTATCGGGTCGAGATCCGGGACCGGGCGAGGATGGGCATGAACCATGTCCAGGCGCAAGTGCTGGACCGGCTGGCGCTGCTGCATCCAGGCACGTTCGGCGCGCTCGACGTCTTTTGCGCGGCCCACGCGGAGTATCTTGACGAAACGATCTCGCGGTTCGACCGCGAAATCCAGTTCTACGTGGCGTACCTCACCTATATCGAGAAACTCCGGCGCGCCGGCTTGGGCTTCTGCCAACCGCAGCTCTCACAAACGTCCAAGGAGATCATCGGCCTCGAGGTCTTCGATCTCGCGTTGGCCGGCAAGCTCATCAACGAAAAGGCTGCCGTCGTCCGCAACGACTTCTTCCTGCGCGGTCCGGAGCGCATCCTTGTCGTGTCCGGCCCGAACCAGGGCGGCAAAACGACGTTCGCCCGCACGTTCGGCCAGCTGCACTATCTGGCGAGTCTCGGCTGCCCGGTCCCTGGCACCGAGGCTCGGCTGTTCCTCTTCGACCGCCTCTTCACGCACTTCGAACGGGAAGAGGACATCACGAATCTCCGCGGCAAGCTCCAGGACGATCTGGTTCGGATCCTTCGCAAAGGACCGGAGGCCTACACGTTCTCCATCGACCCTCGCGACGAAGCGGGGGCGCAAATCTTGTCGAATATGCAGAGCCGGGGGATCAGTCGGGTTGCCATCGCGCTCGGCGAATCCGCCAATCACGTCCTGAGCTTCTTCAAGATGCTGCGGACGGAGTTGGCCTTCTACGTCGGCTGCCTGAATCTGCATGGCCGACTGGCATCCAAAGAAGAGCCCGTGTGTTTTCCCGCGCCGTCGCTTGGAGGCGATCGTAGGCACCGCTTCAGCGGGTTGTACGACGTCTGCCTGTCGCTCCATATGGAGCACAGACTGGTCGGCACCACGATCGACGCCGACGGCCGGAGCCTCATCATCGTCACCGGCGCCAACCAGGGCGGGAAGTCGACGTTCTTGCGCAGCGTCGGCCTGGCGCAAGTCATGATGCAGTGCGGCATGTTCGTCGGGGCCGAGGCCCTCACGGCCGAAATCTGCCCCGCTCTGTATACGCACTACAAGCGGGAGGAGGACGCGACGATGAAGAGCGGAAAGTTCGACGAGGAACTTGCCCGCATGAACGAGGTCGTCGATCACATCGCGCCGAACGCGATGCTGCTCTTCAACGAATCATTTGCGGCGACGAACGAACGAGAGGGGTCGGAGATAGCGACGCAGATCGTGCGTGCATTGCTCGAGAAGCGCATCAAAGTCATTTTCGTGACGCACCTGTATGAATTCGCGCGCGGTTTCGTCGACAGGAAGATCGCGGATGCTCTGTTCTTGCGCGCTGAAAGAAAGACCGACGGAACGCGAACGTTCAGGCTGGTCGAGGGCGAACCGTTGGAGACAAGTTATGGCGAAGACTTGTACAGGAAAGTATTCGCGGTCGAAACCCACAAAGTATAGGACCAGAACACGTTCATGTGAGCTTCCTTCTCTTCGAAGGATGGCCAGGGATCGATCCGAGAACACAGAACAGAATGAAGGCAAGATACGGAAGGACTTGGCCACGATCGAAGCGGTCGGTGTTTCGGAGCGCCAGTGCAAACAGAACCATGACCGCTCCAGCGATTGTGACGAGATGGAAACGGTCGCCACGGAGTCTCCACCTTTGAAAAGCGCCGACGGCGAAGACGGCAAAGAAACCGATTCCGACGTACTTGCCGTCGTTTTTGCCTGTCGAGACGGAATACCAGAGATCCGCACCCGCGACGAGAGAGCACGCCAAGATCGGAAACCACCTGATATCAGAGAACCCGAATGAGGGATCGCTTTCCTGCGGCATCGAGGCCTCCACCGCAGGAGTCATCAGTCCGATGAAGGAAGATCAGCGGACGGTTACGGCGAACTCCATCGCCGTCGCCTGTCTAACACCGTCCGGGCTATGGAGGCAAGGGAAATACTTCAGCGATGACGTTTGATGCGGCCGAGAGCGGCGCGGCAACCGTTTCCGCCTCTGCACCACACCCTTGACGCCGGTGGTGAGGCTGCTCGATAATCTCCAGAAGAAGCGGCGATGGAGTTCGCCTGAACCGTCCGTATTCGGACTGATGACTCCTGCAGGAGGTCTTGATGGGCCCGGCAGGAGTTTTTTTTGTGCTCTGGAATAACTCGGCGGCGCGTCATGACTGAGACGTGGTTCCTCGCCGCGGTCTGGGTCGGTCTGGCGCTCCTCGCAGTCCTGATCGCGATCAAGCTGCGGATCTCGACCGCGCTCACGGAAATCGTGGTCGGCACGGTCGCGCAGCTGGTGTTCGCCGCGACGATCGGGACTGCGTTCCTCGGCGCCAAGCAACCGTGGATCGCCTTCCTCGCCGGAGCCGGTTCGATCGTGCTGACGTTTCTGGCCGGAGCGGAGCTCGACCCGGTCGTCTTCCGGGCTCGTTGGAAGGAGGCGACGGCGATCGGGCTCGTCGGCTTCTTCGCCCCTTTTCTCGGCTGTGCCGCGATCGCCCACTACGTCCTGCACTGGCCGGCGCGCCCCGCCTGGCTCGCCGGTGTGGCGCTGTCCACGACCTCGGTCGCCGTGGTTTACGCCGTCATGCTCGAGCTGGGACTCAACAAGACGCAGTTTGGCAAGGCGATCCTGGCGGCCTGCTTCATCAATGACCTCGGCACCGTCATCGCGCTCGGCTTGATCTTTGCGCCGTTCACGGTCCGGACGCTGATCTTCGTCGGCGTCTCGGCCGCGGTTTTCGCGATCCTTCCGTGGCTAACGCCCCGCTTCTTCCAGCGCTACAGCGGCCGCGTCTCGGAACTGGAGGCCAAGTACTTGCTGCTGCTACTCTTCGGGATGGGCGGGCTGGCCACCTGGTCCGGCAGCGAAGCGGTGCTGCCTGCCTACATGATCGGAATGGTGCTCGCGGGGACGGTCGGAAAGGACCACGCACTTGTCCGCCGGCTGCGCACGCTGACCTTCGGATTGCTCACTCCCTTCTATTTCATCCGCGCCGGCTCCTTTGTCTCCGTGCCTGCACTCCTGGCCGCACCGCTGACGTTCGTGGTTCTCTTTTTTGCAAAGTCAGTGACGAAGTTCGTCGGTGTCTTTCCAACAACGAAGGTGTTTCGTTACGGCAAAGACGAGGCGGTCTATACGACGCTCTTGATGTCAACCGGACTCACCTTCGGCACGATCTCGGCGCTCTTCGGGCTTTCGCACGGAATCATCAACGAGGCCCAGTACTCGCACCTGGTGGCGACCGTGATCGCGAGCGCGGTCATCCCGACCGTGATCGCGAACGCCTTTTTCCTGCCCCGGCACCACCTCCCCGCGACACTCGAAGAGGAGGAGAATGCACCGAGCAAGCCCGCAGCGACGGCGGACACGAAATAGGAGGTCGAGATGCTCAAGACGATCCTGGCGGCCTTCGACGGTTCCGACCAATCCCGGAAGGCGTTCGAGTTCGCGGTGGAGGTCGCCACGAAATTCGGAGCGAAGATGGTCGTGGTCGGCGTCATCCAGCTGCCGGAGCCGGCCGTATCGATCGAGATCGACGCCATGCTCGACCGTGGCAAGACGCATTTCGCCGAGGAGTTCGCCGCTCTTGCGAAGAAGTTGGAACCGCTCGGCATCGCGGTTGAATGGCGAACGGCGGTCGGTCATCCCGCCGAACAGATCGTGCGGGAGGCCGAAGACTGCCACGCGGACTTGATCGTCATGGGCCGTCGCGGCTTGACCCGCGCGACGCGCTGGATCCTAGGCTCGGTCTCCGAGAGGGTGCTGCGCTACGCGCACTGCCCCGTGACCGTCGTCACGGTCGTCAAGTAGCGAGAATGGTTCCCAGGATTTCCGTCCGACGACAAAACCGCTTCGGGGTAGCGGTCGCGATCGAGCGGTTTCGCGGCCGGCAGTACCGGTGCCTGGTGTGCAATACGGTCTTCTACGAGCTCGACGAGCTCGACGCCCACCTGCGCCGCGAGGCCTCCGGCCCCGACTCGCCGGACCTTCCGACTTTCGACGATCCGATCCTCGTGCGGATCTTCTACGCGAAGGACGTCCGCGAGGAGTGGGGCGAAACACTCCACGACCGCGAGTAAGTCATGCGGTCCAGAGAATGTAGAACCCGACGCCGAGCAGTGCTGCGCCGGTTACTCGATGGTTAGAACAAAGGCGTTGGAACTTTTCCCCAGCCGGTGCCCGGGCCGAGGTTCCTGATCCTGATCAGCACTTCGAGCACAATGATGAAGTACAGCAGGATCGCGCCGCCAAACAGCGGACGCGAGCTAGTCATGTGTCGGACTCCCTTCGCCCGATCTCGCATCCGCCCGGCCATCGGACACGACTCCGTCTTTCACGTGATAGATGTGGTCGAAGCCCTCGACCATCCGGCTGTCGTGCGTCACGCAGATCACGGCGCTGCCTTTCTCTCGAGCGATCCGCCGGAACAGCGCCATGACGCTCTGGCCGCGCTCGGTGTCGAGAGCAGCGGTCGGTTCGTCGGCGAGGATGACCTGGGGGCTGTTGGCGAGCGCGCGGGAGATGGCGACGCGTTGCTGCTCGCCGCCCGAGAGCGCCTCCGGCAGATGGCCCTGGCGTTCTCCGACGCCCAGGTAGTCGAGCAGCTCCTGCGCGACGCGCACGGCCCGGGCCCCCTTGACGCCTCGCGTCTGCAGCGCCACCAGCACGTTCTCTCGTGCGGTCAAGAACAGGATGAGGTTGTGGGACTGAAAGATGAAGCCGAGATGCTCGCGACGGAACCGGGCCAGGTCTCGCACCTTCCAGCCGTCGTCGTAGGTCGTGATCCCGCCGATGGTGACACGCCCGCTCGTGGGCTCGACGATGCCGGCCATGGACGTCAACAACGTCGTCTTTCCAGAGCCGCTGGGCCCGATGACGGCCACCAGCTCGCCGCTCCGCGCCACGAGGTTCGCCTCGCACAGCGCGGTCACGGCGGTGCGACCGCTGCCGTACACCTTGCTCAGGTTCTCGATCCGGACGACCTCCACGTTCTCACCCGGTCAAGGCCGCGCCGGCTTCTACCGCGAGGGCGCGCCGGATGCCCATCGCGCTGGCAATCACGCAGATCCCCACGACCATCGCGAGCAGCGTCAGCTTGTCGGCCGTCTGCACCAGCACGAGCCGCGGCCATTTGTCGTACGTCAGGCTTCCCACCACCAGCGCGACCGCGTAAGCGATCAGGCCAAGAGCCAGCGATTCCTGCAGGACCAGCCCGACGATGGTGCGGGTCGGAGTACCGATGAGCTTCAAGAGAGCGATCGGCTTCAACTTCTCCAGCGTCATCGTGTAGATGATCTGCGCGATGATGACCGTGGCCGCGATCGTGAGGAAGATCCGGAACAGGAGGGTCTGCATCCGCGCCCTCGCCACGCTGCCCGCGAGCATGAGCTGCGACTGCTCGTCGGTCGTGTACGCGGTGAAGTACTTCCAGCGCCCGATCGCCTGGGCGACCGCCTGCGGCTGAGACCCCGGGTTGAGCCGTACGAGGATGGTGTTGACCGTGTGCAGATCGGGATTGTCGGCGAACTCGCGGGCAAGCACCTCGGACAAAGCGGGCTGCGTCGGCAGGGCATTCGTGTAGGCTGCTTTAGCCCGCTCCCGCAGATTACGGATCGCCCAGTTGTCCTTCACGAACTGGATCTCTTGCGCATCGGCGAGGGAGAAGAACGCGACGGGGTCCCCGCTCGATCCCACTACGCCGCGTGTGAGCCCGACCACGGTGTAGTCGTTCAACCCGAGATGCAGCTTCGTCCCCAAGGGCAGATTGAGCTTCGCGTCGGCGACCATTTCATAGTGGGCTTGCGCGATGCCGCGGCCGGCCACGACTTCGTGCGGACCGCCGAGGCCCAAATGCAAGTCGTAGCCGACGACCACAAAGCGCAACGACCGGTCCCGCCACGGACGCTGGATCGTATAGACGACGTAGGGACTGGCCGCGGCGACGCCGGGCACGATGGCCATGCGGTAGCGGATGTCCTCCGGCAGGCGCGACTGCTCCGCAAAGGGCCCACGGGTATCGCGTTGCACGACCCAGACATCCGCTCCCGCCTTATCGATGAGCGTCAGCGCCTCGTAGACGAACCCGTGGTAGATGCCGCTGTACGAGAGCACGAGGGTCAGCAACAGCCCGACCCCAATGCAGGAAAGGGCGAAGCGGCCGGGGCGACGGCCAATATCGCGAACGGCCAGGTTCATGACACCTCCTTCTCGTTGGGCGCGACGGCCACACGCGCCCCGTCGGAGATCGGCTTCTTGCCGGCCAACGGGCTCACGATGACCAGATCTCGCTCGCTCACGCCGCTGATGACCTCCACGAACTTGCGATCCCGCAAACCCAACTTCACAGGGCGCCACCGCGCTCGCCCATCCACGACGGCCAGCACGCCGGGCCGACCGCCTTGGACAACCAGGGTGATCAGCGGAACGCGCAGCGCATCCCGCCTGCGAGCGGTCTCGATGTATACGTCGGTTCGCTGTCCGAGGAATCGATTTGCCGACGATCGGTCCAAACTGACGTCCACCTCGCGTTCCTCGGTCACGCGGTCGACTTCTGCACTCAACCGGGCGACATGGCCGGGCTGCGCCACCGCGGGATCGGTCTCGAACACCACGCGGGCGGGCTGGCCCACGTGCAAGGCGCTCGTTTCACGCTCGTCCACCTGCGCCACGACCCACGGGACCGATGCCGCGATGCGAAAGATCGGCGCTCCGGGCACCACCGTCGAACCCACCTCGAGATTTCGCGTGATCGCCAGACCGGACGCCGGGCTGACGATCTGAGTGTCCGCCAGCTTCGCCTGCGCGACGCCCAGGGCCGCCTCGGCGTTGGTCAACTTCGCCTCCGCGACGCTCTCGGTGCTCTCGAGCGCCGCGACCTCCGCCCTGGCGACAGAATCGCTTGCGAGGAGCGGGCGCTCCCGTTCCACGTCGGCCTTGGCCTTCGCTAGCTCGGCCTGGGCCTGGTTGCGTTGCGCTACGGCGACACGCACGGCGTTCGCGAAGTCCCTGGCCTCGAGTCGAGCCAACGTCTGGCCCGCGGTCACGGTGTCTCCCTGATCAACCAGCACCTCGACCACCTTCCCGACGATCTTGGCGCTCACGCCCGCCACGACCTTCGACTCCAGGGTCCCCGTCCCGAACACCTCGACCACCAGTTCCCCGCGTTGCAGTCGCACAGTCTGTACGGGCATCGGTCGGGAAGCCATGAACCACGCCACCGCGGCCAGCACGACCGCCACCAGGGACCAGACGGCCATCCTCAACACCTTGCGCGGCATCGGGGATCTACGTTCTCTTCTGTCGTCCTCGGGGCTTACTCCGTCGGTGGTGGGCGCACCCACCGTCTTGTCCCCATCTTTGAAAGTCTTGCGTTGTGGGTCAGCCGATTGCACGGAAGCACCTCCGGAGGCACAGAGGCGCCGTCCCTCCGACCGTCCCGCTAATGCTGATAGCGCGAACGGGCAAAGCGAATGATTTGATTGCATCAGGCGCTGCGCATCGCCGAGGAATGAACCAGAACAGGAAGTTCACCTTGCGATCGGACAAGGGCGAAGAGGGGAGTCCATCGCATGTCTTGCTAGTCCTGGCCTCCGTCGGATTTCACATCCACGACGACGACTGTGATGTTGTCCTTGCCTCCGGCGGCATTGGCGGCCTCGACGAGTCCGCGGCAGCGGACTTCGCGAGGCAGGTCCGCCGACAGGATTGGCGCAATCTCGTCCTCGGAGATCATGTCCGTGAGACCGTCGCAGCAAAGGAGAAGGCGATCCCCCGGCTCGATCTCGACCGGCCGGATCTCGGGCATCGCGCTTCCCCGCATCCCGAGACAGCGCGTCAAGACATGGGCCAGCGGCGATCTCTCGAGCGCCGCGCGATCGAAGCCGGGCGTTCGGCCCTCCAGTTCCGCTATCGCCGAGTGGTCCTGGGTCAGAGGCGTGAGCGCACCGGCCCTCCAGAGGTAGGCCCGGCTGTCGCCCACGTGCGCTACCCACGCCGACGCCGAAGGAGCGAACAGGATGACGAGAGTTGACCCCATGCCGAGCCGATCGGGACTCTTCGCCTGCCGGCGGATTTCCTCGTCGGCTTTCCGAAAGGCTTCCTCGAGAGTGTTCTTCGCGTCCACGGCGACGCCCGGACTTGTCGCCTGACGGATTGAGGCAGAGAGAGTCTCGACGGCGATCCGGCTCGCGATCTCGCCCGCGGCGTGGCCGCCGACGCCGTCCGCGACCGCGAAGAGGCCGGGAGTCTCGTCGACGAGAAACGCGTCCTCGTCGTTGTGGCGAATCCTTCCGCGGTCCGACAGCCCTGCTGCGCGGAACCTGATGGTCAAACCGCGGATCTCCGGAGCCCTGCCAGCATTGCGGCGCCGGCGAATTGCAGGAGGGCCGCCGCCAGGAACCCGGCCCAGAGACGGCCGGGAAGGAGCGCCCAGAGGGTCCCGACGAGCGCGCTCGAGAGGAAGTCGCCGATGCCGTTGGTGGCGGCGAGAAGTCCCATCCCCGTCCCCCGCGCCGCTGCCGGAAGGAGACTCGCGGCATACGCCTTCTCTCCCACTTCTTCGCAGGCGATTCCGAGTCCCGATCCGACGAAGAGAACGATCAGAACGGCGGGCGTGGGCGTCAGCGCCGCGAAGGCGGCCGTGACCGCGCCGGCGAAGAGGTAGCCGCCCGCGACGACGCGGCGGACTCCAACACGGTCGCTCAGGGCCCCGATCGGAAGTGCCGCCGCCGAACTGACGGCGTTGTGCAGCACGTAGAGCGCGACCGCGAGCGTTGCCGCGGTCCAGGAGAAGAGAGTCCCCGTGGCGTGGCGGGTGGCGTAGAGAATGAGCAAGGTGCGGGAGAAGTCTCCGCAGCCGTAGATCAGTATGGCGGTCAGGTACCGGCGGAAGGAGGCCCCGGTCGAGGCGAGACTCGCGCGAAGCTGCATCGAGGCATTCGACGTTGTGTGTGGCCGCTCCGCGACGAGGATGACGATCGAAAGAAACGCCAAAACTCCGGGAAGAAGCGAGGCGAACATCACGTGCCGTGCCTCGACGCCGCGCGCGAGGAGAACCAGTGCGAGAAGCGGCCCGAGCACTGCGCCCAGGGCGTCTCCCGCGCGTTCGAGGCCGAACGCCTTCCCCAGAGCGAACGACGGCGCTGCCTCCAGGAGCAGGACGTCGCGCGGCGCGCTCCGGCTGCCTCGTCCGATCCAGGCCACGGCGCGGCAGAGGAGGACATGCCACCAGCGCGTGGCCAACCCGATGGCCGCGACGCCCACCGCCGTGACGAGATAGCCGGCGGAGGCGAGCGGCTTGCGTCTTTCGACGCGGTCCGCCATCACGCCGCCCCAGAGCTTCGCAGCCGCGGATAACCCGTCCGCGCTCCCTTCGATCCAGCCCAGAGCCGCGGGTCCGGCGCCGAGCGACAAAAGAACCGCGGGCAGGACGGCCGTCGCGAGCTCGTGAGAGATGTCCGAGAAGAGGCTTGCCAGACCGACGCCGAGCGTCGAGCGATTGAACCAACCCGGCTGTGCTCGCAGAGCCTCGGCGGGCGGAGCCTCGATCACGCCGGTGCGCCCCAGGACGGCGCGACGGCGGTCTCCCGGCTTCCTTCGATCTCCGCGAGATCAGCCGCGATGCCCGCGAGGTCTCCCGCGACACCGGCCTGCTCGGCGCGCCGTGCCTGCGCCCGCAGCGGCTCCGCCTGCGCGGCGAACTGAGACGCGAGCCCCGCGAGCGCGGCCGTCAGCCAGCCGCGGAGCTGGCCGCTGAAGGAAGCATAGGCATCGGAAAGAGGCTGTTCGAGCTTGGCGAGAAGCCGGCGTTTCATCCGCCTTTCCAGCAGCGACGGAAATCGGGAGAGCCACACGGGCAGGCCCGTTTCCGCTCGATCCACTTCCGGCGGTATCGTGATCGTTGGCTGCGTGACGAGCTCGACTTCGAGTTCCTCGGCCTTCACGCGCGCCCGGTCCAGTTTCCAGCCCATCTCCGCAAGCGCGCCTCTCAAGCGGTCTCGCGTCGCCAGCAGATCCTCCTGGATCTTCGCGCGGATACTCGCGCCGGTGTCGGTGATCGCACGCCGGATCATGGCAGCGGCGGAAGGCGGCTCTTCGTCGGCCGACACGCGCCGCGCGATCTCGCGTGCCGCGAGCTCGAGGGTCGGGCGCGCCAGGTCTCGGGTCCGCGAGAGCAGCTCGTGGCATCGCCGGGTCATCTCCTGGAGGGATCCCTCGGCCTCGAGAGCGAGCCGCTCGATCTCGGCACGCTCGCGCGCGGCCTCTCCCGCTCCGGTCTCCGGCCGCGGGCGCAGCAGTATCCGGAGCGACGCGGCGACGCCCTCGCGCAGGGCGGCGAGCTTTCGCCGGCCGGAGGCCGCGGCGAGCTCCACGGCGCGCCCGCAGAGGGGCGCGATCTCGCTCTCGAACCATGCGTGCGCGAGCCGAGAGTCTCCGACGGTGCTGACGGCGTGGACGGGAAGATCGAGGCCCAGATTCTTCGCGATCTCCGCCTTCACGTAGTCGCGCATTCGCGCTCGGTCCGCCTCGGAAAGCAGGTCGCTCTTGCTGAGGACGACCATGCCCGGAATGCCCGATTCGTACAGCAGCCGGAGGATGTCCAGGTCTTCGCGCGTCGGTGAGGTCGCCGCGTCGAGCAGCAGGATCCCCAGGTCGCAGCGCGGGAGGTAGGCGTACGACTCCCGGGCTCCGGCCCGGGCAAGCGAGCCCACGCCCGGCGTGTCCACGAAGACGACTCCGGCACGCAATTGCGGCGAGGGAAGCTCGACGAGTGCCCGCACGACCCGCTTTCGGTTTTCCGGGTTCTGCGTTTCGGAGATGAACTCCGCAAGCCGCTCGAGCGGGATCTTCTCGTTGGGAGCGTCGGCGAAACGGATCCGGGCGCTTGGAGAGTCGCCCCAGGTGATCCGAGTCGGGACCGCGGTGACCGGCGTGACTCCGACGGGTAGGGCGTCGAAGCCGAGCACGGCGTTCAAGAGCGAAGACTTGCCGGAGCTGACCTTGCCGAAGAGGGCGATCTCAAAAGTCTTCGATTCCAGCCGCTCGAGCAGGGCTTGGAGCGCGCCGTGGTACTCGATCAGGCTCCTCTCCCGGATGATCCTTTCCAGACGGCGCAGCAGATCGAGATCGCCGGGGGCCGTCTCCAGACGTTCGAGACGAGCCGCCAGGTCCTTCCCCAGCCCCGCCGTCAGGTAGGTATCGAGGCGCCGGATGCTTCTTTCCAGGTCCGCGTTCAACCTCTCGATCAGGACGGAGGCTTCTCCATCGAGCGGCCCATAGCCGCGCAGCCGCGAGGGAGCGATCTCCTGCACGGTGATCTGGGCGAAGGCGAGCGCCGTCTGAATCGCCCACGAGGCCGCGGTCTCCGGAGGCCTGACACTCGTCTCGAGGGCCTTCAACGCATCGGTCATCCGGGCGCGGATGCCCTCGACATAGTCTCCGACGACCTGCTGCTGCGTCGGCGTCAGATCGTTGAAGATGCGCGAGAACGGCGACGCCGCGCTCGCCCTGACGTTCTCGACGTCCTCGAGGAGTTTGTCGATAGTGCGGAAGGCGGCGAGGATCGCCCGGCGATGGTTTTCGTTGAGCGTCACGGTGGCGAGAGCGAAGTTCCCGCCTGGAGAGCCTCGACCTGGAGGCGCAGATCGTCCAGCCGCGCAATCTCCGCGGTGACCGCGGGGGCCCCGGCCGACCGCCGGGCGCGGGCGTGCTCGAGGGCGCGGACGGCGGATTCGAGGCCTTCGCGGAGACGTTCGCGTATCTCCGACTCCAGGCGGCGGCGGCTTTCCAGGACCCGTTCGTCCAGGTCGTTGACGATCCGCGTGCTGTTGAGCTCGAGGAGTTTTCGGAGATACTCGGCGGTCTCACGCTGGATTGCGGCGAGGGTCTTCTCCTGCCCTTGCGCGAGGTCCGTGATCATCGATAAGCCGGCGCGGGGAGCGAGCTCGAAGAGATCGAGGAAGAAGAAACGCCTCCCTGTTCGAAATCCCGTGTCGGTCTCAAGGTCGCGCGGCGGCGCGGCGCGGAATACATCGTCCGAAGACGACAGGCGTTTGAAGAAGTCATTCCCCAGCTCGACGAAACGTCCCATCGCCTTCCGGTACCTTTCCTCCGCGACGGGCTCGACCTCGAGCAGCCACGCTTTGAGGGCTTCGTCCGCGATTTCCCTAGCAAGAGACGGAGCGCGTTTGCGGAGAGCCGGGCCGCTTTCCGTAAACTTGGCAATAGCCTGATCGAGCTTCTCCTTTGAGGCCGGAAAGGACCGGATCAGGAAAGCCTCCCGAGCCGCGCCGAATTCAGCCGAAAGCCGCTCCTGTTCGGCCGTGAAGAGATAGCCGAGATCCCCCACGGCGCGCTCGGCATGCGCGGCGGCCTCGCGCAGGGCCTCGATCCGCCGTTCCGACTCTTCTACCGGACGGAGCAGAGCCTGGCGACGCTCCTCGATCTCTTTGAAGACGCGCTCGCTCAATCTCCGCATTCCGCGCGTCTGCGCCTCCTCGACCATGTCCGCGCCTGCTTCGTGAGCGAGTCCGCGGAGGGCGTCGTGGAGCGCCGGGAGGTCGCGAGTTGACTCGCCCGAAGCCAGCGCCTCGGTGGCGCTAACCTCCAGTATCGGACCGGAGAGCTTCCCGAGCTTCCGGGCAAGCAGGCGTTCCGCGAAGAGCCGCGCTTCCCGCCGCTCTTCTTCCGACAGCCGGTCCGCCTTGTTCAGGACAAAGAGAAAATGGCGCACGGACTTCGATACCTCGTCGACGAGCGCCAGTTCCTCTCCCGAAATCGGCGGGTCCGCTCCGAGGACGACGAGCGCGGCGTCGATGTGCGGGATGAAAGACCGGGTCGCCGCCGTGTTGGCCTCGAAAACCGAGCCCAGGCCTGGCGTATCCACCAGACAGAGCCCGGAGGAAAGGAGCGGATTCGGAAGGAAAACCTCGGCGGCCAGGACGCCCTTTCGGTTCTCCGGGTTCTCAGTCTCCGAGACGTAGCTCGCAAGATCCGACGGATCGATTTCCTGCCATTGCCCGGACTCGAACCGCACGCGCGCGGCGCGTGACCCGCCATGGCGCAAGACCGTTACCACGGAGGTGACCGGCACGACACCGACGGGCAGAATCGTCTCTCCCACGAGCGCGTTCAAGAGCGTTGACTTACCGCGCTTGAACTGCCCGACACAGGCCACGTAGAAGAGGCCCTGCTCGACCCGCGCGGCAAGCAGGCTGGCTTCCGATGCAGCCGTCAACGCTTGTGCTTTGACAGCGAGAAGCGAGAGAACTTCGAGGGGCAAAGGCGTCTTTGTGCGCGACGCCGCTCCTTCCCGGTCTCCTGATCGAACTTCGCTATCCATCGGCATCCCGGCTCCGGCGAGAGCTCAACCCGTCCGGCCGTCGAAAATCAATTCCGATCTCCTACGCCTGTCGCGATCGCTCTCTGGCCGGGCGCAAATATCAGGTACCGCGCCCTGTCCCGGCCGCGCCCTCGAGGCAGATCCACAGGAACCGTGGCATCCATGACCTCGCCTGACGAATGTGTGTCGCTGGCCAAAAAAAACTCCTACGACGTCTATTGCTGTCGCAGGAGTCATTGGCCTTCCTCGGCGGGAAGACGTTTCACGGCGGACTCCACCGCCTCTGTCAGGCGAACTCTACCACTCTCACCACGGAACCGGCCAGGCTTAGACTGCGTGCGTCAATGGGAGCCGCCTACTGCGACTTCGCGCCAGGGCATCCGTGGCATGGCCCGTATCACGATCGCGAGTACGGGTTTCCGATCCGCCGCGACGCCGCCCTCCTGGAGCGGCTGGCGCTCGAGATCAACCAGGCTGGCCTGTCCTGGCTGACGGTTCTCAAGAAACGCCGGGCCTTCCGGCGGGCGTTCGAAGGATT
>Ga0209009_1000279_pt1 | contig 20380 bp, 19 predicted proteins | sample BlaSpr_A8_OM3_M2_FD_187979 | JGI IMG/M metagenome (GOLD analysis project Ga0209009, IMG submission 187979) | Forest soil microbial communities from Thunder Bay, Ontario, Canada - Black Spruce, Ontario site 2_A8_OM3_M2 (SPAdes) (version 2) | ecosystem: Environmental > Terrestrial > Soil > Boreal... | reverse complement strand
AACCCAAAGAGAATCTCATCGATCGGCCCGTGCTGCTTGCCAACAGAGAAGGCACAAGCCGAAAGGTACAGGGAGACTCCTCGCGCCGCGACCGGGGCAGGGATTTCGACCTTCGACGTTCGACTCTTTGACCGGTACAATCGCTCCGTGGACTTCGAGGTTCTCTGTCCCTGCTGCGGCGCCCGCTTGAAGCTCGATACCGAGCTGAAAGCGGTGATTGACCACGAGGCGCCGAAAGTGGCGCGGAAATTCGGCACGGTGGACGAGGCGGTGGGCGCCCTGAAAACCCACGACGCCGAGCGGGAGAAGAAGTTCGCGGCTTCCGTCGAAGCGGAGAAATCCAAGAAAGACGTCCTGAACCGCAAGTTCGACGAGCTCTTCGAGAAGACGAAGGGCGACACGTCCCGGCCGATTCGGGACATAGACCTGGATTGAGTTCGTCATCCTGAGGAGCGACGCGACGAAGGATCTGCTCCCTTGGCGAGGTTGAGGGCAGATCCTTCGCTGCGCTCAGGATGACAACGTCTTGAAATCTTGAGCGTTTCCGTCGGCGTCTTCGGATCCAGTCTGCCTCGAGAGGGGAGCCCCGCTTACGAGGAGGCGCGCGAGGTCGGGCGTGAGATCGCCCGGCGCGGCGGCCGCCTCGTCTGCGGTGGCTACGGCGGAGTCATGGAAGCGGCTTGCCGGGGAGCCTCCGAGGCGGGCGGAAGGAGCCTGGGAGTCCTGCTTGCCCGCCGGGGGGAAGCAAACCCCTGGGTCAGCGAGAGCGTCCGGGAGGAGGACCTTTCGGCGCGTCTTCGGCGCCTGCTCGATGAGGCAAATGCCTGGATCTTTCTCCCGCGCGGCCTCGGCACGATGCTCGAGCTCGTCTGGATGGCGGAATCGGTCGTCAAGGCAGACGCCGCTCCACGTCCCTTCGTCCTGCTGGGAGACTTCTGGCGGCCGACCGTCGAGACGGCGCTCGCGGAGGCGTCAAGCCCTTCCGGCGCCGAAGCGTTTCGTTCCTGCATTCGCTTCGCGGCGACCCCTGCGGAGGCGGCTGACTTCGCTATTCGTACTTAATTTCAACAAATCCGATCTGATGGGCCGGCGGCCGCGGGGTCGCCCCGGCGGCACGAAAGGGCCAGTCCAGAGGACCATGCCGACTGCTCTTCCTGCCCCCCTCTCCGACCTCTTGACGCGAAATTTGCCCGATTGAACGGGGCGCTTGCTTCGCGTTCGGCTTGATGCGAATTGCTCAATTGAACGGGGCGCTTGCTTCGCGTTCGGTCCTCGTAATAGGATTTCTTCAAATTCAAGAAAGGGATACGTACGCGCGATCCCGAACGACGCCCTCGCTACGCACGAATTCACGATCCAGATGGAGTTCTACGACTTCCACTACGGAAACCGCGTCCGATCGAAGGCCACGAACTGAAAGGGAGGAGGCTCTAAGATGTCGAGTGCTGCTGGAACAACCCCGGGGGCGGCTGCCGATATGGCGGTCAGTCGATGGTGGCGCGTGGTGGGCGGCCTCTTGATGAATCTGGCGCTGGGATCGCTTTACGCCTGGAGCGTCTTCGTCGCGCCTCTGGAAAAGGAGTTCGGTTGGAAGCGGGCGGACACATCCCAGGTGTTCACGTGGGCCGTCGTCGTGTTCGCCATCTCCTTCATCGTCGCGGGCCGATTGCAGGACAAGATCGGTCCCTTCTTCGTATCCCTGACGGGCTGCATTCTCTTGACCGTGGGCTTCCTGCTCTGCGCCAAGACCGACAGCCTGACGTACCTGATCATCTGCTTCGGGGTCGTGGTCGGCATCGGTAACGGTTTCGGCTACGCGACGCCAATACCAGTCATGGCGAAGTGGTTCCCGGACAAGCGCGGCCTGGCCGTCGGCCTGGCCGTGGCCGGCTACGGCGGCGGCTCGGCCATCTTCGGCCCTCTGTCCAACCTGTGGCTCATCCCGACGTACGGCTGGCGAGCCACTTTTACGATCCTGGGTGTCACCTTCTTCGTCATGACGCTCGTCGGAGCGTTCCTGCTGAAGAATCCTCCGGCCGGGTACCAGGTGCCGGGCTGGGTGCCCGCTTCAAAACCCAAGTCGTTGGCGACGACCTACGAGTTCACTCCGGGAGAGATGTTGGCCACACCCACGTTCTATTTCATGTGGATCGCCTATGCGCTCGGAACCTCGGCGGGTCTCATGGTCATCAGCCAGCTCGTGCCGTTCGCAAAATCCGTAGGCGTCGCGGCTGCGTCGCTGGCGGCCATCAGCCTGGTCATCGGGGCCGCGGGCAATGCTTCCGGCCGCATCTTCTCGGGCTGGATGTCCGACGCTCTCGGCCGCTTGAACGTGCTGCGCCTGATGATCGGGATCTCGGCCGTGTCCATGTTCATTCTGCCGCACACCGGGGCCGTGCTCGCCGTCCCCATTCTCCTGTACATCATGGTCTTCGTCGTCTACTGGTGCTACGGCACGCAACTCTCGGTCAACGCCTCCACGACCTCCGACTTCTGGGGCACGAAGAACGCCGGCATCAACTACGGCCTGCTCTTCACCTCCTGGGGCGTGGCGGGCATCATCGGGCCCAGGATCGGCGGCAAGCTCTTCGACAAGTACAAGGACTACAAGGCGGCCTTCTACACCGCCGGGGTCCTGGCGATCGTCGCGCTGATATTTGAGATGCTCGCCAAGCGGCCGGTGCCGCCGAAGGAGGGAAGAGCGTAACGGACGTGATATACCCCTCGCGGCGGGCGGCTGCGCCGGGATCCATCTTGCGATGTCCCTTACCGACCCCGGTCCGCCTCTCGAGGCAGCGCCCTCTCCGCAGGGAACAGATTCTCCCGCAACGAACAGGAGGTGCAAATGGCTGACACTTCGTTTCCCAAGCACAAGGTCTTAAACTGGCCGGCGGTCCCGATCCCGACACCCGACGAAGTCTACGCGGGTCTCACGGATCAGGCGAAGGAGTACCCCCTTTCGCTGGAGGCGCAGCTGAGGCAGAGCGAGAACTTCAAGAAACCCGAGAACTTGACCACGGTCCGCGTCCTCGACTTGAGCAAGGGCATGATCATCGGCAACTGGTGCTCCTCGATGCTCTCGGAGCTGGGCGCCGACACCATCAAGGCGGAGCCGCCGGACGGCGACCCGTTACGCTGGCAGACGCCGTTCGGCCGCAAGGAGTACATGTTCAAGGACGCCGAGACCGGCGAGCCGATCGGCCTCCACTTCCTCCACGAGATGCGGAACAAGCAGTCCATCACGCTCGATCTCGAGAAGCCGGAGGGCCGCGAGCTCTTGAAGAAGCTCGTCGTCCACTTCGACGTCTTGATCGAGAACTACCCGCCGGGGCAGTTCGACGCGTGGGGAATCGGCTATCGGCAGCTAAAGGAGATCAACCCCCGGCTCGTCTACGCCTGGGTGGGGCAGAAGGGCCAGTGGGGTCCGTCCAAGGACAAGCCGGGCAACCTCGACCCGACGGCGCAGGCGGCTTGCGGCTTCGTCCATGGCACTGGCCTTCCGAAGGAGTTCGGCGGGCGGCCCACCCGCTCGGCCATGTGGATGGCTGACCAGGTCGGGGGCACCTCGGCGGCCATGGGGATCCTGGCCGCGCTCCTCTTCCGTGACAAGGTCTCGGGCAAGGGCCAGTTCGTGGAGGCGACAGCGGCGGAAGGGGTCATCCGCATCCTGGACTACAACTGGGCCTGGTACGGAATGGACGGCAGCATCCGGCCCCGCTACGGCAACTGGGACCTGGCCATCAACATCTACGCCGTCAACCCCTGCAAGGACGGCTACTTCATGGTGGGCGGCGGGCACGACCGCCTCTGGTATCGGATCTGGCGGACGGTGGGCCAGACGCGTGCCGACCTGGAGGACGAGATCCTGGACGACAAGAGCCTCCGGGTGGTCACGGCGCGGCTCCCGCACTTGAAGCAGGTAAAGACCTACACGGTGCTCGCCGACTGGCAGAAGGACCACTCCCGGGCGGAGGCCATGAAGGAGCTGCTCGCTCAACAGGTCGCCTCGGGAGGCGTCAACTACATAGACGAGGTCGCCGAGGACCCCCACTTCAAGTACCGCGGGCACGTCGACGAGTTTGAAGACCGGCTCTACGGGAAGGTCCTCTTCGGCACGACGCCCTTCCTCCAGCACAAGGCTCCGGGGCGCCTGAAGTGGATCGGCCGGCCGCTCGGATACGACAACGAAGAGATCTACCTGAAGCTGCTGGGAATCGGGCGGGGAGATCTCGCCGGGTTCAAGAAGCGCGGCGTGGTCTAGGTTCTGGATTAAGGAGGCAAGCAAGATGGCGACTGCACCCGACTTCGAGACCTACTGTCAGGAGCTCTTCGATCACAAGACGGCCTTCGGGAAGCCGGAGGTTCTGAAGGGCTATCGCGTCCTTTCCTGCACGCAGTACATCCTCGGTCCCTCCTGCGCGAGCTATCTGGCCGAGCTGGGAGCCGAGGTCATCAAGATCGAGGCGCCGCGGCGCGGCGAGCCGATGCGTCACACGACTCCGTTCAACGAGCCCCTGCTCTACCCGCTCTCCCGCTGGGCTCCGGAGGCGGGCACGGGCCTGGGCTTCTTCGGGGCCAACCCCAACGAGGAGTTCGTCAGCCTCGACTTCCACCGGCCGGAGGCGAAGCAAGCCATGTTGGAGCTGGCGGCCAAGACCGACGTCATGGTGCAGAACTACCGGCCGGGGACTTTCGACCGGTGGGGGATGGGGTATCAGCACTTCTCCAAGGTCAACCCCCGGCTCGTCTATCAGTGGCTGGGCGGGTTCGGCGGTTGGGGCCCGGGGCGCGTTCGGGCTTCCTACGACATCCTGGGTCAGGCCCAGGGCGGCTGCTTCGGGATTACGGGCGAGGCCGCCGACCGGGGCGGGACGCCGTCCAAGCACACGATCTGGCTGGCTGACTACTGGGGCGGCATGATGGCCGCCGTCCAGGTTCTGGCGGCCCTCTACTGGAGGGACACGGTCTCCGGGCAGGGGACCTTCATCGAGTACTCGCAAGTTCACGGCGTCACGCGGATGCTCGAGTACTCACTGCCGCTCTATGGTCGGTACGGCGTCCGGCGAGAGCGTTGGGGCAACTGGGACACGGAGCTCTGCGTGCACGGGATCATCCAGTGCGGCAAGTCCTCCTACCCGGACTCCAAGAACCCGCAGGAAGCCGAGGTCGGCTACATCCTCGTCTCCGCTCACCACGACGAAGACTTCAAGAAGCTCTGCGACGTCATCGGGAAGAAAGACCTCGCCACGACGTACGCCAAGCACGACGATCGCGTCAAGGCGGAGAATCAGGGAACCATCTACGACGCGCTCGAGGCGTGGGCGAAGGACAAGACCAAGGAGGACGTGGCCACGCTCTTGGACAAGGCCGGCATCCTGAACCAACCCGTGTGGAACGCAAAAGAGGTTTCCGAGCAGCCGCACTGGAAGCTGCGCGGCGCCGTTCAGTGGATCGACGACCCCATGTTCGGCGACCTCCACCATCAGGGTCCGGCGTTCAAGATGTCCGAGACGCCGCCGCGTATCAAGTGGGCGTTCAAGCCCGTCGGCGCCGACAACGAAAAGGTGTACGGCCGGCTCCTCGGGTGGTCGAAGTCGAAAATTGCCCAGATGGAAGAGGCGGAGGTGATTTGAGATGATCAACCAGGGACTGGTGCTCACTTGCACCAAATGCTCCACCAAGAACTTCCTCGACCCCTACCCGTTCTGGAACTTCAGCGGAAACACGAAGTGCGCCACTTGCGACACCCTCTATGCCGTGAAGTTCGTCAAAGGCCAGCAGGTGAGCGGGCCCACGGTCAGCTCCGGCAAGGCCGATCTGCTTCCGGGTTACGCCGAGGACAAGAACGGCGCCGGGATCGCCGGTGAAGGCAAGATCCGGCCGGCTCCGCAGGCGCGGCCCGATCCCTTCAGCGGAAAGCAGAAGCAGATCACGCAAAGCGTCCGAGGCAAGCCGGTCAGCGGTCGTCCGGTCAAGAAAGAAGACCTGGTGGGAAGCAGGGCCAGGGTCATCGCGGACCTGCACAAGACTTGAGAGGAGACCAGATATGGTTGAGACCGAAAAGGCAAAGCAAGCGTCGAACTACAAGTGCTGCGAGTACTTCGAGGCGGCGCTGGACCCGAACATCCTGAAGGCGTACCTCGGCTACTGCAAGGCGCGGGAGTGGCCGTTCACCGTGATGGTTCCCATCGGCGGGCTGGAGGGCGAGTGTCCGAAGCCCCCGATCAAGAAGAAGGCTTAAGGCGGCAAGGGATAGACGTGGCGAACCTCCGTGAGGAGTTCGAGCGGCGTTACGGACCGCTCGGGTCCGGGACGTCGTCTCTCTCGATCGGGGGTGTCCCCTGTGAGCTGCACGAGGTGATGCATCGGCTCGGCTTCGGCTTCGAGGGGCTCAAGATCATCGACGCCCCCTTAGTCGAAGCCGGCCGCCACGCCATCCGTTTCTTCGACGGTGAGGTGCGGTGCATCGTCTGCCTCGAGTTCGGAGCGGATCTGACTCTCCTGGAGGAGCATCGCGTCCACATCGCCGAGTGGCTGGGGGACGCCTACTTCGAGACGGAATGGCAGGTGAACTGCCCCATGGATTTTTGAAGAGGAGAAACAATGAAAGTCAAGTTCTACTATTCGAGCAAGGACAAGCCGGGTGAGCAGTACGCGTGCAACAACGCGACCTGCCTGGAGAAGATCAAGGTGCTGAAGAGCAAGGGCATCGACGCCGAGGCGGTCGACGTGGCCAGTGTCGAGGACGTGTTTCGCTTCTACCACTCGGCCCTGACGGGTCCTCCCGCGACGGTCCGGGCCGTCTTCGGCATGAAGGGCGGGCTCGAGGCCGACTTCGGCCGCGCGACGCCCGCGGTCCTCATCTTCGGCGACCCGAAGGATCGCTACCCCACGGACGCCTACCCGCGGCAGGATCAGGCCCGGGGGGGACTCGTGGGCTGTGAGAAGGCCCTCGACGACCTGGCCAAGGCATAGGAGGCGAACCGTTGAGCATGATCCCGGCGGACTACCTGCCCCCGAAGGAGTTCCAGCCCCAACGGATCTACAAGCTGAAGGAGTTCGAGAGCTACCCGGATCCGTTGAACAGCACAGAGGAGCTTCTCGACAAGCAGGTGGCGGCGGGCAGGGGTGATAGCCGCGCCATCCTGTTCGGCGACAAAGTCATCACGTACAAGCAGCTCCTCGGGGCATCCAACAAGATCGGTAACGCTCTCAGGAAGCTGGGCGTCGAGGAAGCCGACCGGGTTATTCTCCGGTCGCCCAACGTCCCGCCCGCCCTGTTCACGAACTTCGGCGTCTTGAGGCTCGGGGCCGTCATGGTCCCGACTTCGCACATGCTCTCTCCCAGCGAGATCGCCCACATCGCCAACAACGCGGAAGCGAAGGTGATCGTCGTGGCCGCGGCGTTTCTGGAAGGGGTCGTCAAGGCGCGGCCGAACTTGAAGACCGTGAAGCACGTAATCGTCTTCGGCGGGAAGCCGGAGGAGCTGAAGGCACAGGGGCTCCTCTGCTACGAGGATCTCGTCGCCGACGAGTCGCCGGCTCTCGACCCGGTCCGGCGTCCGCGCACGGCGGTCTCCGTCCTTCTCTACACGTCGGGGACGACGGGCATGCCGAAGGGAACGGCCCACTACATGGAAGAGGCCCTGATCGTCCCGGACACAATGGGCAAGTACGGGTGGAAGGTCGGGCCCGATGACATCCTCTGCGGCCCCGCTCCCATCTCGCTGGCCGGCGGGTACTCGACCGTAGCGACGATCCCCTTCCGGTTCGGCGCTGCGATTTCTCTGATCCCCAGGTTCACCCCCGAGGGGCTCTTCGAGCAGATCCAGAGCCACAAGGTGACGATCCTGAGTGCTCTGCCCACGGCTTACCGGAAGATGCTCGAGGTCCAGGGGGCGGAAAAGAAATACGACTTATCGAGTCTGCGCGTCTTGACGGGCGGTGGCGAGTCCCTGACGGCCAAGACCTACCTGGACTGGAAGGCTCGTTTCAACCAGGAGATCTACGAGGGCCTCGGCACCACGGAGATGATGTATGTCTTCGTCTCCAGCGTGGCTACCAGGAAAGTCAAGCCGGGAGCGATCGGCACCGCGATGCCGGGGTACGAGATCCAGGTTATCACGGAGGAAGGCAAAGTGGCCAAGCCGGGAGAGCTCGGCAGGCTCTACGCCCGCGGCCCCACGGGAACCCTCTACTGGCGCCCGCTCGAGGACGGCCTGCTCGAGAAGCAGAAATCCTTGATCCGCGAGGGGTGGGTGCTGGTCGGCGACTTCTGCACGCTCGACGAGGACGGATACTTGAGTTTCGTGTCGCGCCAGGAGGACCTGATCAAGAGTTCCGGCTACCGCATCGGTCCCGAGGAGATTGAGGACGCTCTCTTGAAGCATCCCGCCGTGGCCGATGCAGGCGTGATCGGGCTTCCCGACCCCGTCCGCGGGCAGAACGTCAAGGCCTTCATCATCCTGAGACCCGGGCACACGCCGAGTGACGAGCTAAAGCAACAGATCCTCGACAGCTGCAGGGAACACATCGCGATCTACAAACTGCCGCGGATCGTCGAGTTCGTCACGGAGCTTCCGCGCACGCTGCAAGGTAAACTCCTGCGGCGGGTCCTGCGGGACAAGGAGACCGTTCCCGCGAGCTAACCGTCGCTCGCGCTTGCTCGGGACCTGCGCCTGCGCACCGGTTCGCGGCTCGCCCGGGTGCGGGCTCGGCCGCGAGCCTGGTCCCTCGCTGCGCGCTCACTCCCGCGGCGCGAGGCTGCTCCCTCGATTACCTCGGGAGACTCCTCGCGCCGCGAACTGAAGGTCGATCCGGACTCTAAGAGATCCGGCCCACAAAGAGGGTCAATGTGGGCCCCCGTTTAGAAAATTCTCGGCCGCCCGGTCGCGCAGCGACCGTCCGCGAACGAAAGCTTCCGTCTCTGCATCTGCTTCCTCCTGTCCTCATCTATCATTTCCCGCCGTGAGCACGGCTCTGCTGCAGGCCGTCGCGTCGGGCATCGCGCTCGGCCTGATCTATGCTGGCATAGGAGCCGGCTTCTCGATCATCGTGGCGACGGGACGCCTGGCGAATCTCTCTCACGGAGAGTTCGTTCTCATCGGCGGCTATATCCTCTACGCCCTCTGCCATGGCCTCGGCTGGCCGTGGCCGGCGGCCCTCGCGCTGACCGCTCTCGGCGGCGTGCTCCTGGGTGCCACCCTGCCCCCCCTCGTCCGCCGATTGCCTGACCGGGATGTGAGCGGTCTGGCGTTGACGCTCGGAGTGGGTTTCATTCTTCAGAACCTGCTTCTCCTCGCGGCGACAGCCACCTATCGCGTAATTCCCGGCGGCTACTGGCTGCAATCGGTCGAGCTCGGGCCGGTAGTTCTGAGCCGGGTCACGCTCGTGGCCGCCGGAGCGGCGATGGCGGCCCTCGTGGGTCTCGACCTATGGCTTCGCGTCACCTGGAGCGGGTTGGGCCTCGCGGCGGTCGCCCAGTCCCGGCCCGCCGCGGCCAGCCTCGGAATCTCTCCCGCGCGGATGGAGTGGGTGGCGTTCCTGGCCGGAGGGGCGATCGCGTCGGGCGCCGGCGCACTGGTGCTTCTGACCCGCTTTCTCTCGCCCGGAGAGGGCCCCGCCTGGACACTGGTGGCGCTCGCCGTCGCCTTCCTGGCCGGCCGGCCCCGGGCGAGCACCCTAATGGCCGCGGGAATCGCGCTTGGTGTCGTTGAGTCTCTGGCGACGGTGCTCGTGGGAGGCGGATGGCGCGAGGTCGTGGCAAGCGGGTCCGTCCTGCTCTGGCTTCTCGTCCGCGGCAGGACTCTTCTCGCCGATGCGTGAGGCGCCACGCTTCTTATTTCTCTGGGCGGTCGTCCTGGCAGCCGCCGGGGTCGCCGTCGCGGCGCTGGGCCGATACGGCGTCAACGTCGTGGCCTTCGGGTTTCTCTATGCCGCTCTCGCGACGAGTTGGAACTGGATGCGCTCCACCGGGCTTTTCTCCCTTGGACAGGCGGCCTTCTTCGGGGCGGGCGCGCTGACGCAAGCCTGGCTCGTCACAACAGGACGGATTTCCCCGTGGCCGGCCCTTGGCGTAAGCGCGGTGGCCGGCGCTCTGGCCGCGCTTCCATTGATTCCCGCCCTTCGCCTTGGACCGGCGAGCTTCGCCCTGGCGACCCTCGCTTACGCAACCCTTCTGAAGGGCCTGGCCGGGAACCTGCCGGTCTTCGGGATGGGGTTCCTTCTTCCCACGACCCCGGGCTTCGACGGGGCGGCGCCCCCGGTCGTCGCGACTCTGGCTGCGCTGACTCTGGCAGGGAGCCTTGGCTACGAAGCCTTCCTCGGCCGGCCGGGTGGCCGCGCCGCCACCGCCATCCGGCAGGCGCCCGAGACGACGCTCGCGCTGGGCATCGACCCGATCGGCGGGCGCTGGCGTCCCTTGACGCTGAGCGCGGCGGCGACCGCCCTGGCGGGCGCTCTCTACGCTCAGCTCGTCGGAAGCGTCGAGACGACCGTCGTCTTCTCGCCAACCTTCTCCGTCCTGCCGATCGTCCTGGGAATGCTCGGAGGCGCCCTCCATCCGCTCGGCGGGATTCTCGGGACGCTCGCTCTCTACCCTCTCGACGAGCTGATTCTCCGACCCGCGCTTCTGGAGGCCCACACTCTGGCCTACGGCCTTGCCCTGATCGGCTTGCTGCTCGTCAGGCCCGAGGGACTGTTGAGAGCCCGGATTCGGAGGATCCCCGCTTCCGCCGCCCTGCGGTGTCTTCCCCATGACCCTTTCACGCTGACCGTTTCCGGCCTCACCGTGCGCCGCAAGACAACGGCCGTCGTCAACGATGTGAGCTTCGTGGTCGAGCCGGGGCAGATTCTCAGGGTTCTCGGCCCTAATGGCGCCGGCAAGACCTCGCTTCTCCTCGCGATTGCGGGCAGGCTTCCTGTGGCACAAGGAGTCATCCTCTTCGACGGCGCCCCTCCTCCTCGCGGCGCGGCGGCGCGGGCCCGCCGCGGCCTGGCCAGGACGTTCCAGACGCCCAAACCTTTTCCCGAGTGGACGGTCCGTGAGAACGTCGCGATCGCGGCAGAGCGCGCGGGCGCCCTCGACGAGGTGGACGGGCTCTTAGAAGAACTCGAGCTGACGGCGCTTTCAGACCGCCCGGCCGGCCGGTTGAGTGTGGGAGAGGGAAAATGCCTGGAGTTCGCGCGGATGCTGGCATTCAAGCCCGCGATCCTGCTCCTCGACGAGCCCCTGGCCGGGCTGACTCCGGAGGCTGCCAAACACGTTTCAGGCCTGATCGACCGGACGCGCAGCCAGGGCAGGGCCGTCATCTGGGTCGAGCATGGTCCGATGGCCGGCGAGCTGGCGAGCCGGATTCTCGTTCTCGAAGGTGGGCGGACCCGCTTCCTCGGATCGCGCGCCGACTGGGACGCGGCGCGTCGGGCCCGGTCGTCGTGATGGCACGCCTGGAGGCGCGCAATGTGACCGGCGGCTATCCGGGGTTGACCGTCTTCTCGGATGTGAGCTTCTCCGTCGAGTCCGGGGAGCTCTTAACGATTCTGGGCGCCAACGGCTCAGGGAAGTCCGCGCTGCTCGAGACTCTGCAGGGCCTGCTCGAGGCGAGCAGCGGCGTCATCCTTCTCGATGGCGAGCCTGTGCAGGATCTCTTGCCGGAGGCCCGGGCCGCGCAGGGGATGAGCCTCGTCTCCGACCGGCGCCGCCTCTGGAGAGAGATGACGGTCGATGAGCACTTGCGCGTCGGCGCGTTTCGCGCCGCGGCCCGCCACGGCTGGCGCCGCCGCGCCCTCGAGTTTCGCGGGCTTTTTCCCGGCCTGCCCGCGCGACACGGCGTTCGACCGGATCACTTGAGCGGCGGGCAGGAACAGCAGCTGGCGCTGGCGCGGTTCGGCATGTCGTTGCCCCGGGTCTGGCTGCTCGACGATCCCCTTGCCGGGCTCGATGAGGTCATGACCGGCCGTGTTCTCGACTGGATCCGGGCAGCGGCCGGGAGGGGCGCGGCGGTCATACTGACGGGCCAGCACATCCGCTCGCTTCTCGGCATCGCGACGGAGGCCAGGTTCCTCCAGGAGGGTCGCCTCGCGGCGCTTCCCGCCGGCGCCGACGGCCTTGAAGATCCGCGCGTCCGCCGGCTGTTGTAACCGTCGCTCCGCGCTTGCGCGGGATCTGCGCCGTTCGGCGCACCGGCGAGCGACTCGGCCGGATGCGGCCTCGATCGCTCGCCTGCTCCCGCGCAAGCACTCCGCTCCCGCGGCGCGCGCCTCCTCTCTCGGTGACCTCGGGAGACTACGCGCGCCGCGACCGAGGCTGAACCCAACGAGGTCGTGGCCGGAACCTACGACTTCGCCATGATGGATCTTCCGTCGCTCTTCGGGCAGATCGACATCTACCTCTTCGATCAGCTTTTGCGTGGCCGAATCGTCCCGGGGATGACGGTTCCCGACGCAGGCTGCCCCATCGTATAGTCCTATCCCTATGAGCGAACCTGCCGCTAATTCCACAGCAACCGCGCGTCTGACCGTGGCGTCCTCTGATCTTGCCAACACCCTGAACCTCGAGCCTGGGGACGCCTTCCCGCCCGTCTTCGCAACGTCCCGGATGGTGGGTCTCATGGAGGTGGCAGCCGCGCGTGTTCTGCGCCCCCATCTCCGCGAGGGCGAGGTCTCCGTCGGCGTCTCCGTCGACGTCGTCCATTCGGCTGCAACTGCGCCGGGCGTCACCGTGACCGCCACGGCGAGGTTCGTGGCGCGGGAGGGAAAACTCTTCCTCTTCGAAATCTCCGCCGCGGACAGCGCCGGCGAGGTCGGCCGGGGCACACACAAGCGCGCGATCGTCTCCTCCGAAAGGCTCGTCGCCGGCGCCGCCCGCCGTGGAGCGGGGGCTTAACCCTCGTTTGCAGAGAACTTGCATTACTCCCTGCTGAACTCGATCGCGTGAGACACGGCAGAGCGCAGGAGGCACAGATGCGACATCACGTCAGGTTGTTGGTCGGCCTCATCGCCATTGCTCTTGCAATCCCGAGCGCCGCGGAAGAGGGGAAAGTCGGCATCGTTCTGTTGCACGGGAAGCAAAGCCCGGTTCCCGGACCGGTGGGATCGCTGGCTCAGAAGCTGAGGGGAGCGGGTTATCTGGTGGCAACTCCCGAGATGCCGTGGTCCCGCGATCGCATCTACGGGGCCTCCTACGAAGATGCGATGTCGGAAATCGACAGGGCCGTGGACGGACTCGAGAAGAAAGGCGCTCAAAAGGTCGTGGTTGGAGGCCACAGCCTCGGTGGAAATGCCGCGGTCGGCTACGCGGCCCGACGGAGCGATCTGGCCGGGATTGTCGTGCTCGCTCCGGGCCTTTTCCCCGAGTTACCGAGGCAGCGGGAAGTCTTTGCGTCGAGCGTCGCGCACGCCAGGGAGATGGTGGCCGCGGGGCGCGGAGACTCCTTCGAGAGCTTCACGGATTTCAATCTGGGCAAGACCTTCTACTCGCAGACGAGCGCAAAGATCTATCTCAGCTATTTCGACCCCGAGGGCCCGGCCGTGGTGCCGACGAACGCGGCTGCCATTCGGTCTCCGATTCCGATTCTGTGGGTCGTGGGCACCAAAGATCCGGCGACGCGCCCGAGCGGCTACGCCTTCGACAGGGCTCCGCCTCACCCGAAGAGCAAGTATGTCGCCGTGGATGCTGATCACCTGCAGGTTCCGGCTGTGGCAGCCGAGCAGGTCCTGACGTGGCTACGAAGCCTGAATCGGTGATTGGGGTTGCCTCGCCTGGCGCGGCGAGCTTCACTCTCCGCACTCCGATCAGCCGGACGAGGTGCTCGAAGCCGCCGGCCGATTTCTTCGACAGACACTCGATCTCGGACGCTGAAGCCGCGGGAGAACGAGGAGCCGGAGTCCCGCCGGTGAATAAGCGCCGCTGCAAGGCACCGGCACGCGGTACGGGTTGCGGTTTGTTCGCCCTACCCGATGGGACCGAATGACTCCGGCGGAAGCAGAAGGCGATTCCCGGCCCTTCGCCTCACGTCTCACGCCTTACGCTCACGACCCGGGCTTCCACCGCAACACCAGATTCCGGGCGGCGGCGACCTCGTCGACGCGCTTGACGGGCGTGGACCAGGGCGCGCCGTGCACGAGATCGGGCTCCTCCTCGCATTCGCGGGCGATCTCGCGCATCGCGTGGATGAAGGCGTCCAGGCCGGGCTTCCCCTCGGTCTCGGTCGGCTCGATCATGAGCGCGCCATGGACGATGAGCGGGAAGGACACCGTCGGCGGATGGAAGCCGTAGTCCATGAGGCGCTTGGCGATGTCCATATTGGAGAAGCCGAGCTCGGCTTGCTTCTTGTCGGAGAGCACCACTTCATGGAGCGAGGGCGCGTCATACTTCAAGTGGTAGACGCCGGAGAGCGCGGCGCGGATGTAGTTGGCGTTCAGGACCGCGCCGCGGGCCACTTCGCCGATGCGGTTGCCGTACGCGGCGATGTAGGAGAGCGCGCGTACGAACATCCCGTAATTGCCGAGGAACGTGCGCAGCCGGCCGATCGAGTGCGGGCGTTCGAAATCGAGGAAGAACGTGCCGTCCGTCCGCCGCTCGACCGTGGGACGCGGCAGAAACGGCGCGAGCTTCTCGGTCACGGCAACGGGCCCGGAGCCCGGCCCTCCCCCGCCGTGCGGCGTCGAGAAGGTCTTGTGCAGGTTCATGTGCATCACGTCGATGCCCATCAAGCCGGGCTTGGCCACGCCCACGAACGCGTTGAAGTTCGCCCCGTCGCAGTAGAGAAAGCCCCCCTTCGCATGGACGATGCGCGCGATCTCGAGGATCTCGTTCTCGAAGATCCCCACCGTGTTCGGAACGGTGAGCATGAGCGCCGCCACGTCGTCCGTCATGGCCTGCTTGAGAACGTGCAGGTCGAGCGTGCCGCGCGCGTTGGACTTCAACTCCTTGACCTTGTAGCCGGCGAAGTGCGCCGAGGCCGGATTCGTGCCGTGAGCCGAGTCCGGGATCAGCACCGTCGCGCGCGGGTTGCCGGTCTGCTCGAGCGCCGCGCGGACCATGAGGATGCCCGCCAGTTCGCCCTGAGCGCCCGCGGAGGGTTGGAGAGTCACCCGCGAAAGGCCCGTCAGTTCGATCAGAGCCTGCTCGAGCTGCCACATCAGCTCGAGCGTGCCCTGCGACACGGACTCAGGCGCGAACGGGTGCCCCGCCGCGAAGCCCGGCAGCCGCGCCATCTCCTCGTTGATGCGCGGGTTGTGCTTCATGGTGCAGGAGCCGAGCGGGTACATGTTCTGATCGATCGAGAAGTTCAGGCGCGAGAGGCGCGTGAAGTGACGCGCGACCTCGACCTCGGTGATCTCCGTCTCCCCCGCGATCTCCTCGCGCAGGAGCGAAGGCGGGATCGCGACGACCGAGGGCACGTCGAGCGGCGGCAGCGAGTAGCCGACCTTGCCCCTGCCCGAGCGTTCGAAAACGAGCGGCTCCTGGCGCGGCTCGGGGCGCTTCGGGTCGGCGGCGGGGGCGGCCTTGGTCTTCTCTTCGACTTGGACCGACATCAGCTCCTCCGTTGGAGCGCCGCGACGAGGCGATCCATCTCTTCCTTCCGGTTCATCTCCGTCGCCGCCACGAGAAACGCGTTGGGCCGAGACGCATCCCAGCGCGAGAGCGGTACGCCGCCCAGGATTTGACGAGCGGCCAGGCGCTCGAGAAGCGGCGCCGCCGGCTCGGGGGCCTCGACCAGGAACTCGTTGAACGTCGGCCCGGGGTACGAAATCCCGTAGCCCGGCAGCCTCGCGATTGCGGCCTTGAGATATTCCGCCTTGGCGTGGCTCTGGAGGGCCACTTCGCGCAGCCCGTGCTTGCCCAGCAGCGACATGTGGATGTTCGCCGCCAGCGCCATGAGCCCCTGGTTTGTGCAGATGTTGGAGGTCGCCTTCTCGCGGCGGATGTGCTGCTCGCGCGTCGAGAGCGTGAGGCAGAAGGCGCGGCCGCCATCGGCGTCGTGCGTCTCGCCCACGAGGCGGCCCGGGATCTGCCGCTGATGCGCCGTCGAGCAGGCGAGGAAACCGCAGAGCGGCCCGCCCGTGTGCATCGGCACGCCCAGCGACTGCGCCTCGCCGCAGGCGATGTCGGCGCCGCCCTCGGCCGGGGGCTTCAGGAGAGCGAGCGAGACGGCCTCGGCCACGACGGAGATCGAGATGGCGTCCTTCGCGTGTGCCGCCTCCGAACCGACACTCCAGTTCTCCACGACGCCGAAGAAGTTGGGAGACTGGACCGCGACGGCAAACGTCTTGTCGTCCACGGCCGACGCCAGGGCGGCCGGGTCCGTCGCGCCGTCGGGGCCGACCGGCACCTCCACGACTTCGAGGTCGAGGTTGCCGAAGTAGGTCCGGACGGTCTCGCGGTATTCGGGGTGGATGCCGGCCGAAAGGACGGCCCGCCTGCGGCCACGGATGAGGCGCTCGGCCATGAGCAGCGCCTCGACGAGCGCCGAAGCTCCCTCGTAGAGCGAAGCGTTGGCGACGTCGAGTCCGGTCAGCAGACACATGTGAGTCTGAAACTCGAAGATGGACTGCAGAGTGCCCTGCGAGACCTCCGGCTGGTACGGCGTGTAGGAGGTCAGCCACTCGGCGCGGTAGAGCATCTGGTCGGCGATCGACGAGACGTAATGGTTGTAGAGACCGGCGCCGAGGAAGAAATCCGTCTCGCGCGCATTCGCCGCCCGGCGCGACATGCTGGAGAGCCACCGCCGGATCTCGATCTCCGAAAGGGGCGGGGGCAGGTTCGACGGCTGCTTGACCGCGTCCGGGATCGACGAGAACAAGGCATCCACCGAAGGCGCGCCGATCACGGAGAGCATCTCGGCGCGGTCGGCATCCGAGGTCGGGAGGAATCTCACGTGTGCGTCTCCTCTTCCTTCAGGTAGGCGGCGTACTGCTCCGCCGAGAAGAGCCCGCCCGGCTCGCCGTCCGACGAGAGCTTGACCTTGATGAGCCAGCCGTCGCCGAACGGGTCATCGTTGACGATCCCGGGCTCCGCGACCGCCTGCTTGTTCACCGCAACGACTTCGCCCGACACGGGAACGAACAGCTCCGACACCGCCTTGACCGACTCGACGGTGCCGAACTCCTCCTCGGCGTTGTAGACGTGGCCGACTTCGGGCAGCTCGAGGTAGACGATCTCGCCCAGCTCCTTCTGGGCATGATCGGTGATCCCGACCGTGCCGGTGCCTCCCTCGATCCGGACCCACTCGTGGCTGCGGGTATAGCGCAGGTCAGGCGGGTTCACGCCGGCACCTCCCTCGGACGCTTGTAGAACGGGGTTTTCACGACGCGCGCGGCCGCGGCCCGCCCGCGGATGTCGACTTCGAACTCGGTTCCGACCGCGGAAGCCGCCGTCGGCAGAAGCGCTAAGCCGATCGGCTTTCCTAACGTCGGCGAGTGCGTGCCCGAAGTGACGACGCCGGGTCCGTGCGCCGTCTTCGCCGGATAACCGTGCCGCGCGATCCCGCGATCGATCATCTCGAAACCGACGAGCTTGCGCGGCACGCCCTCCTCTTTCTGTCGGGCGAGCGCGTCGCGACCCAGGAAGTCGCCCTTCTGCATCTTCACGACCCATCCGAGGTCGGCCTCCCAGGGCGTCACGGTCTCGTCGATGTCGTTTCCGTAGAGGGCCATTTTCGCCTCGAGCCGGAGCGTGTCTCGCGCCCCGAGGCCGCACGGGAGGATGCCGAACGCGCGGCCCTCCTCGATCAGTCCCCGCATCGCCTTCTCGGCCAGACCGGCCTCGATGTAGATCTCGAAGCCGTCCTCGCCGGTGTACCCCGTGCGCGAGACCAGAGCGGGCTCACCGAAGACGCGAGTCCTCTTGAAGGCGTAATACGGCAGGTCGGTCACGCGCTCCGCCGCGACGGAGTCCACGAGCGCGCCCGCCCGGGGCCCCTGAACCGACAGAAGCGCGATCTCGTCGGTCTTGTTCGTCACGGCCACGTCCCCCCCGGTCCGGGAGGAGGCCCAGGCGAAGTCCTTCGGCGTATTGCCGGCGTTCACGACGAGCATGTAGGAGTCGGCGCCGCGGCGGTAGACGAGCAGGTCGTCCACGAACGTGCCCTTCTCCGTCAAGAACGCCGAGTAGTGCGCGCGCCAGTCGTCGAGCTTGCCGACGTCGTTGGGAGTCATGCCCTGAAGGTAAGCCGCCGCGCCGCTTCCCGTCACCTCGAACTCGCCCATGTGCGAGACGTCGAAGATCCCGACGCGCTCGCGCACGGCCTTGTGCTCCTCGAGAATGCCGGTGTACTGGACGGGCATCTCCCAGCCGCCGAAATCGATCAACTTCGCGCCGAGCTCGCGGTGCAGATTATAGAGGGGCGTACGCTTCGGGGCAGCGGGTGTCGAGGCGGGAGCGGACATGCGATGCGGAAACTAGCACAACGGGCCGGAAGGAAAAAGCGGGAACAAGGGGCTCTTCTCCATTCGGCGTCGCTGACTTCTCCCGCCGGCGCTGGTACAAATGCATCATCGGCTCACAGTCCGGAAGGGAGGGTCTCTGTCGAGGGTTAAAGTCCTCGGATCTCAACTGGAATACCGCTGGATCGGGCCGCGGCCCGGCGAGGCGCCGACGATCGTCTTTCTGCACGAAGGCCTGGGCTGCGTCGGGACGTGGCGCGACTTTCCCGACCGCCTGGCGTCAGTGGCCGGGTGCGGGGCGCTCGTTTACAGCCGGCCTGGCTATGGCGCCTCCGATCCCGTACAGGGCCCGCGGCCGGTTGCCTTCATGCACGACGAGGCGCTCGAGATGCTTCCCGCCGTCCTCGAACGTTTCCGGCTCGAGGAGGTCATCCTCTTCGGGCACAGTGACGGCGCGTCGATCGCGGTCATCTACGCCGGCGCGCGCCTGGCGCCCGTTCGGGCGTTGGTCCTCGAAGCGCCTCACGTCTTCGTCGAGGCAATCTGCACGGAGAAAATCGCCCGAATTGCCAAAGAATACGAGACGACGCGGCTGCGGGAGCGGCTCGCGCGCTATCACGGCGCTAACACCGACTCGATGTTTCGAACGTGGACGGACGTGTGGCTCAAGCCGGAGTTTCAGCGGTGGAACATCGAAGAGTCCTTGCCGGCCATCCAGAGCCCCGTACTGGTGGTGCAGGGCGAAGACGACGAGTACGGCACGCCGGCGCAGGCCGATGCCGTCTTGAGGCGGGTCAAAGGTCCGGCCGAATCGCTCGTGCTGCCGCGCTGCGGCCACTCCCCACATACAACGCATGCAGACGAAGTTCTCGAAGCCGGCAGCCGATTTGTCCGAGTAGCACTCCGCTTCGGACCCTGAGAAGAAACGTCCGCCGAGGGCACGGAGGCCAGTTCCAGCGACCGGGCCCCCTTCCACCTGTGATAAGGGATTGCCCGGGAGGCGGCCATGATCGTCGTCATGAAGATGCACGCCTCGGAGGCGGAGATCGAAGGAGTCCTCGCCCGCATTCGGGAGCTCGGCTTCGCGCCGCACCTCTCCCGCGGGGAGGAGCGCACCATCATCGGCGTTGTCGGGGACGACCGCCGCGTCGCGGACGCCGGGATGTTCGGGGCCCTGCCGGGTGTCGCCGAGTGCATCCGCGTCTTGAAACCCTTCAAGCTCGCCTCCCGGGACTTCACGCCCGGGTCCACCGTCGTCGAGGTTGGGGAGGCAGCGAACGCGGTCGAGGTGGGGGGCCGGCAGATCGTGATCGCCGCCGGCCCGTGCGCCGTGGAGAGCTGGGAGCAGCTTGAGGAAGTCGCGGTCGCGGCGAAGAGCTGCGGTGTCCGGCTCCTGCGCGGCGGCGCCTTCAAGCCGCGCACGAGCCCCTACTCCTTCCAGGGGCTGGGCGAGGAGGGTCTGAAGCTTCTCGCTCGAGTCCGGGAGGTCACGGGGCTCCCGGTGGTCACCGAGGTCATGACGCCCGAGGCGGTGCCGCTCGTCGAGCGGTACGCCGACTGCCTCCAGATCGGCGCCCGCAACATGCAGAATTTCAACCTCCTGCAGGCCTGCGGCAAGTCGAAGAAGCCGGTGCTCTTGAAGCGCGGTCACGCCGCGACACTCGAGGAATTCCTGATGGCGGCCGAGTACATCCTCGCGAGCGGCAATCGCAACGTGATCCTCTGCGAGCGGGGGGTGAGGACCTTCGAGAAAGCCACGCGCAACACGCTGGATCTCTCGGCGGTGCCGCTTCTGAAACAGTGGTCGCACCTGCCCGTGATCGTGGATCCGAGCCACGCCACCGGGATCTCCTCGCTCGTCCCGCCGATGGCGCGCGCCGCGATCGCCTGCGGCGCCGACGGTCTTCTCATCGAGGTCCATCCGCACCCCGAGCGCGCTCTCTCCGATGGGCCGCAGTCTCTGACGCCCAAGCTCCTGGCCGAGACCCTTGCC
>Ga0209009_1000278_pt1 | contig 20391 bp, 12 predicted proteins | sample BlaSpr_A8_OM3_M2_FD_187979 | JGI IMG/M metagenome (GOLD analysis project Ga0209009, IMG submission 187979) | Forest soil microbial communities from Thunder Bay, Ontario, Canada - Black Spruce, Ontario site 2_A8_OM3_M2 (SPAdes) (version 2) | ecosystem: Environmental > Terrestrial > Soil > Boreal... | reverse complement strand
CTCGGCGTCCTCGGCGAGGGCATCGCCGAGACCGCAGCGCTCGCGCGCTCGATGGATGTTTCGCTCACCGACGTCTCTGAATGCCTCGGGTCCACCGCGCTCGATGCGCCGTGGGCGCTTGCCAAGCTGGAGAAGATCGAGCGCGACTCGTTCGATCCTGATTTCTCGCTCGCGCTGGCGACGAAAGACCTTCACCTTGCGCTCGACGCCGCGAGGCTCACGCGCCAACGCTTACCGATGATGCAGTCGATCGCGGCGCAGTGGGACGACGCGCTGAAAGCGGGTTTCGGCGATCGCGACGTGATCGCGGCGTATCTCGCGATCAGACCGGATACGACCGGCTAGTGTCTCGAATCCCCCGAGGTACGCCCCAGCCAAGACCTCATCACGAACCGCATTTTACCGCATCCGAAACGGTACGCGATGTCGTGATCGGTATGTCGGATGGCCTTACGGTCCCATTTGCGCTCGCAGCGGGCATCTCCGGAGCAATTGCCGCCTCGCATATCGTCGTTACCGCAGGTTTCGCGGAACTCGCTGCGGGTGGAATTTCGATGGGACTCGGCGGTTATCTCGCCGCGCGGACCGATGCCGAACACTTTGGAAGCGAGCGGCGACGCGAAGAAGAAGAAGTCGAGACAATTCCGGCAGCAGAGAAGCTCGAAGTCTACAACATCCTTCGGGGATATGGTCTAGCAGCCGATGACGCGCACAAAGTGACGTCCGCGATCAGCGCTGACCGAAAGCGGTGGGTCGATTTTATGATGCGCTTCGAATTGGGCCTCGAAGAGCCCACCCGGGCACGCGCGCCGGTGAGCGCATTGACGATCGGCGGTTCGTACGTCATCGGCGGATTGGTGCCCTTGATTCCGTACATGTTGGTTAGCGAATCCGCGCGCGCTCTGTACGTTTCGGCAGCGGTTACGGCGTTTGCGCTTTTCGTCTTTGGCGCGGTCAAAGGCAGCTTGACCGGCGTTTCTTCGATTCGCTCCGCGATCCAAACCGTAGCAATCGGCGGTATCGCCGCCGCGTTTGCATTCGTTATCGCCAGGTGGGTCGCCGGCTAGGCGGCCTGACGCGCGTTTCCCGCGTTCACACGACGAAGGAAACGATCTCGCTCGCTTCGCGGTGGTTCGTCCACCACGCGTTCCCGTCGAATGCCAGGCTTCGTGCGTCAAACGGAATTGCCGCCACCGGTGCGAGCGCCGGATTATTCACCTGAAGGTCCAGCGTCCCGAGCTGAAGGTTCTCGAACTCTTCATCGGCGGAGATGATATAGAAGGTGCTCCCACGGAAACCCATGCCTCCGCAACGCGTCGGCAACGCGATTTCTCGAAGAATGGATCCGTCTGCGCCGAGCGCTAATATGCGTCGGTTCCCCATTTGACCGAGGTAGAGTGTCGTGCCGTCAGAGGCGAGGTGCGAGCCGGTGAAATCCGGGCACGCGATCTTGCTCTGGGAATCGAACCCCTGCCCCGGAACGAACCGGTAGAAGTACCGGTCGTCTTCCTCGCCGATCGAGACGACGACGCGCAGTTCGTCGCCCACCGCCGCTAGGCCATAGGGTTTCCCCGGCGCCGCCACTTCTTCGACCACCCGCCACGTCTGCGGATCGATTGCGTAAAGATGGTCGGTGTCCCAGGAGCCGGTCCATAGTGTCTTGCCGCGGATGGCCAGCGGCGCCGGCCGAGAGCCGGGCGACCGGTGTCGCTCTAGTTCTTTTACGTTCTGCATGTTCGCCAAAATCGGCAGCGAGCGCGAAGGGTTGCAGGAGGGCAAGCGAGAGGTGGGAGAGGTACGACGTATGATCGATGTTTTGGCACTCGCGCTTCAGTTGGCCGTCGTCCCGGTTCACCTGATTCAGCATGTGGTCATCGTCATCCAAGAAAATCGAAGCGTTGACAATCTCTTCAATGGATTTCCTGGCGCAGACACGGTGCAATCCGGCAAGCGCCACGATGGGTCAATCGTCCGCCTTCACCCAGTGAGTCTCAATGATCCCGTTGACGTCGATCACGCTCGTCAGACGTTCCTCAATTCGTACGACGGCGGAAAAATGGACGGTTTTGACACTATCGGTACCCTGCCGAAACGAAATGGCGACTATCCCTACGCGTTCGTACCTCGCAGCGAAACGGTACCCTACTGGACGCTAGCGCGCACGTTTACCTTCGCTGACGAGACGTTCGAGTCGGTGGGTGGCCCTAGTTTCCCCGCTCATCAATACTTGATTTCTGGCGAATCCGGCACAGCGGTCGACAACCCCAACCGAACTGCAAGCGATGTCTTTTGGTGGGGATGCGATTCGCCAAAGGGCGTCACCGTTGCGCTGCTCGGTCCCCACGGCGCGGATGGTCGAAGGGTGTTCCCCTGCTTCAATTATCCCACGCTCGCCGATCTGCTCGATCAGCATAGTATCTCCTGGCGTTCGTATGCCCCGACATCGGACGACTTGGGCTCCATTTGGTCGGCCTTCGATGCGATCAAGCACATTCGGTACGGCAGCGATTGGGATAGGAACGTGGTCACACCGCAGACGCGCGTGCTCACAGACATCGCCGCTGGAACGCTCCCTGCGGTCTCATGGGTGACACCTGATTTCCGAAGTTCCGATCACTCGCAGTACGGAATCGGCGGCCGCGAGTTGGTCGCGCGCACCGACCTGGGCCCGCAATGGGTCGCCTCAATCGCAAACGCGCTTGGCCACAGCGACGCTTGGAAGACGACGGTCCTCATCGTGGTCTGGGACGACTGGGGGGGCTGGTACGACCACGTACCACCACCTCAATTGGATGCTATGGGGTTGGGGATGCGCGTGCCCATGATGATCATCTCGCCGTATGCCAGACGCGGGTACGTGTCGCACCATAGGCACGAATTTGGCAGCATTCTCAAGTTCACTGAAGAGATCTTCGGACTACCGGAGATCGGGACGACCGATCGTCGCTCGGACGACCTGTCGGATTGCTTCGATTTTTCACAAGCCCCGGGGCCGTACGTTGCCGTGCCAACAGAAGTGAATGGTTCCGACCTTATTGCGATGCCACCGTCGAACATACCGCCCGACGCATACTGATTAGTCGTTCCCTGATCGATTGAGGTCGACGGGGTTTACTTCGAGCGGTCGTGGAACGAGAGCACGGTGAGGAGTGCCGTGCTCGTCGCCCATGCTACCGCCCGGCAAGCTGCGGACGACTTCGAACGTGCGCGCCGGATGCTCACCGAGCACGGCGTGGACGTTCGTCAAGCGCACCTGGTTGAAAGCGACGAACAGCTGCGCAAGACCGTGCGCCGCGCGATCAAGAAGTGTCCTGACGTTGTTGTCATCGCGGGCGGCGACGGCACGCTAACGAAAGTGGTCGGCCAGTTCGCTGGACGCGAGGCGGTTCTCGGCGTTCTGCCCCTCGGCACCGGCAACAGTTTCGCGCAAAGCCTCGGTATCGGTTCGGATCTCGAACGCGCTGTCGAGACAATCGCGCGCGGTGAGATCGCGGCGGTCGATCTCGGTATGATCGACGACGACTACTTCGCAAACTTTGCGACGCTTGGTTTCGCGTCGGACGTCGCGGAAAACACGTCGCCGGTCCTCAAGCAGATCATCGGCAAGATGGCCTACGCGATCGGCGGTATCGTTCCGCTCGTTCGTGCGCGACCGTTCGATTGCAAGATCAAGGCCGACGGCCACCACACCGTCGAATTCGAAACCTATCAAGTCATCGTCGCGAGCGGCCGCTTTTTCGGAAGCTCTGCGCTCACGCCCGATGCCGGTCTCGAAAGCGGCAAGCTCGCGCTCTTCGCAACGAGCGACGCGAATCCGGTCGACCTCGCCAAGACGTACGTCGCGTTGTTGACCGAGCGTCAAACGCTCTTGCCGAACGCGCACGTAATCGAAGCGGAATCCATCAAGATCCGCGCGCGGCCGCGCCAGCTAGTTTCGGTGGACGGCTCGCCTTTCGGAAAAACCCCGGTTCGGTTCGGCGTAGCCGCCAAAGCGCTGCGCGTCCTCCTTTCGGGACCGCCGCCCGGTCCCGAGGCGTCGCCGTAGCGGCTGTGATGCGCTGGTCCGTGTGCGGGGTGATCGCCTTGGCGTCTTTCACCGCGCTCGGTGCCATTGTCGCGGGCCGGCCACCGCTCGCGGCAGACCTCGGGGCCGCCGCTCTCTTTTTCGACCGCGGAACCGAAGCGGCGTGGTGGTTCACTCAATCCGGCTACGGGCTCGCCCTGAGCGTAACCGGCCTGTTGGCGCTCGGCGTCGCGGTCGTCCTGCGCAGCGGCGTTTCGGGCGTCGTGCTCACGCTCGTCGCCCAGGGGTGCTCGCAGGCAACCGCGGCCTTGTTCAAGTTGCTGTTCGCCCGCCCGCGACCGCTGCATTGGCTGATACACCATGAGAGCGGCTTTTCTTATCCGAGCGGACACGCGGTGACGGCCGTCGTGTTCTATGGCGGCCTGGCGGCAGTCGCCGCGAATTCTCCGCTGCCGCTCGGCATTCGCCGGCTCGTGGCGTTCGCGCTCGCCGGCTGGGCGATCGGCGTCGCGTGGTCGCGCGTTGCCCTTGGCGCGCACAACGTGACCGACGTCCTGGGCGGATTGCTCTTCGGTGCAACCTGGTTCTCTCTAGTGCGGGCGATCGAACGCGCCCGCGTTGCACGGTCCGAACCCAAGCCCGCCGTGCGGGACATCTCGCGTGACGGCATTGGAACCACCGCGACCGGTTTTCCGTTATAGCCAGGACTCGTAAATATTCCCTAGCTCTCTTTGCTCGAGGGGTTTTTTCAATGCGCAAATACGTCGTCACGCTGGCTGTCGCCGCCAGCCTGGTTGCCGCGCAAGCGACTCCGCCGGCGCTCGCTGCGCCAGGCTTCAGCTTGTCGCTCGCCGCGACCCCAACAAATTACGCCGGCCCGTGCCCGGCGACGATCAAGCTCGATGGTAAGATCGTGAACACGCCCGACTATGTGGCGAGCGTGAAGTATTCTCTGCTCAACAACGACGGAATCGACAGTGCTCCGATGACGGCGACGTTCGACGCGGCGCACACTTTCGCCGTGCACGACGGCCGCACGCCTAGCGCGTCAGGCGTCTACTGGGTGCAGTTGCTGGTTCACAACGCCGACAACCGCGTCGTCGCGCGGTCCGAACAAGCGAGGTTCGTCGTCAGGTGTACCAATGGACCGAACGAGACGCCGGCGCCGAAACCGACGCCGTGCTTGCCGGGTATCACTGCGAACATTCCGTGCCCGTCACCCACGCCGAAGCCGAAGCCGCAGCAAACGCCTTGCGTTTCGACGGCTGCTCCGTGTCCGTCGCCCGAGCCGTGCAATCCGAACGGTACCGTTCCGTGCACGCACCCCACGCCGTGCCTCACGGCAAACGGCGCGCTCTGTAAACTTCCGGATCTAACGGCGGGGACAGCGTTGTCCGTCGGCGGCCATTCCACCGCTTGGGGAGGCGGCGTCACCCTGACAGCTGCCGACGCGATCCCGAGCGTGCTGAAACAGTCGGGTTACTGCGCGTTCACCATCAAGTATAGTCTCCTCAACATCGGCAGCGCAAACGCGGGGACGTTCAAGAGCTATTGGCGCGTCGGTGCGACTCCGGTCAGCATCCAAACCACTCCCTCGCTGGCGGCCGGAGCGAGCCAGGCGATCCAGACTCAGGCGTACCTGCCAATAGGAGTCCATGCGCTGACGCTCGACGTCAACGACGGGCACCTCGTTACCGAGTCGAACTACGCCAACAACCACTTTGCGATCAAATATCAACTGACCGGAAAGTGCAGATCTCAGCAAAGCTGAACTCGAACACCGCGAGTTAAACCCGGGGGGATCACCGTCTACGGTGGTCCCTCTTTTCGTCCCATCGGTGACGGTGTAAGATTCACGGAGAGGTGGCAGAGCGGTTGAATGCGTTGGTTTTGAAAGGCGGGCTCAGCGACGTTGCCGGCGCCTATCTCGCGCTCAGATCCGAAACGGCGACAGAGCCGTAGCCGCCGTTGCGACCAGCTGAGTCTTCGACGCCCCCCGTCCCGCGGCGCCCTCTTGGAAGAACCGGCGAAGTGGTGTCGGCAATTGGCCTCGGAGGCTTTCACGTCGCCGGCCACGGCGCCGACGAGATTGAAGCCATCCGCCTCGTCCGTCGTGCGATTGAGGAAGGGATCACGTTCCTCGACAATTGTTGGGACTACAATGACGGTGAGAGTGAGCGACGGATGGGTAAAGCGCTTTGCGACGGGTACCGCAAGCACGCATTCGTCATGACGAAGATCGATGGGCGGACGAAAGCCGCCGCGATGACACAGATCGATGAGTCACTAGAGCGCTTACAGACCGATGTCATCGATCTGCTCCAGTTCCATGAGATCATTCGGCTACAGGACGCAAATCGAATTTTTGCTTCGGGCGGCGCGATAGAAGCGGTCATGGCTGCGAAGGCTGCGGGCAAGATTCGCTACATCGGCTTCACCGGGCACAAGAGTCCCGAGATCCATCTGCACATGCTCGCGGTCGCAGACGCACGCGGTTTCGCCTTCGACACCGTCCAGATGCCGTTAAACGTCATGGACGCTCATTTCGGCAGCTTCGAGCAAAAAGTGCTACCCGAGCTCGTTCGGCGCGGGAGCGGTGTTTTAGGTATGAAGACCTTCGGCGATCACTTCATCCTCGATACCGGCCTCGTCACTCCGGTCGAAATGCTGCACTACTCCCTCACGCTGCCCACGAGCGTGGTCATTACCGGGATCGACTCGATGAAGCGCTTGGATCAAGCTCTGCTTGCAGCGCGAACTTTCACTCCCCTTTCAAAGGACAGAATCAAGGCATTGCTCGCGAAGACTGCAGGAGCGGCAAAAGACGGCCGCCACGAGCTCTACAAAACGTCGCATCATTTCGACGGCACCGAAAGTAATCCGCAGTGGCTCGGCTAGGGACCATAGCGACAGGAACTTTCGCCGGCCATCGAACGTTTTTTGCACCAGCGGTCGTTGCCGGTTTCTAAGGAGTTGTTATGAACGTTTACCGAGTTCTTCGCCGCCTGCTCGTCGTCGCGGCGAGCATCTGTGCCTTCGTCTGGGTCAGCCATAGCGTCGCCCAAGCGGCGATCACCATGAGCTGCAACGCGCCGGCTGTCGGCGACGTTAGCGCGCATGGAGCGACGATCAACCACATACAGCTCCGGGATTTCACGGTGGTAAACCCGACGACGATCGGGTCGAGCAGCGGCGGCGCGGGCGGAGGCAAAGTCCAGTTTGGGGAGTTCACGCTCACCAAGACCGTGGATACGGCCAGCCCTAGCTTCTTCAAGAACGCCGCCAACTTGCACACGAACCTTGGAACCTGCATGATCGAAGGGGACCCAGACCGACCGCTCGTCATTGGGGCCGTCTATAACGCTCTGACGCTCAGCAACACGCTGATCTCAGGCTATAAGCTATCGAGCGGTGGCACGACCGAGACGTTCACCTTGAACTCCACGAAGATCATCCAATCGAACCTATTCAAAGGCGCGAGGCCGAACCCGACGCCGACGCCGACGCCCGCGCCCACAGCCCCGGCTCTGAAACGGAAATAGACGCCGAAATTAGGCGTCAGTCGCTAAATCGGACGGAGCGGGGTTTATTTCTTCACAAAGACGCGTACGACGCAAGACTTCAGAGAGGTAAGGTTTAGGGTTGAGACGGTGGTGGGGCTGTTAGAAACAACATTCAAAGAAACCGCGCCGCGTGGATCGACCGTATAAGCGAACTGCGACGGGCAGGTAGCCGAGTGCGTCACAGGATAACCTTGCGCCGTCGGCGGCCCCGGATTGAATTTGAGGTTGTACGCGCCCGGATAAACGTACGCGCAGGCTTGGCCCGCCAGTTTCAGTTGGCCACCCTCCGATGTGCATACTTTCTGGTCGGTGATCAAATAGTCGTAGTCCGTGACATAGCCACCGCCCGAAAGGAGCAGCCCGCTCGGGAGGTACAGGCAGGCCGTGACGTGCGCGGCTTTGCAAAATGCCAAAAAATCCGCTGGGAACGGACCACCGGGGAACGGCTCCCCGTATTGATCGTAGAAGTTCTTTAGTGAAAAATTCATGGGGACCAGCGTGCCCGAGCTCACCTTTTTCTTTTTCTTGAACTGCGACCCTATGTTTGCCGCACCACGCCCATGCGCCAGTAGCAGAGAAGCCCGCTTTCCAAGCATCGAGGCGTTCGCGAAGCGTTGCAACCGGCGCTTGTGTTCTGAGCGAAGAACTCCAAGTGAGACCGTGCGGCCGGTCCTGCTGATCGTGACCAGCGTGGCGGCGGGCAAACTGGTGCGTTCGGCGGCGCTCAGCGATTCCACAGCACGCGCCGTAGGTGCGCCGAACGTTGGACAAGTCATAGCGGCGAGCAGGAGCGTCACGGTTGCGCAGCCCACGCTGCAAACTACTTTAAGCACGGTCTTGATCTCCTATATGCTGCTGACGGATACCGGCGCTCGACGCTAAATACCTTGGGTGCGGCGCGAGGAGCTCGGCGCTCAGGGAAGGATCAGCGGTATTGGAGTGTCAGTGTTGGCACGCCGTACTGCGTCAAACATTCGGTGTTGCTGACCCTGTCAGGCGCCGGGTCGTGGGGGCTAAGAACGAAGCCATTATTGGACCGGCCGCCGGAGAGCCAGGTCTTGACCATGGCCGTGACGTTGATCGACATTGTCCCCCGCGATGCGCCTACCTTGATCGCCGGATTGAAGCTGATCAGCGAGTTCTTGCTCGCCGGGATCGAGCCATCCGGCTTGGGCTTGGAGTTCATCCAGCGCTTGTTCTTCGCGTAGCCGATCGAGCTCGTGCAACTGACGTTGGTTTGCTGCTCGGTCCTGTCAAAGACGACGTTGTAACCCCCCGCACAAGATCCGCAGATACTCGCTCGAGCAGTGGGACGTCTCGCCAGATCGCCGAGGTACGAGTCGATCCAGGCTTGCGCGACGTTCAGGGAGAGTGTCGCCTTCGTGAAACTCTTAGCCGAGATGCCCTTTAGATCGAACGAGATTCCCGATCTATACTGGGAGGAGCTCATGTTGTCACCGCACCCCATTGAATTTCTGGAGTGTGAATAGCCGACAAGGATCGTTCCGCTGATGACCGGCTTAGAGGGAACCAGGTTGTCGTTCGCAGTATACCATCCGCGTTTTTCATCTGCGGGACTAGTGGGGCCTTGGGTGCGGCCATTGTAACGGCTAGCTTTCTGGCAGCGCCGCGAACCATACGCATCGACCGCGTAGCTCGGTAAGACGTGAGAGGGAGACAGCACGGTCGGCGCAACGATGCAGTACGCTTTACTCACCGGACCGGTTTTTGCGGGTGCGTTCGAGTAGGCTTGAACCGAATAACAATCGCCGGCGGCATCAACTAACGCCTCTTGCAAGACGTAGCCGGTCTGGTTCCGAGCGACGTTCGTCACGGCTAGATTCCTGTTCTTAAGGATATTGAAACCGGCGGGCTTCGGACCCGCCCCAGCTGTGAAGGACCAAATGAGCACGAGTTTCCCTGCGGCGATCGCGGAAACGCACGCGGAGGCTTCAATGCCAAGCCTCGAACATTGAGATCCGGTCGTCGCCACCCCGACGCCCCTCGGCCGCGCCAACGTCGCCCGCGTGGGCACGGGGGTCGGCGGTTTTCTCAACCCCGACGGCATCGTCACCTTCCTCTTGACCGTCGGAGAGTCGAAAGCCGTGGCTGTGAAGCCCGCCGAGCCGATGACAATCGCAAAGAGAGCGGCCAGGAGAATTTTCATGATCCACCTCGCTAGAAAAGCGGGCTTCTGACGCCGAGACGCGGCCGACCGCGCTTGCCCGGATAAACCTGTTCGGATCGAACCAAAGTTCCTGGGCCGGCCGAAACTATAGAGTGCTAGGCTCCCGTGGGGGCCCCTCAGAGCACAGGACCCCGCCCGACCACCGAAAAACTGAACTTCCTTCCCTCACCGATACGAGGGGGCGCGGACAGACCTGTCCGCGAGCCCGGAGCTTCTTAACCGATGCAGTTTTTCGGTATTCCGAGACTCGATGCGAACGCGGAAGGCATCCACCTCGTGTGGTCGTGGCCCGACACGCTGCCATTCTCGGCCGGCGGCTGGGACATCCAGCGCCTTAACGACGACAACGAAAAACTGTGGCGTTCAACGTGCGAGACGATCGGGGCCGCCGTCATCAACGAACTCGCGTCCCGCCGCGAGTACCCGGCCCTCCTCGGCCCGCTACGCCTGCAGAGCAACGCCGCGTTCGCCACGATAGCCCCATCGTCGCCCTCCACCTCCGCAACCGCGGTGTCCGCCGCCACCACGCCGCCGCCCGCCGACTCCCTCACGGCCGCCGCCCGATCGAGCACCTTCGAAGTCTTCATTCAAGAACTCACGCAACCCGTCGAGCGCGTGACCGTCGCCGTTACCGGGAGGATTGCGATTGCGATGGCCATGTCGGATGGAAAGGTCGTCGCCACGACGGCATTCACCGCACTCACCACGCCGGTCGAACTGCGTGCACCCGCGATCGACACGATCCGCATCTACACCGTCGCGGCGCAGCAATTCACGATCTGCGCGTACACGCGCTTCGTTCCAGCGGGCGCTCCCGATCCGTGGGCTACCGCACCGTACATCGTCAAAGGTCTCACGCTGCCGCTGCACGAGACCGACCCGACCCTCACGACGCCCGACCAAGAATTCGCAACGGCGACGGCGCGCCTCGCCGGCACCGAAACCTTACAGCGCGCCGATTTCGACCACCTCACCGCGATCCTCCGAGCCGCGGTCGCGTCCACCGCAAGCGGACTCGGCCGCAGCGGCGAACGCACGCTGCTCGTGCGCGACGATGCCGCCGAACCTTTCGAAGAACTTCCGCTCGACACGTCGCTCGGCGCGCTCGCGCTCCACCCGAAGACGCGACGCATCCTCGGCTTCGGCTACCGCGATCGAGCCGGGCTCACGCCGAACGCCACGTACTTCTACCGTATCACCGGCCGCTTCGACGCGGCCGACCTCACCGACGACATCTACGACGTCCACCGCATCGCGTCATCGACCGTCCTGCCGAATGCGTTTTTCATACGCGACTTGAGCGTTCGCTTCCAAATCCCGGTGAGCGTCGTCCTCGACCCGCCGGCGCCGGCGACCGGCCTACAGTCGGCCAGCCGGCGCGGCATCAAAATCGACACGTCGCGCTACGACGCCTCGTGGCTCATCGCGCCCCTCGAAAACTGGAGCGCCGTCTTCACATTTCCGCGCGCGGTGAGCACGGTCGTGCTCGAGGTCGCGCCGGGCCACACGTTTTCGTACGCAGCCGGCGACGCGTGGGCGTTCGGAACGCCGGCACGCACCGCATTACCGGCGGGCCCGCGCGTCTCACTAACGTTCACCACCCCGGTTTGGGAACTGCGACTCGCCGGCAGCGGCACGCTCTTCGCTCTGCGCCTTCCGTCGGGCCAAACCGGCACCGTCGACGCCCACGCGTTCGCGGGTCCGATGACGTACGCGGCGCAACCGGTGCCCGCCCCGCCGCTCGAATTCGAGATCGTGAATCTCGACCAACCCGCCGCGACGATCACGGGCGAGATAGACGAATCGACGCCCGTCGCACAGCGGCTCCCAGCCGGCTTCATGCTGAGGTGGCTTCCCGCCGCGACGAACGGCCTCGCGATCTGGCCGAACGACGTCGATGCGGCACCACCGATCGATGCGATCGCATATCAAATCGAACATCGCGTCGTGCAACCGCCCTCCACCGACGGAGCGTGGGAGCCGATCGCGGGCAACGACAATCTCTCGTTCGGCACGCGCGATCCCGCACCGCCGGCCGACGTGATCGCGCTCGGCTGCGACCTCGACGCGATCTTTCCCGCGATCCGTCCGCGCGGCCCGGACGCCGCACTCTCTATTCAACTGAGCGACGTCTTCGGCCAAACCGATCCGACGACCGGCGTCACACGCCCCGCGGAGCCGTACGGTTCGTACCATCAATATCAGATCGGCGCGTTCGATGCCGTCGGCCGCGTGAGCGCCACGACGACGCTCTCGAACGTCGCGCGTCTCGAAAAGCACACGCCGCCGCCGGCGCCGGTCGCGCCGCAACCGGAAACCGTCGTCGATGCGACGGGCCATTTCACGGGAAGACCGGGCATTCGCGCGCGAGCGATCGTGAAGGGCGCGCGGGGCCTCAGCCCGGACGACATCGCGCTACTCGGCACGCACGAGAACGCGATCTTGCTCGAATGGGGCTGGCGCGCAGCCGAACGCGACCTCGACCCCACGACGACCGAGTTTCGCGTCTATTTGTCGCGACCTCTGGACGCCGCGAACGCGACGGTCACGAGCGTCACCTCCGCGCAAGGCGCGTGGCAGGTGGCACTGACGACCGGCATGCCGCTGATCGCAAACGAACTCGCCGGCCTGTGGATCACGAGCGGCGGATACCCGTTTCTCGTGCGCGCGAACGACGCGGGAACGTCGCCCGGCGTTCGCGTCGAGGCCTCCGCGCTGCAACCGGCGCGCCAACCCGTCATGGGTCCGCTCGAGTTCGACCGCGCGTTGCTTCCGCACGCGCAGCGCGCCGCGGGCTGGGACGATCGCATCGCCGTGATTCCGCTCGCCGCGGACGACACGTATCGCTACGTGTTCTACGATGCGTTGAATCTCAACGTCGCGCATCCCGCGGATTCGCTTTGGGTCGGCGTCTCCGCCGCCGACGCGCAATCCTACGTCACCGACGAGCGCTCGACGGGCGCGAACGCGAATCGCCCGGGCAACGAAAGCGGGATCGCTGCGTGTTCGGTCTCCGCGCGGTACGTCGGTCAACCGACCTTCAGCGTTCCGCCACCGCTCGCCGCCGTCCCCGAACTCGTCGCCGACGAACCGACGGACCGGCCCGTGCTCGTCACGCTCGACCTCGCCGCGCTGCTCGGCACCGCGCTTCCGGCGGGCGCTCCGATCGCACTCGAACGCTGCAGTTCCGACGACGTCCTCTCGCGGACGAGCGTGTCGGGAACGGACGTGATCGTTACGCATGCGGACGGCACGACCGAGATCGTCGCGTTTCCGAATCCCGCCGATCGCGCGGCCGTGCTCGCGAGCCTCGAGAGCGCGCCGCAAGAGATCGCGGACAATTATTTGATGCACATCGTCGCCGGCTCGAGCGACCCGTCGACGTTTTTTGCGCGCATCAGTACCGACCTCGCGACGTTCGCGACGGTCGACGACGCGCTCGCGCCGAAGCCCGGCCGCTTTCTCTACTTCGTGCGCGCGGCCGACGCGAACGGCCGCCTCTCCGACGGCGGCGCGATCGTGCCCGTCGTCGTGCGCGTCCCATCGACGTCGCCCGCGTCGACGCCGGTGCGCCGTGCACTCGCTTCCGCCGGCGGAAACGTGTCGCTGACGGTAGCGTTCGGCTCCGACCCGGCAACCGCGACCGCGTTGCTCTTCGCCGCGATCGCGCCGCCCGGCACCAACGCGATACCGCGCGGCGACGCAACGATTCTGCGCATGCCGAATCGGCGCGATCTCTACCCGCACGACGGTTTGCGCTTACGCCTGCCCGACGGAACGATCGTCGCACCGCTCGTCGTAAAGAATCTCGCCGACCCGGACGTCGTCGTCGACGCGAGCGGCAACCGCACCGTCACGCTCACCGCGGCCACGACGCCGAAAGCCTGGGCGACGCTCTGGTGTTTCGGCCTCTCGCGCGACGGTTTTCCGTCGTTCGCCTGTGGCCCGTACGGAACGCGCGTACTGCCATGAGTACGTTCGTCACGCCGATCGAAACCAGCGCGTTCATGACGCTAGAGAAGATCGCGCACTCCGCGAACGTTCCAGCCGTTCCAGCGCCGCGTTACGCAGGCGATCCGCTGATGTGGCTCGGCGTCCCGGCCGGCACCGCGATCAACGCGTTCGCGAGCGGCATGCTCGCCGTCCTCGTCTCGGGCCCGAGCGGCGGCCTCCCGGGAAACGCCACGGGTGCGTGGACGCTCTTCCAATTCTCTCCGTTCCCGCAATGCGATCCGGCTGCGTTCAAGGCGATTTCCGCGGGCCTGCCGACCCAACTCGTCATCGTCGCAGGAACGCTGGCGCCGGCCGCGACCGACGAGTTTCTCGCAGCCGGCGCACCGCTCGTCACCGCGCCCGCCGGGGCCGGATCGACCGCGTTCATGGCGTTCGCGTTTCAAGACCGCATTTGCCGCGACGCGCTTTCACAAGTCGAAGCGATCGCCACCAGCAATGCCTGTGATGCTAACTGGCCCGCGTTCGAAACCGCGATCGCCGCGCTGCCCGGCATGCGCAACCTGCGGATCCTCGACGAACGCGGCTTTCCGATGTTTTGGGCAGCGCCCGACCAGGCGAAATCCGTCGCGGTCTCCGTCGCGGTCGACGCTGGCGCACCCGCGACCGTAACGCTGACAAGCGCGAGCGACGGCGACACCGGCAAACTGGTCCCGGCGGCATCGAGCGCGACGGTCGGCGCGCCCGCAATCCCGCACGCGATCGTCGCGAGCGACGATGACAGGGGTGCGTTCGAAGGCAGCCTCGCGCTCGCAGCCGGTAAACGGTACGTGCAGCTGATGAACCCCGCGCAGTGGCTCGCGACGCCCGAGTCCGGCGTGCTCGTGAAACGGTGGCAACCGAACAGCAACGTCGAGATGATCCTCGAGGGCATCCCGTATTTCAAGAAGCTCGTGCCCGACATCAAGTCGGCGATGACGAGCACGCCCGCGAACGCCGGCGCCGTCGAATTCTCCGGATGGGACTTCGTGCGCGGAAGCCTCTACGACACGACGGTCGATTGGGAACTCGTGCCGGGCGATCCGAACTCGACGATCTTCAACCTCATCAGCACGCTGCATCAGAACAACGGCAATCCGGGGTTGCTCGTCAATCAGTTCCTGCAATTCAACTCCCCGCAACTGAACGATTTTCCGGAACTCGCGCCGATCCTCATGGCGCTCTACGCGGCCCTAGCACCGTTTCAAGCGCTCGCCCCAACGGATCCCGCGGGTTACATCGTCGGCTTTCTCGCGGTCGAAGCGTTCACGATCGCGCTTCGTCAACCTATCACGATCGACGCCATCAAGAACATCGTCGAAACCTCGAAGCCTCTGATCGACGATCTCACCGCGATTGATCCAATGCATCCGATCGCGATTTTTACGCCGTATCCGGCCGCCTTTTCGGATAACCCGATCGCATCGAACCCGCCGACGATTCTCGGAAACCGGTTGACCGACATCAGCCACCTCGGCGTCTACCATCAGAAATACGTCGTGATCCAACCCGCGGGACCGGCGCCAAAACCGGCGCCGTTCGCGTACCTCGGCGGCATCGACATCGATCCGAATCGTCTCGACACGCCGATGCATCGCGCGCGCGACCCGTGGCACGACGTGCAGGTCCGCATCACGGGACCCGCCGTGGCCGACGTCGCGCGTTCGTACGCGGAGCGCGCCGCGTTTCATAGCGCACCCGTTCGCATCCCGACGCCGGTCGACGGGTCGCTCGCGAACGCGGGTTCGCATCTCGTACAGATCGCGCGCACGTACTTCGTGCCGGGCGACGCCAGTCCGACGCCACCCTTGCCGTTCGCCCCAAACGGCGAAACGACGCCGCGCCGGTCTATTCTCGCCGCGTTCGCGCAAGCGCGCGACTACATCTATATCGAAGATCAGTATTTCACGCCGCCCGACGAATACGTCGAGGCCTTGCTGGCTGCGGCGAGCAACGGCGTCCGCGCGCTCGCGATCGTGATGCCGTATCAAGCCGACGTGCCCTACGGCGGGAAAAGTCGCGACGACGTCCTTACGGCGCTCGGCAACGCGTGGGGCGACCGTCTCTTCGCGTACGCGGCAATCCGGCGTTTCCGTCACGAGATGCCGGGTCTCACGACGAACCTCGGGCGCACGCGACTCGCAGCCGACTTGAATCAGGGCGGCGCCGTTCAGGGCGCCGTTCAGGCGACGCTCGCGCCGCTCGCGCACGTTCCCCTCCCGCCCTTCTGGGCGTTCGTCGGCAACGAGCTCATGCTGTTCTTGAATCCAAACGGAGCGCCGTCCGGCATCAACCAAACGTACGACGTCGTGCGCGTGCCCGGTCAAACGACCTGGGGCTCGGATCTCTACGATCACAAGGCCGGCGACCCCGTGCTCGCCGTGCAGATCCCGTCGATCTACGTCCACGCGAAGGTGACGATCGTCGACGACGCCTTCGTCGCAGTCGGTTCGGTGAACGTCAACCGCCGGAGCATGTTTCACGACGGTGAGATTCACTCCCTAACGATTCCGCAGCACCTGCGCGGCGATCCGCGCAACCCCGCGCGCGTGTTGCGCTCGCAGTTGCTCGGCGATCACCTCGGCCTCGGACCGGAGATGGGGCAGTCGCTCTTCGCAGACCCGATCTCCGCATTTCAACTGTTCGCCGCGCGAAGCTGGTACCAGGGCTCGCACGCGGTGCCGCTCGGTTATGCGCCGTCGCGGCCGCTCCCGTTCTTCGGATCGGCTCCAACGAGCGTTCCGCTCGCAACGAGCGACAGCATCGGCAGCTTCATCCTCGCTCAAACGATTCCGACGCTGCAAGAAGCGGCGATGCACGACGTATGGCCGCTCTTGGTCGAGCCGACGACGAAGCTCGACCCCTCCGCCGTCGCGCAACCGCCGAAGACCGGCCCGGAATACCCATGATCGCAGCGACGTTCTTCGATATCCTCGGCATCGATCCGAACGCCCCCGACCGCGCGAGCGTCGCCAAGGGTTTGTGGCCGCAGGATCTGTTGTCGACGACGCAAGGCATGCATTTGCAAGACGACGATGCGACGCAAGTGCTCGTCAACGCCCTCCAAGCCTCGCTCTCGTTCACGAACGTGCGGCCGGGCGTCGACGCGCAGGCCTTCTTCGACGCCGGCGCGCCGGGCCAGATTGCATTCTCCGCCGATATGGCCGTCAGCGGACCCGCGAACCTCACTCCGTTCTACTTCCGCTCGATGCCGGATACGGGCATCCAACTCACGGTGACGGATCCCGTGCATCCGGCGAAAGTCTATTTCGCGCTAGACGGCCGCGGCCACGAGATCATCATCGATAGTTTACCCGTCAAGATCTTTCTAAAGGAAGGCATCGCGTCGTCGCTGACCGACGAGACCGTGTCGTCCGGCGATTTCGATGCGAGCAAGATCGATAGCTTCGTCTACACGCTCGCCGACCCGCTGACGCCTGCGGAGATCGACTGTTTCGTTCGCCTGCAGTTGACGCCCGAAGGCGACGTCTTCATCGAACCGACGGTACCGCTTTCGCTCGGGCCCGTACGCTGGATGGGCTTGCCGGCCACGGCGGTGTACGATATCCAGTTGATCCCGTCGCCGAACCGGCGCGACACGCTCGAGTGGACGCACAACGATATCGGTAGCCTTACAGCCGATCCGTTCTTGCCGCAGGGCGCGATCGGTTGGCGCAGCATCGACGTCGATTTTACGCAGCAGCCGTTCGCCGACATGCTCAAGCGCATACAGACGGGTGCGGTCAACCTGAGCGGCCTCGAACTCGTGCTCGAAGACGTCGTGATTCCGATCTCCGTGCCGGTTCTGCCGCTGCCCTCGCACGGCACGTTCGGATTCCGGCGCAAGATCACGGACCGCAACGACATCGCGCAGGCGTATTCACTCGCGGGCGCGCCCGTACGGATACCGCTGAACGGCCAAGACCTGCAGCTCGAAGTCGAACAGTTTTTCTTTCGCACGGGCGATACGAGCGCGCTGGATCCCGCCGACCATCCGCAGCTGCTCTTCCAATCCGCGCTGATCTTCCAGTCGTCGCCCGGGAACATGCTCGGCCCGACGGTGGGCGTCGACGACGATTGGACTATCACCGCCGGGATGGTGATGGACCCGAGCGTCACGCCCGTTAAGATGACGATCGCCGATACCACGATCGGCCTCGTCGGCTTCCGTTTCGGCATCTCGATCGGGCGGATGCAGGATAAGAACGTGCCGTTTTCCGAGTGCTTCGAACTGCTCGGCGATGTCTTCGTTACCGGCAAACCGACGGGCTCCGAAACATCCGCGTTCAAGATGAGATCGCTCACCGGAAAACCGCTGAGTCTCGTGATCAAGGATCTCGGCTACAAACTCGGCCACTTCTCGCTCGACGGCCTCGAGATGCCGAACGGGATGCAGCTGATCTTCGGGCAGAAGTACGCGATCGTCATCACGGAGATGGGCTGGGTCGAGGATACGAACGGTGCGCCGTATTTCTCGTTCAGCGGCGGCATCAACATCGGCTCCGGCGGCGGCAATTCCACGCAGCCGACGGGCGCCGCCGCGGACAATGGCAGCGGCTTCGGCATTCGCGTAATCCGTCTGCGGTTTCGACTGAACGAAGACTCAACAAAACCCGCCGTAAAAGTGGACGGCCTCTTCTTGAAGGTCATGTACGGCGGCCTCGACGTCGAGGGGTTCGGCTACATCAGCAACTATACGGACACCGGCTGGACGGTCGACGAGATGGGATTCGGCGCGAAGGTCGCCTTCAAACTTGGCGACTCCGCGTTCTCGATCGCGGCCGAGTACGTCCACGGCAATCGCCGCAATGTCTCAGACGCCACGCAAAACTTCGCGTACACGCTCGCGTCGCTCGAGCTCGACAACCTGCCGATGAATGCAGTCTCGCTCTTGAAGATCCGGGCACTCTACGCCTCGAACCTCGCGCCGAACCTCGATTCGCAGTTCCCGGACGGCGAGGGCCTCGCGCTCTACAAGTGGCACCAAGAGCACGACCAAGCGCTCACGGTCCCGGCGAACCGCACGCTCGCCGATTGGATCGCCGAAGACGACGCGCTCTCACTCGGCATCGGGCTCAGCTTCATCTTCAGCTGCTGCGGCTGGCTCACGCAGCTGGACACGTTCGTGTTTTACTCGAAGAGCAAAGCCGACGAGGGCCTCTTGGTCGCCGTCGAGGCCCGTATGCTGACGAACCCCAAGCCGGTCGCCTTCGGCGCGATCGAACTCGACTTCAGCAGCGGCAAGTGGTCCGGCATCATCGGCATCAACTTCAACCTCGCCGACTTCATGAAAGGCAACCCGCCGAGCTGGCTGCAGCACATCGCGAGTTTCACGGGCACGCTCTACGTCGGAAACAAGCCGGGGACGTTCGCGCTCGGTCAGCTCGCGGATCAGAGCACCTGGCTGACGCTCAAGGTGAACTTCAGCGCGCTCGGTGCGAAATTCGTGCTGACGGTCGCGCTCTGCGTGCAGATCGTCGACGGCGGCCCGAAAGGCGCCGGCCTCGCGCTCTCGCTCGCCGCGAGCGCGAACTGGGGTATCGGTAAGTTCACCCTCACGGGCTCGTTCGGCTTTATCATCGGGTCGTGGAAAACGGGCGCCGACTCGAGCGGCTACGAGTTCTGGGCCGGTCTCGCGTTCAAGATCAGTCTATTCTCGGTCTTGAGCATCGGTGCGGAGATCAACCTGAAGATCACGTACCTCGGCAAGAGCCCGTGGTCGCGCGCGATCCACGGCGAACTGAAGATCGACACGCCGTGGTTTCTGCCCGACGTGACGTTCACGATCGACAAGACCTCGAACGAGTCCCTTCCGTTTGAAATGCCGCTCGTGACGCAGGCGCTCGCGAGTTCGTCCGCACTCGATCCGACGTTGCAATCGTCGGTGCCGAGCCTCGTGCCCGGGCTCTCGGGAGCGCTCGGCGACGCGACGTTCCTCTATTCTTTCGATCAGTTGAACGGCGTGCAGGGAACGCGCTTCCTGGATACACATTTGCGCACCGACTTGACGCCGGTCTCGATCGACTCCACGATCGTGCTGACGTTCTCGTCGCCCGTGTCGAACGACGCGCTCGTCGGCGGCTCGACGGAGACCGTCGGCCCGGACGCGGGCATGCAAAAGGTTCAGGACTTGGCGATTCGCTACGGCCTCAAATCGGTCGCGGTCCGGCGGGCGCCGCGCTTCGGCCCGACTGCGGGCGTCTGGACCGACTTCCTCACCGACGCGCAAACGACGCTGACGGCCGGCGGCGTCGCTCCGGAGACGCTGACGTTCGCGTGGGATGCCGATTCGAGAGCCGACGGCTCGCTCGCGCCCGTGCGCCTGCTGATGAATAGCGCCGCGCCATATTCGTTCACCACGCAGAGCCTCCAGAACGACGAAGAGGCGACGCGCAACGACCCCGACTTCCCGTGCTGCACGGGCAGCGACACGAAGAACGCGATCCCGCGGCCGCACGCGCTCATGTTCGGCTCGATTCCGCTCGGCGCGCGGACGCCGCGCGGCCAAGCCTTCGACGGCGCCGGCGGCGCGCTGTGGGGATGGACCACGCCGCTCGCGCCGGTCGTGGCGCTCGGCCTGTTCTACGATTTCCGCGAGCTGACGCCGATCGGGCGGCGCGGCGACG
>Ga0209009_1000277_pt1 | contig 20402 bp, 31 predicted proteins | sample BlaSpr_A8_OM3_M2_FD_187979 | JGI IMG/M metagenome (GOLD analysis project Ga0209009, IMG submission 187979) | Forest soil microbial communities from Thunder Bay, Ontario, Canada - Black Spruce, Ontario site 2_A8_OM3_M2 (SPAdes) (version 2) | ecosystem: Environmental > Terrestrial > Soil > Boreal... | reverse complement strand
CTCCTCCGAAGCGAACGCGCGTCGCCGCCAAGCCGGCCGACGAGTCGCCCGTCGAAGCCAAGCCTCGTGCAACGAAGGCCAAAGTCGAGGCTCCGGCAAAGCCCAATGTCGCCGCTGTCAAGCCGGCGCCTAAACCCAAGACAGCCGTCAGCGCCAAGGCCAAGGCGCCGGCTGCCAAGCCTGCGAGCACGACCAAGGCCGCCGCCAAACCCAAACCCGCGGCGAAGCCGGCCTCCAAGAAGACGACCAAGGACAAGAGCTGATGCTGATTCCGAAGAGAGTCAAGTACCGCAAGATGCACCGCGGCCGCCGCAAGGGCATCGCCACGCGTGGTGCCACAGTCGCGTTCGGCGACTTCGGCCTCCAGGCGATGGAAGCGTGCTGGATGAGCAACCGGCAGATCGAAGCTGCCCGGCGGGCCATGACTCGACACGTCAAGCGTGGCGGTCAGATCTGGATCCGGGTCTTTCCCGACAAGTCCATCACGAAGAAACCAGCCGAGACTCGAATGGGCTCAGGCAAGGGCAACCCGGAAGGCTGGGTGGCGGTGATCAAACCGGGTCGCGTCCTGTTCGAGATGGGTGGGGTGACGCCCGAGATTGCCAAAGAAGCAATGAAGCTCGCCGCGTCCAAGCTGCCGATCAAGACGCGATTCGTCAGCGTGGAATCAGCTGCCCAGGGAGTCGCCCGATGAAGGTTGACGAGCTGAGGGTCCTCGAGGCCGACGAGCTCACCGTCCGCATGCGCGCGGCGCGTCGAGAGCTCTACGAGCTCCGCTTCAAGCACGCCGTCGGGCAGCTCGAGAACTCGAGCCAGATCAGCAAGGTCCGGCACGACATCGCGCGGATCATGACGGTTCTGCGGGAGCGCGACTTCGGGATCCTCGCCTCCGTCGCGCCGGATGTCCTTGAACCAGTCGCAGTCACCCCCGAACCTGAGCCGGCCGAGGCCGTGGAAACGCCCGCGGCCAAGCCCAAGCGCACCCGCAAGAAAGCCGAGGAAACCAAGTGACCGACACCGCAACTGCCACCCCGACACAGACGGCGACGCCGGAAGAGTCCCGCGGCCAGCGCAAGGTCCGGCTCGGCACGGTGATCGCCGACAAGATGAACAAGACGATCATCGTTCAGGTCGGCACATCCAAGGCCCACCGTCTGTATCGCAAGACCGTCCAGCGGCGCACGAAGTTCAAGGTTCACGACGAGAAGAACGAGTGTGGCGTCGGCGACCTGGTCCGCATCACCGAGACGCGCCCCATCTCCAAGGAGAAGCGCTGGCGGGTGCTCGAGATCGTGGAGAAGGCGAAGTAACGTGATCCAGCAGGAAACACGCCTCAAGGTCGCGGACAACTCAGGAGCGAAAGAGATCCTGTGCATCCGCGTGGCCGGCGGGCACTATCGCAAGTACGCCTCGGTAGGCGACATCATCACCGCGACCGTCAAGTCGGCCCAGCCAGGCGGCCAGGTCAAGAAGGGCGAGGTGGTGAAGGCCGTCGTCGTGCGGGTCACGAAGGAATACAAGCGCCCGGACGGCTCACTGATCCGCTTCGATGAGAACGCGGCGGTGCTGCTTGCGACGGCGAACAACCCGCGCGGCACGCGCATTTTCGGCCCGGTGGCCCGCGAGCTGCGCGAGCGTAACTTCATGAAGATCATCAGCCTGGCCCCGGAGGTCCTCTAACCCGATGCTGAAGAACAAGGAACATCCCAAACGCCGCTGGCTCGACCTCGCCCCCGGCGATCCGGTGATCGTCGTCACGGGCAAGGACAAAGGCAAGCAGGGCGAGGTGCTGCGCACGATCCCCGACAAGCACAAGATCGTCGTCAAGGGCGTGAACATCCTGAAGCGCCACACCAAAGCGGGGCAGTCCCGCGGCGGCGTCAGCGTCGCGCAGGGTGGCGTGATCGACTTCGAGGCGGCCCTCGACTACTCGAACGTAATGCTGGTTTGCCCGTCGTGCTCGCGGCCGACCCGCACGAAGCACACCGTTCTCGAGTCGGGCGCCCGCGCGCTCGTGTGCCGCCACTGCGGCGAGCCTTACGAGCGCGTGCGCAAGACGGAGGCCCAGTGAGCAAAGCCAAAGCCGCTCCCAAGAAGGCCGAAGCGCCGAAGGCGCCCGGGACTCGCACCGAAACGCCGCCGCGCATGCTGACGCTATATCGAGAAACGATCGTTTCCCAGCTGACGAAGGAGTTCGACTACGACAACCCGATGGAGGTGCCCCGCGTCGCCAAGGTCGTCGTGAACATCGGCATCGGCGAGGCAAAGGACAACGACAAGGCGCTCGACGCAGCGGTTGGCGATGTGGTCACGATCACTGGCCAGAAACCCGCCCTGATCAAGGCGCGAAAGTCGGTCGCCGCGTTCAAGCTCCGCGCGGGACAGACGGTCGGCATCAAGACCACGTTGCGCGGCCGGCGCATGTGGTTCTTCCTCGACAAGCTGCTCAACGTCGCGCTTCCGAGGATCCGCGACTTCCGCGGCGTCAACTCCGAGGGCTTCGACGGCCGCGGCAACTACTCGCTCGGCCTGCGCGAGCAGGTCATCTTCCCGGAGATCGACTACGACAAGATCGACAAGCTTCGCGGGCTGGAAGTGTCGATCGTGACCACAGCCCGCACCGACGACGAGGCGCGGAGTCTTTTGACACGCCTCGGCATGCCATTCAAGAAGAGGTAGGAAGAGTTTGGCGAAGAAATCCGCACTAGAGCGCTGGAAGAGAGATCTTGTCCACCCGAAGTTCAAGGTCCGGTTCCATAACCGCTGCCGCATCTGCGGCCGGCCACGCGCTTATTACCGCAAGTTCGGCATGTGCCGCATCTGCTTCCGCAACCTTGCCGCCGAGGGACGCATCCCCGGCGTGACGAAGTCGAGCTGGTGATGGCCACAGCAGTCGCGAAGAACGCCAAGCCTGTGAAGCGCGCATCCGCGGGAGTCGTGAGTGACCCGATCGCGGACATGCTCACACGCGTGCGCAACGCGAACGCCGCGCGGCACCCCGAGGTGAAGGTCCCGGCTTCCAAGCTGAAGCTCGAGATCGCGCGCGTCCTGAAGGACGAGGGCTACATCGCGGGCTACGAGGTCGAGGCCGACGGAACCACTCAGACGATGCGTATCATCTTCAAGGCCCGCCCCGATCGCACTCGCGTGATCTCGGGCGTGAAGAGGATCAGCCGCCCCGGCCTGCGCGTGTACGCGCGCAAGACAGAGATCCCTCGAGTCCTCGGTGGGCTCGGAATCGCCGTTCTCAGCACAGCCGAAGGAGTCATGAGCGGTCGCCAGGCGACCCGCCAGGGGCTCGGCGGCGAAGTGCTGGCTTACGTCTGGTAGGAGTTCAGAAAAAGAGTTGTCGCGGATTGGAAAGCTGCCGATTCCGTTGCCCGGCACGGTGAAGGTCACCCTTGAGCCAGGCCACGTCAAGGTCGAGGGTCCGAAGGGCCAGCTCGAGCGCACCTTGCCGGCGGACATCACGGTCAAGCAGGTCGACGGCGAGCTCGTCTTCGAGCGACCCTCCGACGACTACCGCCACCGCGCCCTTCACGGTCTCGTCCGGAGTCTGGTCGCCAACATGGTGACCGGCGTGAACACCGGCTTCGTCAAGCACCTCGAGCTCGTCGGCGTCGGCTATCGCGTCGCCAAGCAGGGTGACGAGCTCGTGCTGAGCCTCGGCTACTCCCACCCGATCAAGTTCAAGCCGCCCCAGGGCATCTCGATCGACGTGCAGGACCCGACGAAGTTCTCGGTCTCAGGCATCTCGATCGAGGACGTCGGCCAGGTCGCCGCGAACCTGCGGGGGCTGCGGCCGCCCGAGCCTTACAAGGGAAAGGGCGTCATGTACCGGGGTGAGAAGATCCGCCGCAAGGCCGGTAAGGCCGGCAAAGGGGCGAAGACCTCCGCATGATCAAGCGCAACGACCGCAAGCTGAACCGCTCCAAGCGCCACCGGCGAGTGCGCGTCCACGTCGCCGGCACGCCCGAGCGGCCGCGGCTGGCCGTCTTCCGCAGCCTCAACCACGTATATGCCCAGCTCATCGACGACGGGGAGAGCCGCACGCTGGCGGCCGCGTCCACCGTCGCGTTGAAGGCGAAGGGAAACGGCATGGCGGAGGCCGCGAAGGTCGGCAAGGAGATCGCCGCGAAGGCGAAGGCCGCGGGCGTGACCTCGGTGGTGTTCGACCGAGGCGGCTTCCTCTATCACGGCAGAATCAAGGCTTTGGCGGACGCGGCCCGCGAAGCCGGCTTGGAGTTTTAAGGCATGGGCTCTCGGTACCCTCATTCGAGCGGCGAGCGATCTGATCTCTCCGATCGCGTCGTACGCGTCAACCGCGTGTCCAAGGTGGTCAAGGGTGGGCGCAAGTTCTCGTTCAGCGCCCTGATCGTCGTCGGCGATATGAACGGCCGCGTCGGCGCCGGCATCGGCAAGGCGCGCGAGGTGACCGAGGCGATCCGCAAGGGCATGGACGTGGCCAAGCGCAACATGATCACCGTCCCGATGGTCGGCACGACCATCCCTCACGAGGTGCGCCTCAAGTGGGGCGCCGCCCGCATCATGCTCAAGCCCGCCGCGCCGGGCACGGGTGTGATCTCCGGAGGCGCGATGCGCGCGGTGATCGAGACCGCCGGGATCAAGGACATCCTCACCAAGTCGCACGGCACCAACAACCCGATCAACACCGTCCGTGCGACGCTCGCGGCGCTGCAGCAGCTGAAGACGGCACAGCAGATCGCCGAGCTGCGCGGCAAAGAGGTCGAGCAGATCGTCGGCAAGCGCCTCGCTGCTGCATACCGAAGGCAGGAAGGCGGCGGCAAGGGCGCAAGCGCCAACGGCGCGGAAGCCACTCCGGTCGAGGCGAAATGACCGCGGCCAACAAGAAACCGGCCACTGCGGGCGATCGGCCCATCAGGGCGACGTTGAGGAAGAGCACCATCGGCGCCCTCCCGCAGATCAAAGCCACGGTGGAGTCGCTGGGCTTTCGGCGCATGAACCAGACCCGCGACCTGCCGGATAACCCGGCGGTGCGAGGCATGCTCAAAGCGGTCAACTTCCTGGTCGCGGTCGAAGGTGAACCGTACGAGCGTCCGAAGCGCAGCAAGTACAAGATCTGGCGCTCCCGCTCGAACAAGAAGCATCAGAGGGGTAAGTAGCGTGCAGCTGCACGACCTCAAGCCGTCGAAGGGCGCACACCGCCGGCCCGAGCGAGTCGGTCGCGGCACCGGCTCCGGGCGGGGCAAGACGTCTGGTCGCGGACAGAAAGGACAGAACGCGCGCAGCGAAGGCTTCCGCGTCGGTTTCGAGGGCGGCCAGATGCCGCTCGCGCAGCGCATCCCCAAGCTGCCGGGCTTCAAGAACCCGTTCCACAGGCAGTTCTCGGTCGTCAACCTCTCAAAGCTCAGCCGGTTTGCCGACGGGGCGAAGGTCGACGTGGACGTCTTGCTGGAGGCCGGGCTCGTCCACCAGGGCATGGAGATCAAGATCCTCGGCACCGGCGGGCTCAAGCGCAAGCTGACCGTGGAGGCGCATTTCTTCAGCGTCAGCGCGCGCGAGGCGATCGAGAAGCAGGGCGGCTCGGTCATCGTGCTGGGGGAGCCTCGCAAGATCGGGCCCAGGCGGACGGCGAAGAAAGCACCGAAACCACTGCCCGCGGCAGAGGCCGCGCCCGCGCCCAAGGCCGAGAAGGCCGAGAAGGCCGACAAAGGCGAGAGGCCGGCGAAGCCGGCGCGTGAGAAGGGAACCCCCCCACCGGCCGCAGTCGAGGAGGCCACCCCTCCCGACGAGGCATAGGACGAGGATTTAGCGCATGAACCTGCTCGAAGCGCTGGTCAACGCGATCCGGCTCCCGGAGCTCCGCAACAAGATCCTGTTCACGGGTGGGATCCTGGTCGTCTTCCGTCTCTTCGCCAACGTTGCGGTGCCCGGTGCGAGCCAGGCTGCGCTCAGCCAGCTCTTCAACTCACAGGCCCTGCTCGGGCTGCTCGACCTCTTCTCAGGCGGCGGCCTTTCGCGCTTCAGCGTCGTCGCCATGGGCATGAACCCGTACATCAACGCCACGATCATCATGCAGCTCATGACGGTGATCTCCGAGCGGATCAAGGAGATCTCCAAAGAGGGCGAGGCGGGACGGCGCCGCATCACGCGCTGGAGCCGCTATCTCACGGTCCTCCTGGGCGCCGGACAGGCTTACGGGTTCACCGTTCTGTTCCAGAACACGAGCCCGTCCATCCTCCCGGCGCTCGACTGGTTCCAGCGCCTGCAGATCGTGCTGGTGCTCACCGCGGGCACCGTCATGCTGATGTGGTTCGGTGAGCTGATCACCGAGTACGGAATCGGCAACGGCGTGTCGCTCATCATCTTCGCCGGCATCATCGGTCGCGGGCCGCAGGGCGTCGCCGCCGTCTTCGCAGCCAAGTCCTCCGGTGGCGGGCTCGCCGATTACGTGCCCTTCATCATCTTCGGCCTGATCGCGCTCGTCATGACCGCGGTGATCATCGAGGTGCAGCAGGCGGTGAGGAAAATTCCCATCCAGTCCGCGCAACGCACGGTGGGCTTGAAGCAGGTGCAGAGCCGCGCGAGCTTCCTGCCCCTGCGCGTCAATCACGCCGGGGTCATCCCGATCATCTTCGCGATCTCGGTCATGTTCCTGCCGACGATCGTCGCCAACTACTTCACCGGCGCGCCGCCGGACACGTGGTACTACAAGGCCGCGGCGTGGGTGAGAGGCAACTTCGCGCCCGATACATCGAACCTTCCGATGGCGATCACATACAACGCCCTCTACTTCGCGTTCACGTTTGGGTTCACGTACTTCTACACGGCCATCACGTTTGACGTGAATGAGGTCGCCGACAACCTGAAACGCTATTCGAGCTTCATCCCGGGCATCCGTCCAGGCCGGCCGACCGCGGACTACCTGGCCGCGGTCATGAATCGCGTGACGTTTGCAGGCGCGACCTTCCTCGGGTTCATCACGGTGATCCTTCCGATCGCCACGGCCAAGATCTCCGGAATCTCGCATCAGCAGATGTACCTCGGAGGCACAGCCATACTCATCGTGGTCGGTGTCGCGCTCGACACCATGAAACAGCTCCAAACGCAGCTGGTCATGCGACAGTACCGCGGCTTCATCAGGTGAACTTGCTTTTGTACGGTGCCCCCGGCAGTGGCAAGGGGACCCAGGCGAACATGCTGCGTTCGCATTTCGGCATACCGCATATCGCCACCGGCGACATGCTCCGCGCCGAGATTGCCGCCGGCACGCCGCTCGGCCAGAAGGCGCAGCCCATCCTTGCCGCGGGCCACTACGTCTCTGACGAGATCATGATCGCGATGATCGCCAACCGCCTCAAGCAGCCGGACTGCAACCGGGGCTTTATCATCGACGGCTTCCCGCGCACCATCCCGCAGGCCGAGGCCCTCGACGGCCTGATGGAGGAGCTCGGCCGCCATTTCGACCGCGTCCTGTACCTCAAGGTCGACCTGGAGGAGCTGCTCCGACGCCTGTCCGGCCGGCTGGTCTGCCCGGTTTGCCAGCGCACCTACCCGCCAGGCACCACCGTTTGTGCAGCCGAGGGTAGCGATCTCGTGCAGCGGGAGGACGACAAGGCGGAGGCGGTCAAGCCGCGGATCGAGGTCTACCTGCAGAAGACCATCCCGGTGCTGGACCACTACCGCGGCGGAGGCCTGGTTTCCGAGATCGACGGCATGGGCACAATCGATGACATCAGCCGCCAGGTCCTGGCCGCCGTCACGGCGCCTGCCGGCAAGAGGCAAACCGCATGATCAACCTGAAGACAGCACACGAGATCGACCTCATGGCCCGCGCGGGCAGCTTGCTCGCGTCCGTGCTCCCGCCCCTCAAGGAGGCGTGCGAGCCGGGGGTCAAGACGATCGAGCTGGACGCCATCGCGGACCGGCTCATCCGCGCCGGCGGCGCGACGCCGGGCTTCCTCGGCTACCACGGTTTCCCCCGCTCCATTTGCGTCTCGATCAACGACGAGGCCGTGCATGGCATCCCCGGCAACCACAAGATCGCGGCCGGCGACCTGGTGAGCCTGGACCTTGGCCTGGTCCTCGAGGGCTTCTGGGCGGACGTTGGCATCACGGTCGGCGTGGGCAAGATCACCCCTGAGGCGGCCCGCCTGCTCAAGGTGACCGAACAGGCGCTCTATGTCGGGATCGACAAGGCCCGCCCGGGCGGTTACCTGGGGGACATTTCGTCTGCGATCCAGAACCACGTCGAGGCGGCGGGCTTCTCTGTTATCCGCCAGTTCGTCGGCCACGGGATCGGCCGCCAGATGCACGAGGACCCCCAGGTGCCCAACTTCGGGAGCCCCGGCACCCCGCCCAGGCTCAAGAACGGCATGACGCTGGCGATCGAGCCCATGGTCAACGCTGGCTCCCACGAGGTGTACATGAAGCCTGACGGCTGGACGATCTGCACGGCGGACGGGTCGCTCTCTGCCTACTTCGAGCACACGGTGGCCATCACCGACCGGGGCCCCCTCGTCCTGACCGCGAACCCCCTCGCGTAGCCAGGTTTGGTACAATCGCCGTTCGTGCCCCAACGCCTCCCACTCGTGAAGGGGGTCGTGGTGGAGCCTCTTCCCAATGGTGTGTACCGGGTCGAGCTCGAGAACGGGGCGAAAGTCCTGGCTCACGTCGCCGACCGTGCAGGCACCCACTTCACCCGGCTACTCGCGGGTGACAAGGTGGGTGTCGAGCTGGCGCGCAGCGACCGATCGCGAGGGCGAATTCGAGAGATTTGGAGATGAAGGTACGTCCGTCCGTCAAGAAGATGTGCTCGAGCTGCAAGGTGATCAAGCGCAACGGGGTGGTCCGCGTGATCTGCTCCAAGACGCCCAAGCACAAGCAAAGGCAGGGCTAGGGAGTTAAATGGCGAGAATCGCCGGCGTAGACATACCCCCGCAGAAGCGGGCAGTCATCTCCTTGACGTACATCCACGGCATCGGAAACACGACCGCCAAGAAGCTGGTCAAGACCGCCGGCATCAACCCGGACACCAGGGTCAAGGACCTGTCGGAGGAAGAGGTCGGCCGGCTCCGGCAGATCATCGACCGGATGGCGACCGCCAAAGAGCTGCTGATCGAGGGTGACCTCCGCCGCGAGGTCGCGCAGAACATCAAGCGGATGACCGAGATCGGCTCGTACCGGGGGTCCCGCCATCGCCGTGGCCTCCCGGTTCGCGGCCAGCGCACCCGCACCAACGCCCGCAGCCGCCGCGGTCCCAAGCGCGCGGTCGCCGGGAAGAAGAAGGTCAAAGCAGGCAAGTAATGGCAAAGAAGAAGGTCGTCCGAACCCGGCGCCGCGAACGCAAGAACGTGGTCAACGGGCAGGCGCACGTCCAGAGCACCTTCAACAACACGATCATCTCGATCAGCGACGTCGATGGCAACGTCATCTCGTGGGGCTCGGCCGGTGCGCAGGGCTTCAAAGGAAGCCGCAAGTCGACGCCGTTCGCCGCGCAGGTGACCGCCGAGGCGACCGCCAAGAAGGCGCTCGAGCACGGCATGCGCTCGATCGAGGTTTTCGTCCGCGGTCCAGGCGCCGGTCGCGAGGCCGCGATCCGTTCATTGCAGGCAACAGGTTTGGAGGTCAGCGCAATCACCGACGTAACGCCAATCCCGCACAACGGCTGCCGCCCTCCGAAGCGGAGGCGTGTTTAGTGGCCACCTTCGGCATCGTCACCGCCATCTCATCGGCCCAGGACACCGATACGTGCGTCGCCGACTGCGCGCGCTCGGTCACGGACCCACGGGTGCGCTCCCTCACGTGCTCGTCGGCTCCTTCGTCTCGGCGCCCGGGGCCGCGATCTGGCGGCACCGCCGCCGCAGGAGGCCACTGATGGCCAACTACAGCGGTCCTGTCTGCCGTTTCTGCCGCCGCGAGGGCGCCAAGCTCTACCTCAAAGGGGAGCGGTGCTACACGCCCAAGTGCGCCATCGAGCGCCGCGCGTTCGCGCCCGGCATGCACGGCCAGGCGCGCAAGCGCAAGACGTCGGACTATGGCATCCAGCTGCGCGCGAAGCAGAAGGCGCGCCGTATCTACGGTCTGCTCGAAAAGCAGTTCCGCAACTACTTCGACGCCGCGGCGAAGGAACCGGGCGTGACCGGTGTGAACCTGCTCCGCCATCTCGAGCTCCGGCTCGACAACGTGATCTACCGGCTCGGCCTCGGCACATCTCGCAAGCAGGCGCGACAGCTCGTGTCACATCGCCACTTTGAGGTGAACGGGAAGACGGTCAACGTTCCGTCTTACCAGCTCAAGGTCGGTGACGTGCTTAAGGTCAAGCCCGTCGACGGCGTGATCGATGTCGCGCTCGAGGCATCCCGAGTGCGGCCGGTGCCGTCATGGCTTTCATTCAGCGCCGACGACAAGTCCGGAAAGATCCTGGCGCGTCCTGACCGCCACGAGATGGAGACCGGAGTCGAGGAACAGTTGATCGTCGAGTTCTACTCAAGGTAAAGGGAGTACCCAATTGGCAATCGACACTCAGATGAGCGTTACCCCGCAGGTCCGGAAGCTCGAGACCAGCGCGAACTACGGCAAGTTCGACATCGAGCCGCTCGACCCGGGATTCGGCACGACCCTGGGCAACACGCTTCGCCGCGTGCTGCTCTCTTCGTTGTGGGGCGCGGCGGTGACGTCGATCCAGATCGACGGCGTCGCGCACGAGTTCACGGCCATCCCGCACGTGAAAGAGGATGTGACCGAGGTCATCCTCAACCTCAAGCGGCTCTGCCTGAAGAGCTTCACCGAGGATCCTGTGACCCTGCTGCTCGACGTCAAGGGACCCGCCGAGGTGCGCGCGTCGCACATCCAGGCTTCGTCCGACGTCGAGATCGTCAACCCCGACCTCTACATCTGCACGCTGGCGGCCAAGGGCCACCTACGCATGGAGCTCAACGTGGAGCGCGGCAAGGGCTACGTGCCGGCCGACCGCAACAAGCGCGAGGGCCAGCCGATCGGCGTGATCCCGATCGACGCGATTTTCTCGCCCGTCGAGAAGGCGAACTTCACCGTCGAGAAGACCCGTGTCGGGCAGTCGACCGACTACGACCGCTTGCTCATCGAGGTCTGGACGGACGGCACGATGTCGCCCGAGGAAGCGGTCAGCCACGCGGCCGAGCTCTTCACCCAGCACCTGAACCTCTTCGTCCGCTTCCGCGACTCGATCGAGAAGCACGAGGCGGAGATGCGAGGCGAGAAGGGCAGCCAGAACCGCCTTATGGATACCCCAATCGAGGAGCTCGACCTTTCGGTGCGGGCGTTCAACTGCCTGAAGGCCAACGAGATCCAGACCGTCGGCCAGCTGCTGCAGAAGAGGGAAGAGGAGCTGCTCGCGCTCCGCAACTTCGGGCGCAAGTCGCTCGATGAGATCAAGGAGAAGCTTGTCGAGAAGGGCTTCATCAAGCCCGAAGAGATGGGCACGGTCCTGCGCGGCTAGGCATTCATGCGACACCAGAAAAGCGGCCGCCGCTTCAACCGAGACACCAACTCGCGCAAGGCGCTCATGCGCAACCTCTGCACGTCCTTGCTCGAAAGCGGCCGCATCACCACCACCGAGCCGAAGGCCAAGGAGCTGAGGCGATGGGTCGAGCGGCTGATCACCACGGCGAAGGACGACGACCTCAACGCGCGCCGTCGCGTGGCCGAGGAGATCTCCAAGCCGGATGTGGTCGAGCGGCTTTTCTCGAACCTGCTGCCTCGCCTGTCCGAGCGGCCGGGCGGTTACACGCGAATCATCCACAAAGGTCCGCGGCTCGGCGACGCGGCGCCGATGGTGATCATCGAACTCGTCGACTGACGTTCGTAGTCGCAGCGGTTAAAAAGTGAATATCAAAGTCGTGCTGGAGTACGACGGAAGTGGATTTGCCGGCTGGCAGCAGCAGGCGCATGGCCGCACGGTCGAAGCAGAGCTGAAGCGAGCGCTGCGAGCGATCACGGGCCAGGACCACAAGGTGTACGCCGCCGGGCGGACCGACGCGGGTGCGCATGCCGAAGGCCAGGTCGTGAGCTTCCAAACGGATGGGCGAGTCTCGCCCCGCCGGTTGGTGGCGGCTCTGAACGCGAAGCTCCCCGCCGACGTGGCGGTTCTGTCGGCAGAAGAGATGCCGGACGAGTTTCACGCTCGCTATTCGGCCCGCTGGCGCCGCTACCGCTACCGCTACCTGGACCGGCCCTCAAGACCGGCTCTCGAGCGGGGTCGCTGCTGGCAGATTCCCGGGACGCTGGACGTGGGCGCAATGTCCGCTGCGGCCAAGGCGCTCGTCGGCAAGCACGACTGGAGCAGCTACTGCTCGGCTTCGGAGCCGCCAGACGCGAGGGTGCGCGAGATGCGCTCCGCACGCGTCACGCGCCACGGAGACGTCGTCGAGCTGGAGCTGGTTGCCGAGGGCTTCCTGCGCGGGCTCGCGAGAAGCATCGCCGGAGCGCTGGCCGAGGTCGGTCGCGGCCGGCGCCCGCCGGAGTGGGTGGGAGAGGTACTCAGCGCGCGAGATCGGCGGAAGGCGGCGAAGACGGCCCCGGCGGGGGGCCTGACCTTGATGGAAGTGATTTACTAGGTAACCCGAAAGAAGGAAATGAGCAAGCAGAAAACGTGGACGGCGAAAGCCGCGGAGCTTAAGAGTGATTGGTTTGTGGTCGATGCCACAGATCAGGTCCTCGGCCGCCTTGCCTCAGGCGTGGCGAAAGTTCTGCGAGGCAAGCACAAGCCGACCTACACGCCGCACCTGAACAGCGGCGACCACGTGGTCGTGATCAACGCTTCGAAGATCAAGGTCACGGGCACCAAGCTCGGGTCCAAGGAGTACACGCGGTACAGCGGCTATCCCGGCGGCCTGCGCAGGCGAACTCTGTCGAAGGCACAGGAGATCGACCCCACCTTCCCGCTGACCAACGCGGTCAAGGGGATGCTGCAGCACAACACTTTGGGCGCGGATATGCTCACCCGCCTTCGCGTCTACGCCGGTGCCGAGCATGGGCACCAGGCACAGAAGCCGAAGGCACTCACCTTCGATGCCAAGGGAGACATCAAGATTGGCTGACATCTTCCACCGAGGAACCGGGCGCCGCAAGAACGCGGTGGCGCGTGTTCGCATCCAGCCCGGCGAGGGCCGGGTCGTGATCAACGACAAGGACACGCTCGCGTACCTGGGCCGGCGGGTCCTCGAGATGGCCGCCCTGGCGCCGCTGCGCATCACGAGCATGCAGCGCAAGTTCGATATCAGCGTGAAGGTGTTCGGTGGTGGAACGAGCGGGCAGGCCGGCGCCATCTCGCACGGCATCGCCCGCGCGCTCATCAAGTTCGACCCCGACCTCCGTCCCGTCCTCAAAAAGGCCGGCCTCCTGACGCGCGACGCGCGAATGAAAGAGCGCAAAAAGTACGGCCTGAAGAGGGCCAGAAAGGCGCCCCAGTACACCAAGCGCTGATTCGCCGGCTGGCCTGGCCCGACTGCCAGAACACCCGCGATCTCGGGGGTCTTCCGCTGCCCGTGGGCGGCGTCACCCGCATGGGTGTGCTGGTGCGCTCTGACAGCATCGTGCACCTCAGTCCGGTCGGTCGCGAGGCGATGGTCGCCTACGGCGTGACCACGGTGATCGACCTGCGCACCGACGCCGAGGTGCTGAGCGCGCCCAACCCGTGCGCCGACAACGCCGGTCCGGCCTACCGCCACCTGCCGCTCATCGACGACTCGACGATGCTCGGGCTGGGCGAAGCCTCAGGCATGTTCGAGCGATACGTGTGGGTGCTCGACGGGCGGACGGCGGCCTTCCGCGCGATCTTCGAGTCGGTGGCTCAGGCCGACGGCGGGGTGGTCTTCCACTGCTTCGCGGGCAAGGACCGCACGGGCATGGTGGCGGCGATGGTGCTGTCTCTCGCAGGCGTGCCCAACGACGCGATCGCAGCCGATTTTGCCGAGAGCGACGCTCAGCTCGCCCTCCGATATCAAGAGTGGATCGTGGCCGGCGCACCGGAGCAGCGGAGTGAGATGCGCGAAGCGCTGCGCTGTCCGCCCGACCGCATCCTCGGCGTCCTCGACCACCTCCAAAAGAGATGGGGTGGCGTGCATGGCTACATGGAAGCCGCCGGAATGAACCCCACGGCGATCGAGCGCCTGAGCGCCAAGCTCGCCTGACTTTCAGGCCAACATCGCCACGAGCGTCTGGCCGAGCGACAGCAAGGGCACTCGATACCGATCCAACCGTCGACGCCTGGCGCTGCCCGGCTCGACCTCCAGGGTTATCCACTCGCCTTCGATCCTGGCCACGTCGGCCAGATCTAAGCTCGGAATCAGCAGGCAGTCGGTTTCAAACTGGTTCGAATCGCGACTCCATCCGAGCACACAGATGACTGTCGAGGCCGAAGGCAGGAAGCTCGATCGCCTCACGTAACGCGATTTTCGAGATGCGCCTCGTCCCATCCGACTGTCTTCACCTGTAGCCCAAGGAATCGATGCGACGAGACGTGCCGGGCCAATACTTCCACTGTCTCCAGGTCTGGAAATGGGCGAAAAATGTTGAGAGCTTCCGCCTCCGCAAGCCGCCTGACCACTTCCATCTCGCCCAGGAACCCCTCATATCCGCGATCGACGCCAGGCGCCCGCGGCGCCTCCACCTCACCCAGACCGGGCACTCCACGCCGCCGTCAGGTACTCGCGCCCTTCGACTACGGAGTGCACGGCCAGCGACCGGAACGTCGCCTCGTCCACCACCAGGACGAAATGACCCAGCCGGTCACTGTCCACCAACGTCGCCACCACAAGCGCTTGATCGTCCGTCAGGCTGCCCGCGGTCACGGTGATGTGCACCTGGCCGGCTTCGGTGAGCGATGTTCGTCCCTTGACTTGCAGCGGCAGGTATGCCCCATCCGCCAGCCGGTGCACGACGCCGTCGATCCCCATGTCGCGAAGCGGCAGAAAGATGTGCAGCCCGCCTATCGTCTGGCGCACGAGCTCAGCCCACACCTTGAACTCAACCACCTGCCCCGCGGCAAGGGTCTGGCCGTGGTGCCAGCGGATGTCTGTTTCCAACTTGCGGAAATTGTCCTTAACAGGCGGGATTGGCGCCGGCCGATCTGCACCTGAAACTCATTGCACCAACTCTCAGGAGGATCTGCCGTGAACAAACAGGCGCCGGTCGTCAAGCAGCTCTATCGGCTCAACGTCGAGCCCAAGGTCGTCGATCAGCTCACCAGGCTCGCCTCGCGAACAGGTGAACCCAAGAGCCGGCTCGCGACACGTCTGTTCACCGAGGCGGTGATGGGATTCAAGCCGGCGGCCAGGAGGTCCGCCCCGACGAAGTCTTAGCTAACCTGCCGCGGAATCGGCCGTCTCACGCGCAGGGTCGACCGAGTGGCCGCCGGGCGGCTCCGCGTACATCGCGTCGATCTGAGGCTTGTACTTCGTGTGGATCACGCGGCGCTTGAGCTTCATGGTCGGGGTCAGCTCCTCCGACTCGGACGACCACTCGCTCGGAAGAATGGTGTACCGCTTGAACTGCTCGACGCGCGAAAGGTGCGTGTTCGCAACGGTCAGTGCGCGCCGTACCTCATCCACGATCGCCGGGTGCTCGGCCAGCTCCGCCATCGTCGCGGCAGGGATGCCGTGCGCCTTGGCCCACGCGGGCGCGACCTGCGGGTCCAGCACCACAAGGACGGAGATGAACCTTTGCCCGTCCCCGATCGCCACCGCCTGGCCGATGATCGGGCTCGACTTGGCCAGGGATTCGAGGTTGGCGGGCGAGATGTTCTTCCCCGCCGAGTTTATGATCAGCTCCCTCTTGCGGTCGATGATCTTGTATTGACCGTTCGGCCCGCGCTCGGCGATGTCGCCACTGTGCACCCAGCCGTCCGCGTCGACCATCTCCGCCGTCTTCCCGGGCTCGCGGTAGTAGCCCATCATCACGTTGCCGCCTCGCACCAGCAGCTCGCCGTCCTCGCCGAGCCGGATTTCGACGCCGGCGATCGCCCTGCCGATGGATGGGGCCTGGTGATCGTCGTGGGGAACCGCGGATGCCGGCCCGGTCAGCTCGCTCATGCCCCACACCTCGTAAAGCGGCATGCCGATCGCGGCCCAGAACTCGTGGACCTCGGGTCGGCACGGCGCGGTCGACGTGACGGCCAGTGTGCATCGATCCAGGCCGATCTTGGAGCGCAGCATCAGGAACAGGGGGTGGGCCCGCTCGACCACCGACGCGAGATCGTCCGGCACAGGTTTGCCTTCGCGCCGCAGCCGGTAAGCCGAGATGGCAGCCGACATTGCTCCCTGCGCCATTTGCCGCTTTGCCTCGTCGGGCTCGGCTGCGATCCCGGCCTGGAGGCCCGCCATCAGCTTTTCCCATACACGAGGCACGCCTACGATTTCGGTTGGGCGCGCCGCTACGAGGTAGGGCAGGAGCTGGTTGACGTCGGGGCAAAACCACACCTCGTGGCCGAAAAAGATGCCGCCCCACTGCGAGGTGAACCGCTCCGACACGTGTGCGAGGGGCAAATAGCTAACCAGCGTCTGGTCGACGAGGGACCAAAAACGTCCGATGGATTCAAGCGTCCACGCGATGTTGTAGTGCGAGTAGACGACGCCCTTCGGCGGCCCCGTCGTGCCCGACGTGTAGATGAGGCTGATCGTGTCTTCTGGCCCGACCGCCTTCCAGGATGAAACGAAATCACCCGGTGACTTCGCGTACATCTCCCGTCCGCGGGCCACGAGCGAAGACCATGAGAGGATTCCCTCTGGGGCCTCGCCTTTGATCAGGATGATGTGCTTCAGATGCGGGGTGGACGACCGGATGGACTGGAACTTCTCGAGAAACCCTTCATCCTCGAGGAAGGCGACGGTCGCTTCCGAATGATTGGCGACGTACTCGACCTGCTCCGGCGCCAGCGTGTTGTACACGCTGATCGCTGCTCCGCCCGCGTGCACGATGCCCAGGTCGGCGATCACGTGCTCGGGCACGTTGCGGGCCATGATCAGGCCGAACTGTCCCGGGCCGAAGCCCAGAGAGCGCAACCCGAGGGTGACGGCCGCAACGTCGTCTCGGTAGCCCTTCCACGTGAGGGTGCGCCAGTCCCCATTCTCCTTCCAGTGAAAAGCCGTCCGGTCGCCCCACTTCGCGACAGCGTCCGCGAACAGCGTGCAGACCGTCTTTCCAGAGACCGCCTTGTCGATGTCGGCGCGTTCGGCGATCACGTCCATGTCTGGGAATACACTACTCGCTGGTGGGGCGGGCTTGATCTACGTGAGATCGCGCCGGTCGATTCTGACGCTGGGAGCTGCGGGGCTTGCTTGCGCGTTGGCCTTTGGGGCCCTGGCCGCGATCGCCATGGTCGCGCAGGTCTGGCCGGCCGGCCTTGCTCTGGCGGTCGGCGCGCTCGGAGGCGCCGCGCTCGCCGGGTCGGCGGGCTGGGGGCTCGCGACGTGGCCCTCCGGCAAGCTCGGCCTGTTCCGGGACCGCCTCGTCGTCATCCATGGCCGCCACGAGATGCGCGCGGTCTGGTCGCTTATGGAGACCGTGACCCTGTCCGAGCCCGGCTCCTGGCCGCGCGTGCGCCTCACCGACCGGCTCACGATCAGCTTCAAGAACGAGCCGCCGCTCAAGTTCAAGCCCGCGCACTTCGGTCTTGACCCGTCCGCCTGTCGAGACCTCATGATCCGGCTGCGCGACGACTCCCAGCTGCGCGCCCGCCTCCCGGAGTTCGACTCGGTGCGCGACCTGGCCATCTCGCCCGTCGTTGCCGGTGAGCTGATCGAACCGCGACTTTAGCGGCTCTCCACCGATCATGATCGCTTCCGTGAAAGCTCTCACCGGCCGGGACTTCCTCGATGTCGCAGACCTGAGCGCCGAGGAGCTGCGCGAGCTCGTCGAGCTCTCGCATGCGATCAAGGCCGGCCGCTGGTCGGGCCGGCCGCTCGATGGCAGGCACATCGCAATGCTCTTCCAGAAGCCCTCTCACCGCACGCGAGTCTCCTTCGAGGTCGGCATCGCCAGGCTTGGTGGAACCGCCACCACCCTCTCGGAGCAGGACGTTCAGCTGGGGGTCAGGGAGACGGTGGCGGACGCGGCCCGGGTGCTCGACCGATACGTGGACGGCGTTGTAGCCCGCCTCCGCACCCACGCCGATCTCCTCGAGCTTGCTTCCGCCTCCGCCAGGCCGGTGATCAACGGCCTCACGGACCGTTCGCATCCCTGCCAGGTGCTGGCGGACCTCGTCACCCTCGAGGAGGTCAGGGGTGACCTGCCCAAGCAGCACGTCGTGTACGTCGGCGACGGCAACAACATCGCCGCCTCCCTCATCGAAGCCTCGGCGCTGGCCGGCTTCCGGCTCACCGTGGTGTCGCCGGCCGGCTACCAGCCAAAGGCCGATGTGCTCGAGCGGGCGCGTAGCATCAGCACAGAACCGCTCCAGGTCGAGCTCACGAGCCACCTGGCCGGGCTTGACGACGCAACAGCGATCTACACCGACGTTTGGGCATCGATGGGACAAGAGAGCGAGAGGGATGAAAGGCGCAGGGCTTTTGCGCCGTACCAGGTGAATCAGTCCGTGATGGATGCCGCGCCCGGCGCGGTGTTTTTGCATTGCCTCCCCGCGCATCGCGGCGAGGAGGTAACCGACGAAGTCATCGACGGCCCGCGCTCGGTCGTCTTCGACCAGGCGGAAAACCGCCTCTACGCGCAGATGGCGATCATGGCGGAGCTCTTCGGAAACTAGATGTTCCAGTTCCTCCAGCAGCTCAGCGAGGTCGTCCGCCACCTTGGCATCGTCGAGGTGTTCGACGTCGCCGTCGTCGCGGTCATTCTCTACTTGCTGCTGCGCTTGCTCCGAGGGACTCAGGGAACGCAGATCGTGGTCGGCCTGATCCTGCTCGCGGTGATCGGAGTGATCGCTACGCAGTTCAACCTCATCCTGCTGGCGTGGCTCTTCAGGAACGCCACCTTCTACATCATCATCGCGATCATCGTCATGTTCCAGCCGGAGCTGCGCCGGGTGCTGGACCAGCTGGGACGCATCGGACACATCGGGCGCCCGCTCTCGGGCTACAACACACGGCTGTACAGCCAGGCCATATCCGAGGCGATCCGCGCCACCGAACGCCTGAGCATGAAGAAGACGGGCGCCTTGATCGCGTTCGAGCGTGAGGTCGGCCTGGAGGATTACGCAGCCACAGGCGTCCGGATCAACGGCGAGATCTCTGCCGAGGTGCTCCAGTCCATCTTCTATCCCAACTCGCCTCTGCACGACGGCGCGGTGATCGTCCGCGGCAACAAGATCGTCGCGGCCGGTTGCCTGCTGCCGCTTCCCGAGGAGGGCGTAGTACGCGAACGGCTCGGCACGCGCCATCGCGCGGCGCTGGGGCTGTCGCTGGCCTCGGACGCCCTGGTCCTCGTGGTCTCGGAGGAGACAGGAAACATCTCGGTGATAGAAGAAGGAAAGATCACGCGCAACCTCGACGCTGACGGGCTCCGCCGCCGCGTCAGCGTGAAAGTTCCGTCGCCGTCGAACGGCAATGGATTCCTGAGGTTCCGCCGATGAACCTCATCACCGACGACTGGCGCCTCAAGCTGCTCGCGGTCGGGTTGGCCGTCCTGATGCTGGGGGCGGTCGCCTTCTCGCAGAACCCGCCCACGTCCAAACCCTTCACGGTGCCCATCTCCTATCAGGTTGGCCCGGATCTCGTACTGATCAACCCGCCCACCACGACCACCGTTAATGTGAGGGGCCTGGCGGACTTGATCGCGACGTTGAAGTCGGACAGCATAGTGGCCGTGGTGGATGCAAGCAAGGCGAACCCTGGACCGAACGTCAGGCTCAACGTGGTGGCTAAGTCGCTGGTGAGCGGCGTCACGGTCGACAACCCGCCGCCGTTCGCGGTCAACATCGACCGTCTGAGCGTCTCCACGCTAACGGTGCAGGTGGTGGACCATGCCGCCGCCGGCTGGGAGGTGACCAAAGCGGATGCGTTGTGCCCGACGACCCCTTGCGTGGTGCACTTCAGCGGCCCTGCGAGCTGGGAGGTGAACCTGAAGGCGGTCGCCGTGTTCCCCAATCCGATCGCCAACAGCACCTATGACGTCCTCACGTGGCCGGTCACCCTCGAGCAGGGCAACATCACCCTGGACCCCGGCAGGTTCCTGCAGACCGTGCCTCTGTCCAGCCTCGATACGTTGAACGTCAGCCTGCACATCGAAGCCCGAACTGGCACGACGAGCAGGTCGGTTGCCCTTGTCGATTCGGCCCCGACGCACCCGCCCCCGGCCGGCTACCACGTGACGGGGGTCGTGATCGCTCCGGTGACGATAGTCCTGACGGGGCCGGCCGACAAGCTGGCCCTGGTCCAGAACCTTTCGCTGCCGCCTGTCGACCTGAGCAGCTCGACCACGAACGCCAATTT
>Ga0209009_1000276_pt1 | contig 20429 bp, 23 predicted proteins | sample BlaSpr_A8_OM3_M2_FD_187979 | JGI IMG/M metagenome (GOLD analysis project Ga0209009, IMG submission 187979) | Forest soil microbial communities from Thunder Bay, Ontario, Canada - Black Spruce, Ontario site 2_A8_OM3_M2 (SPAdes) (version 2) | ecosystem: Environmental > Terrestrial > Soil > Boreal... | reverse complement strand
TTGTCGCTCAAGTCCCAGTTCCGCTTCGAAAGCGCGGAGCAGCAGGAGCGGTTCACCCGCGCGCTCCAGGACGCCGTCGTCCGCGTCGTGACCGACCACACGTCTCCGAACCTGCGGCCGGACGGGAGGCAGGCCCCCGGCCGTCCGTACCGCCTCGTGCTCGGTTGCTACCCCTACCTGCCGGGAGAGACAGTCAAGAGTCGAGAGTCAAGAGTCGAGAGTCAGGCTCCCGGCTCCGGAACTCACAACTCATAACTCACGACTCACAACTGGCTCCGGACGGCGACGAAGATCAGGCGGGTGGAATCCGGCCCGAAGGGCTCTCCGGAGAGGGAGCCCAATCCCCGGATCCCCTCAAAACCCGCTTCTTGGAGCATCGCCGCGACCTCGCGGTATGTGTAGATTCGGTGCCGGGCCAGCCGCGCCTCGCTTGCCTCGCCGCGCGTGATCGTGTACCGGCTTTCCATCCAGCCGGTCGCCTTGTCGTAGCGGTTCTCCGCCTCGAACCGGATGTCCTTGACATCCATCGCGTAACGCTCGCGAAAATGTGGAGGCGCGATGACTTCCGCGGCCTTGACGGCGTCGATCGAGAACCGCGCGCCGGGCTTCAACGTCCGCGCGACGGCCCGGACGTAGTCGAGGTCGCCCGCGTCCCCCAGATAGCCGAAGCTCGAGCCTCCGCAGAAGGCTCCATCGAAGTCTTCCCGCCACGGCAGGTCGCGCATGTCCGACTGATGCCATTCGACCGCGAGCCCCTCGTCCCCGGCGCTCCGGCGCGCGTCCGCGAGAAAATCCTCCGAGATGTCCACGCCCGTCAGGCGGTAGCCGCGCCGGGCGAGCTCCAGCGCCAGTCGCCCGTGGCCGCAGGGGACGTCGAGCACCCGCGCTCCCGGCGTGAGCGCCAGGTGCCGGGCAAAGAAGTCCGCTTCGGCCGCCGTGGCCTCCGGCGGCATGGCGGCGCGCCAGAAGTCGACGACGAGCCCGGTGAAGAAGGTCCTCCACCACTCCTCGGGCGCTCGAGGCGGCACTTCGAGTCGCGACATGTTGAACGCCGGCCCCCTTTCTCCCGGCGTCGGACCGCGGGCGAATAGGTCTCTCGAGACCGCGGGTTTATATCCCAGTCTTCAATCAGCCGAGCGCGCCTTCACGCAGGATGCGGGGGCGCGACTGCGTGGCGTCGGGTCAGCGGCCGGCTCCGTAGGCGTCGGTCAGGAGCTTTTCCATGATGCGCTCCGGTCTGGTGAGCGGCGTAAAGCCGACCTTTTGGTAGAGGCCGTGGGCGTCGGCGGTCGCGAGCATCCAGCGTCGGATTCCCTGAAGATCCGGATGCGCCATGACGGCCTCCATGAACCACGTGGCCAGTCCACGGCCGCGGTGGGACTCGAGCACGAAGACGTCGGAAAGGTACGCGAATGTCGCATTGTCGCTGATCACGCGGGCGAAGCCGACGAGCCTGTCTTTCTCGTAGAGGCCGAAACAGAGGGAGTTCTCGATCGAGCGGTCCACGAGCTTTCGCGGGATTCCCCTGGCCCAGTAGGAGTTGCGCAGGAATTCATGGATGACCTCGCGATCGAGCTTCTCCTTCTCCGTCGAGATCGTGAACCCGTCTTTCTTCCATTCCATCGTCAGGCCTTCATGACGGGCGCCGGCTGCGCGACGCTGACATAGACGAAATGAGAGACGCCCGCGGTGGCCGCCGCCTTCGCCGAAGCCCTGGCGGACGCGAGATCCACGGCGCGGAATTCCGCGGCCTTCGCCGGGGAGGGGTGCGCGACACCGATCAACTGCAGGAAGGTATCCGCGGGCGCGACCCGGGAAGCGAAGGTCTTCTCATCCAGCGCGTTTCCGATGACCGCCTCGCTGCCCGAAGGGAGTTTCGCCTTCGAGCCTTCGCGAACGAGGGCTCGCACCCGGTGCCCACGCGCCAGGAGCGCCGGGATCACGCGTCGGCCCATGTAGCCGGTTCCCCCGGTGACGAAGACCAGACTCGAGGGCTTCATCGCGCGAACGCCAACTCTAACTCGGATTTGAGGTTCCAGGCGGGGGACTGCACTTCTCCAGCCAGAGTCCCTGGCGCCGGCTCGCTTGCCCCGCCGGGATGAATCCAGTAGTCTGCTGGCATTGCATAAGGCTGCGTCAACCCGTCGGGCTACCGTCTGCCTGTTCTCGTTCCATCCCCTTCTGCTTTCGGAGTTCCAGAGGCTCCTGACCGGCGAGAACGTGGCCCGGGTGCTCGACCGCCGGGTCGAGGCGAACCAGTTGCCCGAGCCGCTCCTCTCGGTGCCGCGAGCGTCCGTCTATGTGGTCGAGGCGCACTCCCAACGGCAGGTCACGGAGGCCTTCGTCACGGCGATCCTTGCCCGCTATCCGAAAGGCCGGCTGGTCGTGATCGCGGAGAAGTTGAACGAGGGGAGCGTCTTCCCGCTTCTTCGCCACGGAGTCAAGGGGCTGCTCAAATACTCTGAGGTCGTCGCGTTTCTGCCGCGGACGCTCCGGGAGGTGGCCGACGGGGGCTTCTGGGTGCCGCGGGCGCTCCTTTCAGCCTTTGTCGATTCGACGCTCGAAGAAGCGCGCCGCCCGCGCGCGGCGCCCGCCGGCGTTCGTATGAGCAAGCGCGAGCAGGAAGTCCTGGAGCTGCTGATGCAGAACCTGTCGAACAAGGAGATCGGCAGCAAGCTGCACATGTCCGAGCGCACCGCCAAGTTCCACGTCTCTAACCTGCTCGCCAAGTATGCCGTGCAGAGGCGCGCGGACCTCATTCTCTTGTTCGTGCAAGCCGAGAGAGACCGCCAGTAGGCCCCTCGCCATAGAGTAGAAAGAGGACACTCCATTGGCGGGAACTCTGGCAGCGGACGGCTTGAAGGCGATGCACCCGGTTCATCCGATCGTGGTGCTGGACTACCGGGTGCGCCTGCCGGGGATGCTGTTCATAGCCGTGTTTGCGGTGGCCCATTTCGGCGGCCGGCGGCAGAGTCCCCTTCTCGTGGCGGCCATGGTCCTGACGGCTCTGTGGCCGCACGCGGCCTACCTGCTGGCGAAAAACGCGAAGGATACCAAGCAGGCGGAGTTGCGAAACCTGCTGTTCGACTCCTTCATCGTGGGTTGCTGGATGGTGGCCATGTCGTTTTCCCTGTGGCCGGCCGTCGCGATGGCCGCCACGATCATGAACGGGAACCTGAGCGTCGGCGGGCTCCGGTTCGCGGGCAAGGGCGTCCTCGCGATCCTCGCCGGCGTCCTCGTCACCGGGGCCTTCCTCGGCTTCCACCCGGTCTTCGCTTCCAACGTCGCCACGACGGCCCTCTGCATCGCCGCGACATTGATCCTGACGTCCATGTTCGGCATCCACTCGCATCTCCAGACAGCGCGCGTGTACAAGGCGAAGAACGATCTGGCGATTCAGAACCAGCAGATCCAGGAGCAGAACCGGCTCATCGAGCAGGCGCGCCAGACCGCGCTCGAAGCCCGCGACGCCGCCGAGTCCGCCAACCGCGCCAAGAGCGCGTTCCTGGCGAACATGAGCCACGAGCTGCGCACGCCGCTGAACGCGATCATCGGCTACAGCGAGATGCTGGAGGAGGACGCGCGAGACTCCGGCAACGCGGCCTTCGCGGCGGATCTGCAGAAGATCCGGTCGGCGGGAAAGCACCTCCTGGGCCTCATCAACGACGTGCTCGATCTCTCCAAGGTCGAGGCCGGCAAGATGAAGCTGTACCTCGAGACTTTCGAGGTCGCCGGCGTGGTCGAGGAGGTCGTGGCCACGGCGCAGCCCCTGGCGGAGAAGAACGGCAACACGCTCGAGGTGCGGTGCGCGCCGGACGTGGGACAGTTGCGGGAGGACATCACGAAGGTGCGCCAGGTGCTCTTGAACCTCCTGTCCAACGCGTGCAAGTTCACGGAGAAGGGGAAGGTGTCTCTCGACGTCACCCGGGAGAACGACGTGACGGGGACCTGGGTCGTGTTTCGGGTCCGCGACACGGGGATCGGCATGACGCCCCAGCAGACGGGCAAGCTCTTCCAGGCGTTCACGCAGGCGGACGGGAGCACGCAGCGCAAGTACGGCGGCACCGGGCTCGGTCTCGCCCTTTCCCGCAAGTTCTGCGTGATGATGGGCGGCGACATCAACGCCACGAGCGAGCCGGGCAAGGGCTCGATCTTCACGATGCGCCTGCCCAGCGACGTCGAGAACTTCGACGGAGAGGCGACCTCCATCCACAGGACCGGCAAGGCGCCGATGCCGCGCCTTTCGGCGTCGGTTCCCCGCCCGTCCGCCGGGCCGACGATGCTCGTCATCGACGACGATCCGGCCGCCTGCGAGCTGATGCGGCGAGTCTGCACGCGGGAAGGCTTCGACGTCGTGACGGCCTCGGGCGGTGAGGAGGGCCTGCGCCTGGCGCGGGAGAAGCGGCCGTCGATCATCACGCTCGACGTCGTCATGCCGGGCATCGACGGGTGGACCGTCCTGACGAAATTGAAGGCCGACGCCGAGCTTTCGGCGATCCCGGTCATCATGATCTCGATCTCCGACGAGAAAAGCCGCGGCCTCGCGCTCGGAGCGGCGAACTATCTCGTCAAGCCCGTGGACCGCGACCGCCTCGCGGGCGCGCTCGAGCCCTACCGGGGCGAAGGAGCGGCGGTTGGCTAGGATCCTGCTGGTCGAGGACAACGAGATGAACCGCGACATGCTGTCGCGGCGGTTGCTCAAGAACGGCTACCAGGTCCTCCTGGCCGTGGACGGGGGAGAAGGGCTGGCGAAGGCCCGTTCGGAGTCGCCCGATCTCATCCTGATGGACATGAGCCTCCCGGTCCTGGACGGCTGGGAAGCGACGCGGCAGTTGAAGGCGGAAGCGGGGACCCGCGAGATCCCCGTCATCGCCCTGACCGCGCACGCCATGACCGGGGACCGGCAGAAGGCCCTGTTGGCCGGCTGCGACGACTTCGACACCAAGCCGGTCGAGCTCCCGCGCCTTCTGACGAAGATCGAAGCCCTCCTCCAGAAGCCGCGGCCTCCGGAGAGACCGGCGCCTTGAGACTCGAGATCGAGCGGGAAGCCCGTGCCGGAAACCTCCAGGGGATTCGCGACTTCATCGAGACCGCATGCCGGCAGGCCGGCGTCGAGCGGTCCGCCGCGTTCGATCTGAAGCTCGCCGTGGACGAAGCCTGCTGCAACATCCTCGAGCACGGATACGCGGGCCGGGAGCCCGGGCCGATCCGTGTCGGCTTTGACGCCGGGGACGACCGGGTCGTCGTCACGATTTCCGACCGGGGACGCGCGTTCGACCCGAAGAACGCCGCAGCTCCCGACACCGAGTCCGACTGGCAGCACCGGCGTGTCGGAGGGCTCGGATGGCACCTGATCCGCCACTCGGTCGATTCCTTTTCTTATGAATCGGATCTGGACGCCGGAAACCGCCTGACACTGGTAAAAATGACTCCTCTCGCGAAGGCCTCGACGGGATCGGAGTAGTCCGCAAAGGACCAGGGAGATCAGAAAATGGAGATCACGACAGAACAGCGTGGAACAGTGACCGTCCTCTCGATCGTCGGGAGCGTGGACGGAATGACGGCGTCCGCCATGGTCGTCTCGTTCCGGGAGCAGGTCAGCGGCGGTAACGTGCTCCTCGTCGTGGACTTCACCGGCGTGGATTACACGTCGAGCGCGGGACTGCGGGCCCTGCTCGAGACGGTCAAGGAAACCCGACAGCGAGGAGGCGACCTTCGCCTGGCCGCGGTCCAGCCCGACGTCCTCCGGGTGCTGGAGCTGTCCGGGTTCACGCACATCCTGAAGCTCTTCCCGGACACCGAGTCGGCGGTGGCGAGCTTTCCGGCGTGAGCGGCGGCGCCGGGGACTCCCGGCAGCGGTCAGGTCCGCGGGTCGCGGTCGTCCTGGGATCGGGCAGCGTCAAGTGCGCCGCCGCCCTCGGGCTACTCAAGGTCCTCCAGCGCGAGGGAATCGGCATCGACATGATCGTCGGATGCAGCGGCGGGAGCCTCTACGCCGCGCTCATCGCCCTGGGACACGACGCGGGGACGGCCGAGGCGATGACGCGGCGGCTCTGGACAAAGGAGCTGACGAAGCGGCGCAACAACCGGTCGATCCTCTCCGTGTTCCTGCCGCGCGTCTTCGGCTTCGATGAAAGCTTCGGCATGGTCAACGACGCCCTGATTCTCGATCGCCTGAAGGAAGCCTTCGGGGCCTCGACGTTCGAAGAGGCGCGGATTCCCCTGTACTTGACGGCGACGGATTTTCACACCGGGGACCAGGTCGTGTTCGGCAGCGGGCGGATTGTTGACGCGATCCGGGCGTCCATCGCGATTCCCTATATCTTCCGCCCCTGGCCGATCGACGGGCGCCTTCTGGTGGACGGCTTCATGTCGGACCCGATGCCGGTCGGCGTCGCGATCCGGCAGGGCGCCAACATCATCGTCACGATGGGGTTCGAGTCCCCCTACCAGCACAAGATCAACTCCCCGCTCCGGTTTGCCTTTCAGCTCTCCAGCATCACGTCGAACAACCTGCTGAAGTCGAACTTCGCGTTCCACAACCTGGCCCACCACGCCGAGATCCTGCCGATCATCCCGGAGTTCAAAGACAGCATTCACCTCTTCGACACCGACAAGATTCCCTACGTCATCGAGGAGGGCGAGCGGGCCGCCGAGCGGCAGGTCCCCTATCTTCGCCGCCTGCTGTCGGGCGTCTGATCGATGACCGGTCCGGCGGGGTCTGGAGGAACGGCGGTGTTGGAAGCGCCGCGCGAGACGTCGGTCTCCTCCCGGGCGCCGAAGCTCGGCGTCGTGATCGGTTCCGGGTCCATCAAGTGCGCCTCGGCTATCGGCCTTCTCCGCGTGCTCGAGAGAGAGCGGATTCCCGTGGACCTCCTGGTCGGCTGCAGCGCGGGCGGAATTTATGCCTCGGCTCTGGCGCTCGGCTGGGACCTAGATGCGCTGGAACGAAAGAGCTGCGAAACCTGGGAGGGTCTCTTTGCGCGGTTGGATTATCGGTCCGTGCTCCAGGGGTTGCTTCCCGGTCTTTTCCGCAGCCGCGGGCCCGTCGGTCTCCTGGACGAGCGCCGGCTCAAGGCCGCGCTCGAAAGCCTGTACGGCGAGACCGCGTTCGCCGACGCGCGGGTCCCCCTCTACATCGTCGCGACGGACTTGAATACGGGCGACAGCGTCATCCTGTCCGAGGGGCGCCTGCAGGATGCCGTGCGGGCTTCGATCGCGATTCCGGTCCTCCTGCGCCCGGTGGCGATCAACGGGCGGCTCCTCTTCGACGGCGGGGCGTCGGATCCCCTCCCGGTCTCCGTGGCGATCCGCGAAGGGTGCGACATCATCCTCGCGATGGGCTTCGAAAACCCCCTGCACGAACGCGTCGGTTCGCTCATGAGCCTCGTCTCGCAGACGACCTGCATCACGATCAACAACCTCCTGAAGTCCACATACTCCTTCTACAGCGCCGCCCACCACGCCGAGATCGTGCCAATCATTCCCACTTTCGACCGGCACATCGGGCTGCGGGACTCCTCGCTCCATCCGTACATCATCGAGCGGGGAGAAGAGGCCGCGGCGAAGCAACTCCCGTTTCTCCGGCGGCTGCTCGATCCCGGCGTGCGACTTGCCGGTCCCCCGGACCCCTCCGATGGGAACTGAAGCCGGGCGGCTTCTCGTCGTCGACGACGTCGAGATGAACCGCGACCTGCTCTCGCGGCGGCTCGTGCAGCAGGGGCACTCGGTCGCGGTCGCGGAGAACGGGCGCCGTGCCCTGGAGATGATCCGCGCGGGCGAGTTCGACCTTGTCCTGCTCGACATCATGATGCCCGAGGTGGACGGCTACCAGGTCCTGAAGGAGATGATGGGCGACCCGGTGTTGAAGCACATCCCGGTCATCATGATCTCGGCTGTGACGGAAATGGACAGCGTCGTCAAGTGCATCGAGATGGGCGCGACGGACTACCTGCCGAAGCCCTTCAACACGGTCCTCTTGAAGGCGCGCGTCGGCGCGACGCTCGAGAAGAAGCGGCTGCGGGACAAGGAACGCCTGTACGCGAAGAGCCTCGAGCGGGAGCTCGAGATCGGGCGCGAGATCCAGAAGAGCTTCCTGCCGGAGGAGCTGCCACAAGCCGCTGGCTGGGAGATCGCCGCACGCTTCCAGCCCGCGCGCCAGGTGGCCGGCGACTTCTACGACGCTTTCGCGCTGCCTCCGGGGGACAGGATCGGCCTCGTCGTCGCCGACGTCTGCGACAAGGGCGTGGGCGCGGCCCTGTTCATGGCCCTCTTCCGCAGCCTCCTGCGCGCGACCGCGACCGGCGCGGCCTGGGCGCCCGATCCCGCCGCCGATCTCCTGCGCGCCGTCCGGCTGACCAACGACTACATCGCGCGCACGCACGGCCGCGCCTGCATGTTCGCGACCCTCTTCTTCGCCGTGCTCGACCCGGCGACGGGCTCGCTCCACTACATCAACGGAGGGCACGAGGCTCCCGTCCTCCTCGGGGCGGGAGGCGTCCGATCGCGCCTTGCGCCGACCGGCCCGGCCGTGGGGATGATGGCGGACTCCGTCTTCGAGGTCGCGACGGCGCGGCTGGCTCCGGGGGAGGGCCTCATCGCTTTCACCGACGGCGTCACCGACGCCTGCGGCGCCTCCGGCCGCTACGGAGAGAAGCGGCTTCTCTCCCTGATCGGCCGGCCCGTCTCCTCGGCGGCCTCGCTCCTGGGTGCGATCGAGGCGGACGTGAACGCGCACGTCGGCGGCGCCGACCAGGCCGACGACATCACTCTCCTCGCCGTCCACCGCTCACTCGAGGCTCTGCAACCTTGACGAGCGGTATGCTCGATCAGCCAAAGGAGGCTGACCATGGCAAACCCAGCCCACGTGGCTTCCGGTTCGGTGGTGTCACTCTGGCGCTATCCCGTCAAGTCCATGATGGGAGAGGAACTGAACGCCACCGTGGTTGGGGAACGCGGGCTCCTCGGGGATCGCGCGTATGCTGTCGTCGACAGCTCCGACGGGAAAGTGGCGACCGCCAAGAACCCGCGAAAGTGGCCGCATCTCTTCGATTTTCGCGCCGCCTTCATCGAACCGCCCCGTGCGGCTTCGAGAGTGCCTCCGGTCCGAATTGCCCTCCCCGACGGCACCACTGTCACCAGTGACCAGGCTGATCTCAACCTGATCCTCTCGGAAGCGCTCAACCGTGAGGTGACCCTTGGTGCGGCCCGGCGTGGAGCGGTCAATGCCGAGGAATACTGGCCGGACATGGAAGGCCTCGACCATCGGGACACGGTCACCGATTTCACCCTGCCCGAGGGGACATTCTTCGACTGCGCCGTTGTCCACCTCTTGACCACGGCTACGCCCGATCGCCTCCGTGAGCTGTACCCGCAAGGCCGCTTCGAGGTCCGGCGGTTTCGTCCAAACATCGTGGTGCAGCTCGCCTCGGGTGAGAAGAGCTTTGCGGAGAATTCCTGGATCGGCCACACGCTTTCGATCGGCGACGAGGTTCGCTTGAACGTCACGGGGCCCTGCGCCCGGTGCGTGATGACGACCCTACCCCAGGGTGATCTCCCCGGGGATCCAGGCATCCTGCGCACGGCGGCACAGCACAACCATGTCAACGTCGGTGTCTATGCCGCCGTGCTCCGCGGCGGCAAGATCCGCCGCGGTGATTCGGTCAGCCTCGAGTAGGACATTTCCGCGTCGGCGCGTGGGGCGAGCCACCCGGCCGCGCGCAGGAGCTGCAAGAGCCTCCGGAGTCTCATGCGACGCGGCATATGATGCGCGGGATGCGGTTCGTCCTGCGCCTGCTCATCAACGCCGCGGCGCTCTGGGTCGCCACGAGAATCGTGCCCGGGGTCACCCACTCGGGAAGCGGGGGAAGCCTCCTTCTCGTCGCGCTCGTGTTCGGCCTCTTGAACGCGCTCCTGCGCCCCATCCTGGCGCTCCTCTCCTGCCCGCTTCTGATCCTGACGCTCGGTCTCTTCACCTTCGTGATCAACGCGGTGATCCTCCTGCTGACGAGCGCTCTCTCCGGCTCGCTCGGTATCGGCTTCCACGTGGACGGCTTCTGGGCGGCCTTCCTGGGCGCCATCGTCGTCTCCGTCGTGAGCATCCTCCTCTCCATCTTCGTCCGCGACGTCGAGAGGAATTGACGATTTACGATTTGAAGATTGACAATTGACCGGAAGTCCCGTCCTCAATCTTCAATCATCAATCCTTCAATCATCAATTCTTCCAGAGGTGGGCGATGGAGTTCGCGTAATAGGCGAGCAGCGGCAGCTCCGCCGGGTCGGCGGCGTAGAGGCCGTCGGTTTCGAGGACGAGGTGTCGCAGCGTCAGCATCCGCAGGCCGACCGTGATCGCGTAATCCTGGTCACCGCGCGGGACGTAGACGTGGGCGCCGCGCGCCTTGAGCTCGCGCAGGAGATTGAGCACCGCGCCCTTCAACTCGAGCTCGCTCAAGCCCCGGGCCGGGTGCTTCAGGAAGGCGGTCGCGACGAGCGAGACCGGGACCGCGGGAACGACCCGGGCAATCTCCGCCATGAGGGCCCGCCCGAGCTCTTCGACGCGAGCGTAATGATCCTCGCGCGACGTGGACCGCAGATCGATACCCCGCTCCCGGAGGTAACTCTTGAGCGAGACGGGCGTTCCGAAGTTGACGCACGCGTACCCGAAGCGATGCCACTTGTTGCGGGCGAGAAGCCAGAGGTTTCCCGCGACGAAGCGGAGCGTGTTGCCGAGAGTCCCGACCGCGCCCGGCCGGGGAGCGTCCTTGTCGAGCTCCTGGAGAAAGCTCCGGTCCTCGAGCACGCGGTCGTAGTTGATGCCGACCGGGACGAAAAGGATGTCGCGCTCGCCGGCGGGATCGAAGGCGCGGACCATGTAGTCGAGGATCCCGAGCCTGGGGCTTCGGAGTCTCCCGTCTCGCGAGAGCCCGCCTTCGGGGAAGACCGCCTGCGTGACGCCGGCCTGCGTCGCCATGCCCACGTAGCGCTCGAGCACCTTCCGGTAGAGAGGATCCTTCGAGTTCCTCCGCACGAAATAGGCGCCCATGGACCGGATGAGCGACTGGAGGGGCCAGATGCGGGCCCACTCGCCGACCGCGTAGGAAAGAGCCGCCTTCTCGGCCGCCAGGTACGAGACGAGGATGTAGTCCATGTTGCTGCGGTGATTGATGAGGAAGACGACCGTCTGGTTTGGCCCGATGGCGGATAGCGCCTGCTCGTCGGAGTACCCGAGCCTCACCCGGTAGAGCGAGCGCGCGATGTTCCGCGCGAGCCAGTATCCAAACCGGAAATAGACGTAGGCGTTGAACGCCGGAACGATCTCCTGTGCGTATCGCCGGATGCGCGCCTGGACGACGTCGCGGGGGGCGCCGGTGGCGCTCGCTTCCTCTTCGGCAGCTCCGGCAACCGCGGGGTCGAAGAGCAGCCGGTCGATCAACACCTCGCGCTTCGTCAGCTTGAAGGGAGGGAGCCGGATCTTCAGCCGGGTGTTGATCTCATCGAGGACCCGGTTGACGCGCCGCCGCAGGATCCAGCGCACGCTCGGGATGAGCAGCCGGTCGAGCGCGGACCAGAGCACGAGCAGGCCGGCCACGATGGCCAGCCAGATGGGGAGTGTGACAGTGACAGCCATCGTGCCTTCCCCTCGTCGAAACAGCTATTCGATTCGACCCCTCGCGGCGATCCGGATCTCGGTATCGGCGCGGCCGGCCCGCACGCCGTAGAGACGGTCGTGGAGGTTGGAGACGACGCAGGCGTGGTTGGGCAGGATGCGAACGCGCTCTCCCACCCGGAAAGAATCGCAGTCCTCCACGCGGAGGACGCCGTGTTCCTCGGAGAGACTCCTCAAGCGGCTGCGGGAGCCGAGGATCAGCCCGTGGCCGTCCGGATGCGGGCGCAGGGGGTCAGAGGAGAGGGTCTTCGAGCCCGCGTCCACGACGGCGCGATCCGGCGCCGGCACGCTCACGACGGTTGCGAGGACGGTCATGGCACAGTCTTCGGGACCGCAGGTTCCCAGCGTAACTTGCGAGCCGTCGTGGTAGACGTAGTTGCCCGGCCGGCACTCGGTCACGCCGGAGACACGCATCGCGTGGCGGGCCGAAGGGGTCGATCCAACGGAAACTTCTTCGATGGAAAGGCCCGCCTCCCGGAGCACCGCGCCGGCGGCGACGAGCGTCTCTCCCTCGTGTCTTCCGATCGCGGCCACGGCATCGGGAGTCTCCGCCTGGTAGACCTGGCCCGCATGCGTGAAAATGCCCCGCAACGAGATCCCGGGCAGATCGGCGAGGCGCAGGGCGATTCCGACCGCGTCCTCCGGCAGGACCCCGACGCGGTGGTAGCCGACGTCGATCTTGAGCATGACCTCAAGCCTTCTCCCCGCGGCATGGAAGACGCGGCCCAGAGCGCTCGCCCCTTCGACGCTGTCGGTTCCCACAGCCAGGCGCAGGCGGTCCGAGAGCGCGAGGAGCCGCTCCGCTTTTCGCAGACCCACGACCGGATACGCGATGAAGATGTCGTCGAAGCCCGCGGCGGCGAAGACCTCCGCCTCCGAGGTCTTGGCCAGAGAGATCCCCGCCGCGCCCGCCGCGAGCTGCATCCGGGCGATCTCGGGGCACTTGTGCGTCTTGGCGTGCGGGCGCAAGCGGATTCCCGCCGCCCGCGCGCGCTCGGCCTGCCGGGCGATATTCCGTTCGAGGACGTCCAGATCCACCAGGACAGCCGGCGTCGCCAGATCTTCGACGGCGATGCTCATGCGGCCGGCTGCTGGCGGGTCAGGCAGTGGATCGTGCCGAGCCCCCAGACGAGATCCACCGCGTGGATGCCGACGACGGCGCGGCCGGAGAAGAGCTCCGCGAGCGTGCCCAGGGCGACGCGGTCTTTCGGGTCGTTGAAGGTCGGCACGAGGACCGCGGCGTTGCCGATGTAGAAGTTCGCATAGGACGCCGGGAGCCGCCGTCCGTCAAAGAAGAGCGGAGCGGGCATCGGGAGAAACGCCGTCTCGACCTTCGAGCCGTCCTCGAGCCTCATGCCCTCGACCCTCTCGCGGTTTTCTTCGAGGGCGCGGTAGTTCTCGTCCGAGCTGTTCTCCTCGCGGCAGAGAACGACCGTGCGCCGGTTGACGAAGCGGGCGATGTCGTCCACGTGGCCATGCGTGTCGTCGCCGGCAATGCCGCGGTTCAACCAGAGGACGTTGCCAGCCCCGAGAAAGTCGCGGAAGACCTTCTCGTAATCGCGTCGCGTCATCCCGGGATTGCGGACCTGGACCTTCGGATCGAGCAGGCACTCCTCGGTCGTCAGTAGCGTCCCCGAGCCGTTGACGTCGATCGCGCCACCCTCGAGGACGACGTCCCTCCCGCGTAGGCGCGCGGAAAGAAGACGGTTGCCGAGCGCCCGGGCGACCCGTGGGGGAACCGCGTCGTCTTTTCTCCAGTCGTCGTAGCGAGCCCAGCCGTTGAACCGGAAACGGCGGATGGCGACCTCGGCGACTTTTCCTTCGCGCCGCACGAAAGTCGGGCCCGAATCGCGCGTCCACCCCCGGTTGGTCGGCAGGCGGAAGAACTCGACGCGCGGTGCGTCGCATCCGGTGCGCGCGAGAACCCTGCGCGCGGCGAGCTCCGCGCTTTTCGAGCCGGCGAGCACGCGCACAATCTCCCCGGGCGCGAGCTTTCGGACCATCTCGCCGTAGACCCACGGGATCGGGCCGAACCTTCCGGGCCAATCGGTCCGGTTGTGAGGCCAGCCGATCCAGGTCGCCTCGTGAGGCTCCCACTCCGCCGGCAGCCGCCACATTTTCTAGCTGCCGCCTCCGCGTTTTCCCGACGGGTCCACGTCGAGAAACCGGCGGGTGATCCCCGCGTAGGCGTCGATGCGGCGGTCGCGCAGGAAGGGCCAGTTGCGCCGCACGTCTTCGATGCGCTCCGGATCGATCTCGGCGAGGAGAACTTGCTCGCGGTCGGTCGAGGCTTCCGCGACGAGGACTCCCTGCGGGTCCGCCACGAAGGACGTTCCCCAGAACTCGATGCCCGCGCCGCCGCCCTCGGGCTCTTCGAGGCCGACGCGGTTGACTGCGGCGACATAGAGCCCGTTGGCGATGGCGTGGCCGCGCTGGACCGTCCTCCAGGCGTCGCGCTGCGCGGCGCCGTGCTCGTCCTTCTCGCGCGGGTGCCAGCCGATCGCCGTCGGATAGAAGAGGACGCTCGCGCCGGCGAGCGCCGCCAGGCGCGCCCCTTCCGGATACCACTGGTCCCAGCAGATGAGCGTCGCGACGCGCCCGGCGGCCGTGTCGAAAGCGGGAAAACCCAGGTCGCCGGGAGTGAAGTAGAACTTCTCGTAATACGCCGGGTCGTCGGGGATGTGCATTTTCCTGTACAGCCCGACCAGCCTTCCGTCCGCGTCGATCACGGCCGCGCTGTTGTGGTACAGGCCGGGCGCTCGCCGCTCGAACACCGGGGCGATGACCACGACGCCGTTGTCCCGCGCCGCCCGCTCGAGCGCCTTCGTCGTCGGCCCGGGCACGGGCTCCGCGAGGTCGAAGATCGCCGTGTCTTCGCGCTGGCAGAAGTACCGCGAGCGGAAAAGCTCCGGCAGGCACACGATCCGAGCGCCGGCCCGCGCCGCCTCTGCGACCTTCGCCACGGCTTTCTCCAGATTCTCCGCAGGATTGGCCGAGCAGGCCATCTGGACGAGACCGACCGAGAACTTCTCCGTCATCGCGGGGAGACTACCCCACGTCGCTACGCGACTGCGCGGGATCTGGGCCTTCGGCCCACCGGCGTGCGGCTCGGCCGGAAGCGGCCTCGACCGCACGCCTGATCCCGCGCAATCGCTTCGCTCCCGCGGCGCGCGCCTCCTCCCTTCCGGGAGACTACGCGCGCCGCGAGCGTAAGCCCTGACGCCTCGGGAAATTGCCGGTGCCGCGATCGAACGCCGAGACAGACCTAGATGGACCCACCATCGCCGCGGGAGCGAGCGGACTGCGAGCGACGTGGGGTCTCGACCGCTCGCCTGATCCCGCGCAGTCGCTGCGCTCCCGCGGCGCGCGCCTCCTCCCTTCCGGGAGACTACGCGCGCCGCGGGCATAAGCCCTGACGCCTCGGAAAATTGCCGGTGCCGCTATCGAACACCGAGACAGAACTTGTTTGCCAAACATCGCTCAGTAGCTCGCGGCGTGAGTAGTCTCCCGAGCGAAGCGAGGGAGGAGGCTCACGCCGCGGGAGCGAGCGGACTGCGAGCGACGTGGGGTCACGAGACTCCGCGGTAGAACGGGATGACTTTCAGAAGGAAGAACGCCGTCTCGTTGACGAAGAGAGCCGCCAGAAGCGCGAGGAGTCCGATGTCCCTGCGCCGCCCCTTCGGCAGGAGGCCCGCCGCCGGGAAGACGAAGGCCAGGACGAGGAAGGGGAGCACGGCGAAGAAATAGCGTCCGTTGGTCGCGCGCATCTGTCCGTAGATCTGGAACGCCTCGTAACTGTTGGCGAGGTAGGCCAAGGAGAAAACGAGGAAGACGAACTGCGAGCCGACGAGGATCGCTTCGCCGGCCGGCCTCCGCCGGAAGGCGAGCGGCAATGCGAGAAACGGCACGGCCGCGAGCAGGCTGTACACGACACGTTTCAGAATCTCCGCTCCATCCGCTCGCGCGAAGAGCCAAGAAAAACAGACGCCGAAGACAATCGCCGCCGCTGCCCCGGCGAGCCCGCGGCCGACTCCCGGGCGCGGCCGCCAGAGCCAGACGGCCGTTGCGGCGGCCCCCGCGAGCGCGAGGAAGAGGTACGGAGCGAGGAAGACTCCCGAGATCTGGAACCACCGGAGGTCGCCGCCCCCCGTGCCCGTCCAGCCGATCAAGCCGAAGAAGTTCTTGAACGTGTGATCCACGACGGGCTGGTCCCGCAGGTACGCGAAGAAACCCGCGAGGTCGAAGGGCTTCTGCGAAATCGGGTGCACGCGCGTGTTGCCGAGGAGCCACCAGTGCCGCAGCGTCCAGAGAAGCGGAAGCGAGAGGGAGGCCGCTCCGATCGCGATCGCCTGGGCGAGCCGCCGCCCCCCTCGCGCGGAGAGACGCAGGAGGCAGAGCAGCCAGAGCGCCGCCGCCGGCGCTACGGCGGAGAGCTTGATTGCTCCGGCGAAAGCGAGGGCGCCGGACATCTTCATCGCATCGGAAAAGAGGCCGGTTCGCTCGAACCGAACCCAGCAGAGAGCCGCGAGGCCGCTCGCCATCGCGAGGAAGATGTCGTGATTGGCGCCGGAGGCGAGGTGGCTGTACATCGGGACGAAACCGACGCCGGCGGCGGCGACGAAGGAAAGCAGAGGATCGCCGCTCGCCTCGCGGAACGCCAGAAAGAAGAAGAGGAGGCCGGCCGCCCCCGCGATGGCAGAAAGAAGGCGCGGGGCGCGGTACCGCCATCGCGGATCCGGGGTGACGGCGCGGGCCGCGGAGAGCAGCGGCGCCGCGAGCAGGTGGTAGAGCGGGGGATGTTGAGCCACCCAGTTGCCGACCGGTTCGCGGGCCTTGCCGCGCGTCCAGTCCGAGACGACATCGGAAGAAATGACGCTCTTCCCCTGCAAGGGAAGCCCGCGGCCCTCCGCCAGGTCGCTCACGATCGCGTAGTGGCCGGTCTCGTCCGGCACGTCCCAGAGCGGCGTGACCCAGAACGCCAGGACGATCGCCTTCGCGAGAAAGACGAGTGCGGCCGCGGCCATCGCGCGGCCGATCCACCGTTCCCCGACGGCCTCGGCCGGCGACTCCGCCCGCTGTGTCAGATGCTACCCGTCGATGCGCCGGCGCGCCCGGTTCTCGTGCGTATTCCTGGCGAGCAACTCGGTCAGCCCCTCGATCGGCCACGGCAGGACGACGTCGGAGGTATCACGGGGGCGGGCTTGTAAGTCACCGGAGCGCTCCTTCGCTGCTCGTTTGTTCCGTTTTATACACCAGGCACGACTTGACATCCCGGGAGAGCGGGCGTATCTGAAACACGGCCAGCCGGCCGATCCGAAACCGCATGCCGAGAAGAGACCTCCCATTCTCCTGTGGCCGCGCGGCCTGCGGCATCCTGCCTCCGCACATCCTGATCGCAATCTGCGAGAACGGGACGGTCGAAGAGCGCGGACGCGCGCTCGCGACACTCATCCTGTCCGAACGGCTGCGTGAGCGGCGAGCGCTGCTCTCCTCCTTGCCGTCCAGGACGCCGGCCGGAGAAGAGCGCCGCACCGTTTACGACGCGAAGCATCGCGAGTCGCTTCCCGGGAAACTCGTGCGCGCGGAAGGCGATCCACCCTCCACGGACGCGGCGGTCAACGAGGCCTACGATGGCGCGGGGGCGACGTACGACCTGTACGAGCAGGTTTACGGGAGGATCTCGATCGACGGCCTCGGCATGCGGATCGATTCTTCCGTGCACTATGGCGTCGGCTACGACAACGCGTTCTGGAACGGAGCGCAGATGGTTTACGGCGACGGAGACGGGAAGCTCTTCGAGCGTTTCACGAAGCCGCTGGATGTCATCGGGCACGAGCTGACGCACGGCGTAACGGCCCGCGAGGCCAACCTCGACTACCACGATCAGCCGGGCGCCTTGAACGAGTCCTTATCCGACGTCTTCGGCTCTCTCGTCAAACAACACGCGCTCCGCCAGACGGCGGAGCAGGCGGACTGGATCATCGGCGCGGGGCTCTTCACGCCGCGTGTGCACGGCCTCGGCATCCGCTCGATGAAGGCGCCGGGAACGGCGTACGACGACCCGGTCCTCGGCAGGGACCCGCAGCCCGCGCACATGAAGGATTACGTCACCGGCCCGGAAGACGACGGCGGCGTGCACGTCAACTCCGGCATCCCGAACCACGCCTTCTATCTCGCCGCCCATGCGATCGGAGGCTACGCGTGGGAGAAGGCGGGAAAGATCTGGTACGCCGCTCTGACGGACCGCCTGCGCCACGACTCCGACTTCGCCGCCGCGGCGCTTCTGACGGCGGCCGCCGCGGCCGGCCTCTTCGGCCCGGGCGGGAAAGAGGAGACCGCCGTGCGCGAGGCGTGGCGAGCCGTGGGCGTCTCCTCGGGACGCGCGCCGGGCGGATGACACACGTTATGATGTTGCCAAAAGAGGAGGGAAACATGAGGCGATTCATTTTGGCGGCCGCGGTCTGCGCGCTCGTCGGGATCGGGACGGCGCTCGCGGAAGATCCGCGCGAGAAGGAAGTCCGGTCAGTCGAGGATGCTTTCGTGACGGCCTGGAACAAGCACGACCCGAAGGCGATGGCGGCGCAGTGGGCGCCGGACGGAGACCTGATCAACCCCTTCGGGCGCTGGGCCGCGGGGCGGGCCGAGATCGAGAAGCTCTTCACAGATGAACACACCACCTTCATGAAGGGCACGACTTACTCGTTCAGTAACTTCAAAGTGCGGTTTCCGTCCCCCGCGATCGGCTATGCCGACTGGGACGGCGAAGTCGCGGGAATGCACAACCAGGACGGCAGCGCGATCCCTCCCTTCAAGCACCACGTCGCCGCTCTCTTCGCGAAGAAGGCAGGGCACTGGTGGATCGTGGCTGCGCGAGCGGCGACTTTCCCGCCCCCGCCGGGCGCGCCCTCGGCCCCCGCGAAGAAGTAGCTCGCGACCCGCGGCTCTCGACGATCGCCAGGGTCCGAGTCCCTGGCTGGAGTAGAGTCTTCGCGTGCGCATCCGGCTCGTCCGCGAGGGAGGCTTCGCGGGCATCTCCCGCGCCGCGGTCGTGGACACGGAGACGCTCGACCTCGACCGCGCGAGTGAGCTGCACCGGCTCGTCGCGGCGGCGGACCTTGCGAGCGTCCCGCCTCCGTCCCGGGCGTCGGCCGGACGCGACCGTTTCCGCTACGTCCTGACGGTAGAGGACGGGCAGCAGAGCCGCGAGGCCCGCTTCTGCGAGGAGGACGCGCCCGAGACTCTGCGCGCCCTTCTCGAAGCCATCCGCCGGGAGTCCGATACAGGAGGAACCCCTCCCGGTGTCTCAACCGCATGACCCGCGCGTGATGTACCCGAGCTCTCCATGGGCCCCGGGCTCTTGACCCTCGACTGATCCCCTAGTCCTGTCTCCCCACCAGTCCGGCGTCGAACATCCGGCGGTCCACGGGTGAGAGACGGTGCTCGATCGCCTGGGGGAGCAGGCGCCGGTGAGGGATCTCCGCGAGGTACTGCGGGATCTCCCAGAGATCCTCTTCGCACGTCATCCAGTCGAGCCGGTCGAAGCGCGAGAGGTTGACGGGACGCGAGTAGCGCCGCAGGGTCTTCTGGCGGCGCAGGTTGAAGTACGACTCGAAGTAGGACAGGACGAGCGAGCGGATCGTCGGATGGATCGCCTCGCGCAAGCGCAAGCCGGAGTAGTTCGAGCGGGCGATCGCGCCCCAGCATCCGTCCTGGCGGAACACCGCGAGCACGTGGTCGTCGTCGAAGACAGCTTCGAGATCGAGCAGGAGCGGCGGATGACCCTGGACTCGCAGAGCCGCCGCGGCGAAGAGGGCGCCGTCCATGCACTGCACGGCGCGCTCGCGAAGGACCCGCCTCGGCGAACGGCAACCCGCGCCGGCCACATCGTAATCGAGACCGTCCAGGAACTTCTGGATGCGCCACGGAGGCGTCAACCGCGACAGAAGCCCCGCTTCCCGCCGTGTCAGCCCGAAACCGTGCGGAGGTCTCTTCCTGTGTTTCCCGGCCCGGCGCACGCGGGCATTATGCGGTCCCGGCGGCGCCGCTTCAGCATAGAATCCGGGGCTCTTGAGGAGGAAAACAGGAATGAGCTGGCGATGGAAGACCCTGGTCTGCGGCGTCGGAATGGCGGCGATCGTTCTCGCCGGCTGCAAGAAGTCCGAGAGCGCGACGGCCGCCGCGCCCGCGACGCCGGCCTCGACCGACGTGGCGCAGCACCCCCCGTTTGGTTTCCTCGATATCCCCAGGGAGAACGACATCGTGGCGTCCGGCTCCTGGGCGTACGGCTGGGCGCTCGACGACTCCGGGATCGTGGCCGTCACCGTCTCTCTCGACGACGGCCCGCCGGCTTCCGCGGCGCTCGGCCAGAACTTTCCGGGAGTCAAGGAGGCGTATCCGACCTTTACCAACTCCGATAAGGCCGGGTTCGGGTTCGGGGTTCCGTCCGCCGCGGTCGGCCCGCACCTCCTCATCGTGACGTTCACGGCCAAGGACGGCGGCAAGACGCAGATCAAGAGGCACATCCAGATCAAGTAACAATCGATCTGACGACCGCCGAGTGACGAGCAGGGATCTCCCGCGGGACGCCGTCGAACGGACCGGTTCCCACTCGATCCGCTTCCGCGCGAAAGACATCCTGGAGGCGGCCCGGTTTCTGGAGTTCGTCAGTCCGGGTCTCACCCTTGAAAAACACCTCGCGCCCGCGGGACAGAGAGTCGGGTGCTTTCTCCAGAGGCGTCGGTAGAAACATCGGACCTCGAGGCCG
>Ga0209009_1000275_pt1 | contig 20431 bp, 16 predicted proteins | sample BlaSpr_A8_OM3_M2_FD_187979 | JGI IMG/M metagenome (GOLD analysis project Ga0209009, IMG submission 187979) | Forest soil microbial communities from Thunder Bay, Ontario, Canada - Black Spruce, Ontario site 2_A8_OM3_M2 (SPAdes) (version 2) | ecosystem: Environmental > Terrestrial > Soil > Boreal... | reverse complement strand
CGGCCACGCCAACAGCAAGGCCGAGTATTATCTGGTCGATGCGGTTGGCATCGCCCGTCAATTGGGACTGGAGGCCGTCGTGATCGAAACCAGCGAGGATGAAGTGCGCGGCATCAACACCAAGGCCCAGCTTGCCGAAGCGGAAGCGGTGATGCAGGCGCGGCTGCGCAAGGCGGCGCTGGAGGCCGGCGTCACCATGGTCGCGCCCGACACCGTCTACCTCGCCGCCGACACAAAATTCGGCAGTGACGTCACCATCGAGCCCTTCGTGGTGATCGGTCCCGGCGTCAGCATCGCCGACGGCGCGGTGATCCATTCGTTCTCGCACATCGTGCAGGCGCGGATCGGCAAGAATGCCTCCGTCGGCCCTTATGCGCGGTTGCGGCCGGGCACTTCGCTCGGCGACGGCGCCAGGATCGGCAACTTCGTCGAGACCAAGGCCGCGACGCTGGAGGCCGGCGTCAAGGTCAATCATCTCAGCTATGTCGGCGATGCCCATGTCGGCGCCAATGCCAATATCGGCGCCGGCACCATCACCTGCAATTATGACGGCTTCGACAAGCACCGCACCACGATCGGCGCGGGCGCGTTCGTGGTCGCCGCGCTGGCCGATGGCCGCCGCCGCTTGCGGAACAAGGAGGAGCGCGACGCGCGCGAGCGCGCGCGGCGGATGGCGATTCGGCGACCCGAGACGGCGCTCGGACTGATCGGCGTCGATGCGCTGTCGATCGATCTCGGCCTCGATCTCGGTTCGCTGCTCGTCCCGCCCCTGGCCGACGCAGTGCTCGATCGAATCGGCGAAGTGCGCCGCGGGTTGGCGGTCGAGATCGGCATCGTCATGCCCGGCGTTCGCTTGCGCGACGACCTCGCCCGCGAAGGGCAGAGCTATGCGATTCGAATTCGTGACGCCGTCGCCGCCGAAGGCCGCCTGCGACTCGACCAGCTGATCGCGGTCGCCGGCGAAGGGGTGCTCGCGAACTTCGCAGGCGAAGCGACGCGAGAGCCGGTCTACGGCTTGCCGGCACTCTGGATCGCGCCCGCGACGCGCGATGCGGCACAGGATGCCGGAGCGCTCGTCTTCGATCCGGTCGCGATCCTCGGCTCGCACCTCGCCGAGACCGTTCGGGCGAATGCGGCCGCGTTGCTGGGTCGTCAAGAACTGCACACCCTGCTCGAACATCTGCGCGGCGGCGTCCCGTCGCTGATCAAAGAAATCGGTAGCGACGGCATACCGTTGTCCCTAGTGCAGCGAACCTTGGAAATCTTGTTACGCGAGCGAATGTGGCCGCGCGACGTCGTCGCGACGCTCGAGACGATCGTCGAAGCGGCCGGCGCGACGCGCGATCCGCGCGAGCTGGCTGAGGCCGCGCGGCGGCTCATCGTCCCCGAGCAATTGCGGCGCCGCAAACTCGAGGCGCTCGAACCGCTCTTGATTGCGCCCGAATTCGAAAATGAGTTGCGCGCGTGGTTTTCGGACGGGAGCGCCGCCGCGAATCCTGAGGTCGCCGTTCACATTCGTTCGAGTGCGGCGGCGTACCTCACGCGCGTTCCCCGCGAACGGGCGGCGCTATTATGTTCCGCCGTCGTGCGCGGCTCGCTCGCAGAGTTCTTACGGCGTCTGGGCATTCGCCTCGACGTCTTCGCCTACGCCGAGCTGCCGCCCGAACTCGAGATCCATCCGGCGCAGATCATGGCCGGCCCGCAATTAGCGGTAGCGAGTTCGTGACGCCGCGCTACGCCGGCTATAAGCCGCCGTTTTTCCCGGCTTTGCCGGCGCAGCCGGGGCAGCGCCCCACGATCGTTAAACCGTAATCGACCTCGCTGAAGCCTTTGTTCGCAGCGATGCGCTGAGCGATCTCCGCCACCGCTTCGGCTTGCACGTTTTCGAGCGAACGGCACGTCGTGCACAACAAGTGGTGATGCTTGTCGAGGGCGGCCTCGTAACGCGCTGCGCTCCCGCCGAATGAGAAAACTTGCACTAAGCCGATGATGCGCAGGATGTCGAGGGTCCGGTAAATCGTCCCGAGACTCACCCCGGGCAGCTCGGTGCGCACCTTCTCGAGGATCGTCTCGGCGGAGAGGTGTCCGCCGTCGCCGAGCGCGCGCAGGACGGCAGCGCGCTGCTTAGTCAGTCGATAACGCGACTGAAGCAATCCGGCATCGACGGTCTTAAGATCCATTGCCAGCGGCTCCCGAAGTGAAGGAGGACCTGGGAGAAATGGCGCCAGAATTGAGTTTGACGGGGTAGGACGTCATGCTATAATACCCCGGTTCTCCCCTCCCCTGAGCGCTCGCGCACCTCTTTATCAATATGTGGATACGCTTAAAGCCTTGGCTCAAAGGGGCCGCCGTTCTCGCGACGGCGGCGCTTTGTCTGTATTTGATCCTACCGATTCAGAGCAAGATCAAGCTCGGCTTGGACCTCCAAGGTGGGGTGCGGGTGCTGCTTCAGCTGCACTCCTCCCCGGAAGTCCCGAAAATCACGCCCCAGGTCCAATCGCAGGTCGAATTGGTCCTGCAGAATCGGGTCAACGGACTCGGCGTCTCCGAGCCGGTTCTCTCGCCAGTCGGAAGCGACCGGATTCTCGTCGAGTTGCCCAACGTGAAAAATCCCGACGAAGCCGTTCGACAGCTCAAAGACGTTGCCAAACTCGATTTCAAGATCATGCCGGAGAGCGTGTACGAGCGCGCGCAGCGAGATACGAAGTACGCCGACGATCCCAACGGCGCATACAAAGACTCGGGGCCGATCGTCTATTCGGGCGCGGACCTCAAAGCCGCGCAAGCGGGTTTCGATCAGACCGGCAATCCGAACATTCTCTTTCAGACGAAAAAGCCGGCCGACTTCGGGAAGATGACGCAGGCCAACATCGGCAAGTGGCTCGCGATTTTCCTCGACAAGCAGTACAAGTCTGCCGCTGTCATCCAAAGCACGATCACCGACTCCGGGGAGATTCACGGGAGCTTCACCGCCGAAGACACGACGCGCATCGCCAACGAGCTCAACGCCGGCGCGCTCCCGGTCGCGGTGACGGTCATCGAAAACGACACCGTCGGTCCGATCCTCGGCAAGATCGATCTCGAGAAGTCGCTGGTCGCCTCGATGATCGGACTTACCCTCGTCTCTCTTTTCATGATCTTGGTCTACCGGTTGCCGGGATTCATGGCCGTAATCGCGCTCGCCGTGTATGTCCTAATGCTGCTGGGCTTGCTCGCCGGCGTCAAGGCGGTCTTGACGTTGCCAGGCATCGCCGGCTTCGTGCTCTCGATCGGAATGGCGGTCGACGCGAACGTGCTGATTTTCGAACGGCTCAAAGAAGAGTTGTGGTCGGGCAAGAGCTTGCGAGCCGCCGTCCAGATCGGTTTCCGCCGCGCCTTCACCGCCGTCTTCGACAGTCACGTCACGACGATCGTCGGCGCCGGAGTGCTCTTCATGCTCGGAACCGGCACCGTCAAAGGTTTTGCGTACACGCTTTTTTGGGGAACCATTTTCTCGCTGGTCACGGCGGTCTTCATCACGCGTTATTTTATGGATCTAGTGGTCGACAACGACCTGGTTACGAACCAAAAAGCCTACGGGGTTTAGAATATGTTCTTCCGTAGGCTGAATTGGAACGTCGTCGGGTGGTTCAAGATCGTCTCGGCGATCTCGTACACGATCATCGGCGCGGGCGCGCTCATGATCGCCTACAATCTGGTCGTACACGGCTACCCGATCAAGTTGGGCCTGTCGTTCACCGGCGGCACCGACGTTACGGTTAAGTACAACCAGCCGACGACGGCTGAGAAAATCCAAGCCGGGCTCGCGACCATCGGCGTGAAAGACGCGCAAGTCAACACGCTGCAGAAGATCGGCGAGACGCCGAACGAACGCTTTACCATATCGACGCAGGTCGACTTCGGCGATCAGACGGCTCGGCTGTGGAATGCCTTGAGCGCCGTCGCGCCGGTCGATCGCGCTCAGTCGGAGATCGCGTCGGTCGGCCCGTCGCTTTCGCACGAGTACCTGACCAAAGCGGTCATCGCGCTCGTCATCGCGATCGGCATCCAGTTCGTCTACATCGCCTTCCGTTTCGGCTGGAATCTCATCTTCGGCGAGGTCGTCGTGATCGCGCTCGCCCGAGATGCGGCGATGATGATCGGGATCTACGCGCTCGCCCAAAGGCGGGCCGACGACGCCTTCCTCGCGGCGGTGCTGACGGTCATCGGCTATTCGGTCATGGATACGATCGTGATCCTCGATCGGATCCGCGAAAACGTCAAGCTGATGCCGAACGTACCATACGACAAGATCGTCAACTCGTCGATCCTTCAGACGATGACGCGTTCGTTCAACACGCTGGCGACGGTCGTCATCACGCTCGTCGCGCTGCTTGTTTTCGGCGGCGGTTCGCTGCAGAATTTCGCCTTCGCGCTGCTGGTCGGAATCGTTTCGGGCGGCTACCATTCCATTTTCTACTCGGCGCCGCTGGTCTACATCTTGCGCGAGCGCGAGTTGCGGCGTGCGGCGAAGCGTCGCGTGCGCGAGCGAGCCGACGCCGAGCGCCCGCGCACGGTCGCGGAAGCGCGCGAACAGGCCGCGCGCGGGATGTCCCGCGAAGAGATCTTGGCGGCGCGGCGCGAGCGGCGCGCCCGCGAGAAGACGAGCGGAGCGCGCGCCGGCAGCAGTCCGGCGGCGCGCTACCGGAAGAAGTCCCGCCCCGGCGCCTCCGTCGCAGCACCTCTCGAAGAAGACGAGGTCTACGACGAACCGGGAGAGATGATGGATCCGCTCGACGCCCAGCGCGCCGGTCTTCACGATGCCGAGCTCGAGCTCGGTCACGAAGAGATCCATCTCAATCTTGACGACGAACCCGAGGCGAGCGGTGAAACGACGAGCGAGGCCTCCGCGACGAAGCGCGAGTAAAACCGAGGCCGCGGCCGGGGGGACTCGCCGCGCGGTCCGGAGTGCGGCGCTGCCGCCGCCGACGCCGTCGGAGGCGGCGTTCGAAGCATTGCTCGAGCGTTTCGACGGTCCCGCGACGTCCGCGCCCCAGTTGACGAACGCTTTGGCTGTCGTGACCTCGACAGCGATGGAAGCTGGCGACGTGAAGGCGTTCGTCGAGGGTTTGTTCGAGAAAGGCGATCGCTATCTCGAGCGCGATCGCTTCGCGACCATCGGTGAAGCGAACGCTTTTTACACGAAGGTCGTCGGCGTCTCGTTCGAACGGCGTCAGGAGAAGATCGTCGGCTTGGAAGCCGGCGAGGCGCTCGAGTTGGTGCGCGAAGCGGAAAACGAGCACGATTCCAACGCAATAGCCGTGCGCTACGGTCCGATCCAGCTCGGCTATCTGCGCAAGGAGATCGCGAAGCGGCTCGCTCCGAATTTTGACGCCGGCGAACGATACACCGCGACCGTCGGAAGCATCACCGGCGGCGGACCCGAGAAGCACGTGGGCGTGAACATCCACGTTCGCCGGCATCGCGCGCCGCAACGCGGCGCGGCGACGCTCGGCGCGGGCGGGCGAGTCGCGACCGATGCGGACGCGATACGCAGGCTCTTTCTCGGCGAACGCGCGCCGCGCCCCGCGCAGCTTTCCGTCCTCGAACGCGTGAGGGCCGGGCGCAATACGCTCGCGGTGATGGGAACCGGCCGCGGGAAATCGCTCTGCTTCCAGCTGCCGGCGACGGAGTCGGCGCTCGCCCTGCAGGCCAAAACCCTCGTCTTCTACCCGCTGCGCGCGCTCGCGAACGATCAACACGACGCCCTCGTTCGCAGGCTCGAGCCGCTCGGGCTACGCATCCTCCGCGCCAACGGAGCAATCGACGGCGACGAGCGTGCCGCGCTCGAGCTCGCGCTAGAAGACGGTTCGTGGGACATCATCCTCGCCACACCCGAATTCGCGAGCTATCATCGCGAGGCGTTCGCACGCGCGCAGAACCGCCCGGCCCTGCTCGTCGTCGATGAGGCGCACCACCTCTACGAATCGCGCCACCGGCCCGCCTATGTCGGCTTCGGCGAACTCGTTAGAGAACTCGGCGCGCCGCAGGTGCTCGCCTTGACCGCAACCGCCGCCGACGAGGCGTTTCGCGAGATCGTGCGGGTGCTCGGGATCGAAGCGTGGGTCATCGATCCGACGGTTCGCGAGAATCTACACGTCGTCGATGCGCGCAACACCAAAGACAAGTTGTCGTACTTGGAGCGCGCGCTCGATGGTGTCGGCAAAGCGATCGTGTACTGCATGTCGCGTTCGGAGGCGCACAAAGCCGCCGAACGCTTGCGCAGGCGCTTCGGCCCGACCGTCGCCTTCTACCATGCGGGGATGCCCGGAGCCGAGCGGAGCCTCGTCGAGGACTTCTTTCGCAACGGCGCGCTTCGCGTCGTCGTGGCGACATCCGCGTTCGGGGAGGGGATCGATCTCCCCGACGTGCGCGACGTCGTCTTGTATCATCTCAACTTCGCTTTTACGGAGTTCAACCAGCAAGCCGGTCGCGCCGGCCGCGACGACGCGGCGGCGCAAATTCATCTCTTATATGGAGACGAGGATCGCCGGATCAACGATTATCTGCTCCGCCGTGCCGCGCCTTCGGTCGGCGTCTTGCGCGAGCTCTACCGCGGGATGCGCGGTCTCGCTTCGCTCGACGTCGTGCGCACGAACTACGAAGACGTTGCGCGGACGCTCGAACTCGACAACGTCGACGGAACGACCGTCTCGACCGCGATCCGCATTTGGGAAGAAGCCGGCCTCGTCGCAACGGGGCGCGACGACGAGGGGCGCTTCGTGCGTTTCCTCGAGTTCGCCGGGAAGGCCGACCTGACGCAGACGACGCGCTTCGCCGAAGTCGAGGCCGAACGCGAAAGCTTCGAGCGGTTTTGCAAATTAGCGCTCACCGCCGACGCAGCGACGCTCGAGCAAATCATCAACCGGCCGATCTACCCCGATCGCGTCGCACTGCAACGCTAGCCCCCGGAGAGTGACAATTCACATATACCGACCTGAATTGCGTCGTTTCGCTGGTTGAAAGGGCGACGCTATTTTTCCGCCTCGCTGGCGCGCAAAATAACGTATGCCACGGGGGATAACGCTTGCCGAGGGTGCAAGCCGTGGCGTCTGAGCCGTCGGCGAAACGCTCTGTAAGCCGTGGTCTCATTACTGCCCAGTTCGACCTTTTCTTTAATAGGAAGGACTCGGATGACTTCATTCTCGTGGAAGACCGCGGGCTTCGCCGCGATCGCCCTGTGCGGATTTTCCGTTATCGCAGCCGGCTGCACGAAGAACACCTCCACGTCGCCGGTGCCGACGGTCTCTGCTACGCCGACGCCGACGGCGACGGCGACGGCGGCGCCGACCGCTAGCCCGACGCCCATTCTATCGAAGGTGACGGCGATGACGGTGACCGGTCAAGCACCGGTCGGTACGTTCAACGGCGTCCCCTACACCGAAACGTACGGCACGATTAGCGGCGTCATCGACGCTCGCGAAGCCGCACCAGGCGTCGCCGGCCTTTCGCCGGGGATCCAAAATCTGACTTCGATGACGAAAGACGCAAACGGTTTCTACGACTGGTCTTCCGGCTTCCAAATCGTCGCGCCCTCAGCGGGCGCGCCGACCGATACGGTCATCCTGATCGACTCGGAGAATCGCGGCAGCGCCATTTCGCTGAGCAGCCTCAACCAAGGGCCGACCTCGAGCGGCGGTACGACGCCGCAGACGCAAATCTGGAACTTCGGCATGGGCAACGGCTTCCTGGAAAACAACGCGACGGCGTACGGCCGCATTCAGTGGCAGAGTTCGAACGTCGTCGGCGCTTCGCTGACGCCGCCGACCAGCGGTACTGCGGGCGGCGACAACGCGTCGGTTCCGGCCAACGTCCAGGGCGTCGGTTTAATCATCCAGCGCGACTTCGCGCGCATGCTGGCGGGAAGCACCGCGGCGCCGACGGTTACCTTCGCCGGCGGGTCGTATACCGTTCCGACCTTCGCGACGCGTATCATCACCGGCATCAGCCAGAGCGCGTGGTTCGTCACCACGTACGTCGCCGAGGGTTTCAACGTCGATCCGATAACCGGCGCGGGAGTCTTCCAAGGGGCCGTTGCAATCGACGGTACCGGCAACTGGGAGGTACTGAACAACCTCGGCGCGTCGGCGGGCTACTCGGCCGCGCAACAGATCGCCTACGTTCCGCCGAACGGCGGAGCGGCCGGCGCGCAGCTCCTTCCGAATCAGCTGCTAACGCGAGCTGCGAGCGACCCGTTCTATATCGACATCGCGAACTATACCGACTTCTATCGCGTCATGGCCGGCGCGACCGACGTGGCTTCGAGTAATACGAAGTTCCGCCGCTACGATTGGCCGGGTCCGCACGGACAAAGTTCGGTTCCCGGTCCGACGACCGAAGCGGTGAATCCGTCGGTGACGCAGGGCACGAACGCTGCGACGGGCGCGAGCGGATGCAACAACTTGGCCGCGCCGCTCGGAACCAACCCCATCGGGTACCAACCGTACTTCCGGGCCGTCGTTCTTGAGCTTGAGCACGCACTCAGCGTCCCGAGCGCATCCGGCGCGCCGTCGCTGCCGCCAAGCACGTTCTTCACCCTTGGTGGGCCGCCCGCGGCGACCACCGCGAGCGTGACCGGGACGACCGGAACCGCGACGCTCAATACCTGGAACAATTCAATGCTGAACTCGCCCGGCGTTCCGCTCATCGACTCCAACGGATGGCCGCTGGGCGGCGTACGCACTCCGGACGAGGCGTATCCGATCGGGCGACCGACCCTGCTGGCGGGTACGTACGTCTCGGCGAGCGGGACCGGAACGATGGTCGTTCCGGCCGGAGGTGAGGTGGTCTCCGTCCCGCCGACGCTAACGAACAGTATCGGCGACACCTGCGGCAACACCGGAATCTTCCAGGTGTTCAGCAATGCCACGCTCGCGGCCATGTACGGCGCGACGTCTGCATCGGCCGAGGTCAACTACCTCTCGCTCTACGATACCCAGCTGCTCCTGATGGTCCAGCAGGGCTACCTCCTCACCTCCGACGAGCAATTCATGCTGAACACGGCCGGCACGTTGTTCAATCAGGCCTACAACGGTCCGCCGTACGCCGGAGGAGTCAACAACAACTACTAGCATTTCGCATAGCTCGGAAAACGGAGAAGGGTTCCGGTGAGGCCAGGGCCCTTTCTCTTTGGGCGAGTCCGAGACTCAACTCGTCATGCGACCGCTTTGGTCAGTTTGGCGGCGCCGACTGTTTTGTAGAACGTATTGTCGGTCTCGCTCACCGTCGGCGCCCACGGATCGATTTGCGCGCGGCTTACGGGGAAGTGCACGGTCGGGCCGGCGGCGTCGCCGTAATCGGCATGCGCGAACGGCGCAAAATCGCCGTCCTCGCGATGCGCGAGGACGGTCTGCCGAATCGCGGTCGAAGCGATCTGCGCCGCGCTTCGAATGCTCGACGGGAGGCGGCCGTCTTCGGCAAAGGTGTCGTAGAGTGCGAGCGCCGGTCGGTCGGCGCGCCACGGCAAGTGTGCGCCTTTCGGGAAGCGCACCATCCCTTCGATCGCTTTCGCGTCTTCGCGGATTACGGTGCGCCTCGCGCGATCGTGCGCCGACGCCGTCAGCGCCGAATCCAACGTTTTCACGCTGCCTTCGACCAGTGCGATCTTCCCCGGATCGAGATCCAAAACGTCAAACGCAGCCGCCGGGGAATATCCGCCTTTAACGCTCGGGAAGTAACGTGTGTCCATCACGCGATCGACGACACCGCGCGCCATCGCGTAGGGGTCGCCGATGTGAGCCGCAACGTCGATTGCAACTTCGCTCGGCACGCCGGGCGCGAGCATCGTCTCGGGCGAGGCAGCCAAATATCTCACGCCGGCATGCGACAAAGCTGCTGAAAAGCCGAGCGTGGCCATCAAGCATTGATTGGCAACGACGCCGTCGACGTGCCGGGCCGCGTCTTCAGGATGCGCTTTGGCATGCAGCGTGACGCCGTCGGCGATGGCAGCGGCAATGTCGTCTTCGCGCATGATGCCGACCCGGCCGGCTGCGGCGCGCGCTGCCGTAGCCGCGTCGCTAGCGTGATCGGCTTCGAGGCCGCCGCCGTCGCCGGCTCCATGGTCGACGAGATCGATCCAGGTCTGTTTCGCGCCGGCCTTCTCGGCGTTGTCGAGCGTCCGCGCAACGAACCTGGCAAGGTTGGCGCGCGACGACATGTCGTGCATGTCGTCGACTTGGAGTCCCCGCTCTTGCCCGCCGTCGAGCGTGTAACTCCCAGTCGCGCAGTATTGATCGACGCAATCGGTGTCTTCGACCGTGAACTCGATCGAGGGATGTTTCGCGCTGACGTTTTTCGCCTGGTCGATAACGAGCGACTGGATATCGTCGAGGTTGTTGTCGCCGTCGCGATAGATGCCGAATTCGAGGGACCGAGCCCGCCGGTCGAGGGAGATTGCCGGTATCATGGAGCCTCCGCAAGAGAGTTTGCAGAAGCCCTACTGCGACGAACCGGCGCTCCGTCAAGGGGTTACATTTTTGACCAGTCGATCGGCCCGCTCGTGAAGCGTCGGTAGAGCAGGCCAAGAAGCTGGGCGTTGCCGTTCGTTAGGTAGGCGTACGCTCGCGTCCATTCGTCGCCCTCCTGCCAGCCGGTTTGCGCGAGATGCACGTCGGTACTGTTTGCGCTTTGCGCCGTGAACGTGAACACGGCCAGCGTCCGTTCGCGCCGCACGGTCGGAAACGACTCGGGGGCCATCGCTCTGATCGCGAGCAGCGTCTTGGGCTGATAGATGACGATCGTTCCTCCGCCCGGAGCGGCACCGGGAAAGTTGACCAGCCAGTCGCCGCCGCCGCGCAGGTCGACGGTCGCACCGGGAGCGATCCAGCTCGTCATCCCGGCCTGCGTCGTGAACGCATCCCACACGGCGTCGAGCGAAGCTGGGACGACGACGTCCCAATCGATGCGCTTCGGGTCGTCGCTGGTGACGACGTGCACCGAACCGCGGTCGAAGGTGGCGGTCGTTTTCGCAAACGCCGGCGCACCGAACGTGACCGAGACGAGCAACGCGAGCGAAAGGCTGATGAGGCGCATGATTCTCCTACGGTTTGAGCAGCGAGCTGAGATAGATGCGAAGGTGCGCGATCGATTGGTCGAACGGCTCCGCCGAGCGATGCGCCGCCGCTTGCATGACGCCGCCCTCCATGACGGTGAGGACGAACGTTGCCAGCGAGGCGAGATCGGTGCCGCGGCGCAAACGAAGCTGCGCGAGCTGCGAGGCGATCGCGTCGCGCCACGCAGCGAAGTTCGCGTCGATCAGGACGCGTGCGCGTTCCGAAACAGGCCCGACCTCGAGCGCGAGGCTCCCGATCGGGCAGCGGTATTTGAACGCGGTCGTCACCAGGCGTTCACGGTAATCGGCGAGGACGGCGAAGATGCGCTCGAGTGGGTCGCTTTCGCGCCGAAATGGCGGGTCGAAGATGTGCGGGATCAGTGCCGATTGATACGTCTCGAGCACCGCGATCAAGACGTGCTCTTTGTTTTCAAAGAAATGATAGAGGCTGCCGCTCCGGACGCCGGCCCGCTCGACGATGTCGGAGATGCCCGTCGCCTCGTAGCCGCGTTCCCAAAACAGCTCCATCGCGGAACCGACGATCCGGTCCCGGGTCGACGCTGGTGCCGTCACACAGGTGCCTTGGTTGGTCAATCAACCAAATCCTTGCGGGCGGTTGCCGGGGCCTGCGCTGTTCCGCCAGCGGCGCTTGAAGTCGCGCATCGCGCGCGGCGCAAAAAAAGAAGCCGGTTAGTGCCGAAGGCCCAACCCGCGACAAATGAGGTACTTTAGATGCAGTTCATGGTGATCGAGCGCTTCCGAAACCAGGACGCTAAGGCGATTTACGACCGGTTTCGGGAGAAGGGCCGGATGATGCCCGACGGGCTGAGGTTCGTCGAGAGTTGGGTCGCTGCGGACCTTAGCCGCTGTTTTCAGTTGATGGAAGCCGACGATCCGACGCTCTTCCAGCGCTGGATCGCCGAGTGGTGCGATCTGATGGAGATCGAAGTCGTGCCGGTCTCGCTCGGTTCGGAAACGGCCGGAGTATTCAAACCCGCTAACCCCCGAAAATGAAGGCGGCGTCGGACGTGAGAAGTACGACGTCCTAATAATGTCGGCGCTCCCGGAAACCGCTCCAGAAGGTTTGGATTCGGCGCATTATCTTGCGGCCGCCGGTGATCGTCGTGCCCTCTCGTTGGCCTTAGTCTCCGGTGGGCCACGATCTCAAGCCGCACGTTTGTGTCTCGAAGCTGCCATCGCGCAGCACGATGGAGACCTCGACCGCTGCGTCGCGCTTTATCGCCGCGCGCTGCTCGCCGCGGACGGTCCCGAGAAGGCGTACGTCGTCGATTTGCTCGTCCCGATCTATGTAATGCAAGCTCGAACTGATGAAGCAGAGGCATTGCTGGAAGTCGATCACGGCGAACCTAGCTTCAAAGCGGGTCGTCTTGCACTAAGAGCCGTTTGTCTCGCTCGACGTGGCAAGATCGCAGCTGCCCGAGCGCTGCGGCGCGAGGCCGAGGAACAGGACTCTAGTCATTCGCGTTTGATGGCTGGACGCGTGGCTCAGCGCCTGGGATTATCTTGCTTTTACTCGCATGATTACGACGAGGCCCTTGAGTACGCGGATAAGAGCGCGCATATCTACACGCTATTAAAGTCCGGCCGCCTCGCCGCCAACGCATATTCCATCGCCTACATCATTCATTACACAGTAACCGGCGAAATTGATGAGTCTCGTCGCTTCGCAGAATTAATGACTACGGCTGCGCAAAGTAGCGACGACAAGTCACTCGCGACATTGGGTCTAGTTGCGCAATATGAAATCGCCGCTCAAACCGGCGATGAAGAGCGCCACGCCGAGTTGCGCTTGATATTACGGAAGGACGCTCTTCCTGAACTTTACCGCGAGAGGTTCCCCGCTAGAATAGCGGACTTTATGCCTTTCGCATGGGCAGGTGATTTCGAGGCTTTTAGAGCGGGCGTCGTCGTAGTCGCTGACGCTCTCGCCAGGACTCCTGGAATGAAGTCGGTTTGTTTCGCATTGCAGGGCCTCGCTCTGTTGGCGTGCGGCGCCGAAGGCGACGCTCGCAAGTTTTCGCGTAACGCTCTGCACTACGCGGCTCAGAAGGCGAAGGCCTCAGATCCCGCGGTTGAGCGCCATTCACGCCGAGAAGGCCGGGCCCTGGCCGGGGCGGTCTGTTTGCTTTTGGGTGACACTGTTCGAGGCAGCCGCGCGTTGGCGATTACGAAAGGAAGCGTTAGCCTCGAGAACTCGGCGTTTGCGTCTATCGTTCGCGGCGGCGACTGGCGTTCTGCGCCGTTGCGAGTCAGGGGGTTCGCCAGAATCGTTGCGATGGTTCGCGATCTTCGGCGAAAGTCGGCATCGCTCGGACTGCTCACCAAGAGCGAACTGTCAGTACTCCGATCCTTAGCCGACGGGATGACGCCGGCGCAAATCGCCCGGGGTTCCGGCAGGACCGTGAAGACCGTCCGAAATCACGCGTTCGTCGTTATGCAAAAACTTAACGTGCGCGACCGCTTGGCGGCGGTCGCCCAAGCACGGCGGATGGGTTTGCTCTAAAACTCGAAGCGCCTAGAAAGCCTTACGGGGCGGACGTCCGCGGAGCATCTGGGTAATTTGCCTCATGCGCTCAAGGGCGCCGCCCATTAGCATGGCGGGACTCTCTCTAGGAGGTCCGTTATGCCCGATATTCTCGCATATCTTCTTTGGCTCGAAACTCAATTTCCCGGCTTGGTTACCACAGCGGATATCTGTCCGGTGGGTGGCGGCGGCACCGATGGTGGCGTCGATCCGCAGTGCTCTTGAGCTTGCGCGCGTCACCGCGACGTGTCCTCGAGCAGCGTCGCGAGCGTCAGCTGCTCGGCTCACCCGAGTTGCGCCTGGTCGAACCTGAAACACAAGTGCACTCGACCCTCGAGTTCCTCGTGCTCTGTGAGTTTCTGGCGGGATTCTCGATCGACCAAACGGCTAACCAATTCAGAATAAGCAACGACGAAGCCCAGAACCTCATTCGAAGCGCCCTGCTGCAGTACGGTTTCCGTTCGGCCCACGAGGGGTAGCAACGTGGCGCGAGGTTCGTTGGCGCGATTCATAACGGCGACGGCGATCGCCGTGCTGATCGTCGCGGGCCTCGTGCTCAGTTTCAAATTCGAACTCGGTCGCTCGCTCCTGATCTTTGCAGGTGGTCTCTGCGTCCTCGACGCACTGGCGCGATCGCTCGAACGGTACGGACGCCTCATGTTCGTTTCCGACCTCGCGACCTGGGCAGTAGCGGGGCTACTGTCCGTGGTCGTCGGTATCGCGTGGGATCACGTCGCCTACGCATCCCGCGAAGTCGTAACCGTCGGCATATGCGTTCTGCTCTTACTCGGTTATAGGACCATCGCGCTCACCGCCGGGAAGAAGACCAGCGATAGCGGCGATTCGTACTAGAATCAGATGGATTCTCGCCGCGCGGCGGCGACATCGGTAGGAATCTGATGCCACTTGCATTTGAGACGCGTCCGGTGGCAGCGATCTTTCGAAGCGTATGTTCCAGCCCTAGCTAACGCGGAGGGATGTACGGCGCCGGACAGTCTTGGAGATCGGTAAACCCCTGCCCGTCGGTGTGTTGGACGGCAAAGATCGTCGCCGGTTTCTGCCGGGCGGCGAGATCGTAACCCGCGGGAGGTAACTGCAACACCGCCGGTGTCGCGGCGCGTTCGCCGACTTTCGAAAACGGATCGTCGACTTCACGCCGGTAGTAAAATCGCCAGCCGAGCGTGTCCTCGACCGACGAGCCATCCGAAAGATCGACGACCAACTTGATCGCGACCGTACGGCTCCCGTCCTTATTCAGGCGCAGATCGAGCGGGATCATATAGACTTCGCCGCACGGTTTCACGCCCGCGCCGCTTCCGTTGCCGGTGCCGCCGAGCCCGCTCCCGCTGCCGGCGACGCCGCCGTTTCCGTTCTCACCCGGACCGGCGCCGTTTCCCGAGCCGCCGTTCTGCACGCCGTTCGCCTGCGCGGTCGCGAGTGCGATCGCTTCCGGCGTCGCATGCACGGTGTGCGGCGGCGTGACGCGGACGATGCGTGCCGCGGCGCGTCCCCCCAGGTGACGGTGAACCGGCGTCGCCGCTTTGGCCGCGGCTTGCGCGATCGACGCCTTCGGCGCGAAAGTAATTACGGGCGCGGGAGTGACGCGCGGTGTCGGGAGCGGCGTCGGTTTCGGCGTCGGCGTCGACAGCATCACCGTCAAGATCTGCGCCTTCGCTTGTCCTTCCGGTTGTTCCGGAGTCCCACGCGGCACGAGTCCGGCGAACAGTTCGTGCAATCCGACGGCGACGGCAAAGGCGATCGCAAGCCGCCGCCAATACGTTCTATCGCGCGCGTCGGCCAAGGCCGACAACGAAGGCCACTCGCCTGGGGCGAGTGGCCTCTGTCGAGAACTCACGTCAGGCGCCTTGCGCCGCCTTCATCGCGATTAGGACGGCTCCACGCCGTACGTGTGCACGTACCAGTCGTGTACTTGCTGCGGGTTCGGATAGTAGCCGTACTTGCGGTAGAAGTAGGCTTTGTACGAGGCTTGCCGGCGGGCGGACTCCTCCATCTCGGCTTTCTTGATGCGCTTCTTATGATTGTAATTGGTAATGCCGATTGCGGCGGCCGCGCCGCCCAGGATCAGAATATTGCGCGTGCTCGCGGCGCCGTCGGCGAGGGCCGGCGTGGCAGCGAACGGGGTTACGGCCAGCGCGCCCGCGAGGGCCGCGGTTAGAATCCGTTTCGTCATAGCTCTTCCTTTCTATCCGGCCCGCGCGAGGTCTAACGTCCACGGGGCGGATTCGAGCTCACATTGCCGTAAACGTTCGTGCCCAGCGGGGTGTTTCTTTTACCGGTTCCTCGTGGGGAGGGGAACCGTGCGTCTCCTCGACGCAAGGTGCAGACCTTACGAGCCCGAACGGTCGGTCGTTTGCCGGCCCCGCATCGCGGGAGCGGCTGATTCCGCAGCGGAGGAGCGTGTTCTGCAGATCGAGTCCCTGATTCGAGCGATTCCGGACTTCCCGATCCCGGGCATCTTGTTTCGCGACATCACCCCGCTGCTAAAAGATCGCGAGGGATTCAAGGCTGCGGTCGACCTGTTCATCGACAAATACAAACGAGCGGAGATCGATTACGTCGTGGCGATCGAGGCTCGCGGTTATATGCTCGGCGCGCCGCTTGCATACTCGATAGGCGCTGGCTTCGTACCGGTTCGCAAGCCCGGAAAGTTACCCGGCACGAAATTCACCGAAGAATATGCGCTCGAGTACGGCACCAATTCGCTCGAGATCCACGACGACGCGATCGGGCACGGCCAGCGCGTGCTGGTGGTCGACGACCTACTCGCCACCGGCGGCACCGCCGCCGCGACGGCGCGTCTCCTCGAGCGCCTCGGCGCCGAAATTACCGGCTTCGCTTTCCTGATCGAACTCTCGTTTTTGGACGGCCGCTCGACGCTCGAAGGCCTCGGCCACGAAGTCACGTCCTTCGTCACCTATTAAGTAGCGCGACCTTCCGCGCGGGCCCCCGAGCTTCGCCGGCGTGGCCCATCTCGTAGACACTCCGGTTGGTCTATGGCACAATAGGCGGAATACACTTATGCCTACGCTTGCGCCGATTGACGACCTGATCGCGAAAGTCCAGACGTACGACCCAACGGTTGATGCGGCGTGGCTGCGCGACGTCTACGAGGTCGCCGACAAGGCCCACGAGGGCCAGCAGCGTGCCTCGGGCGAGGAATACATCGAGCACCCGCTGGCGGTCGCGCGCGTCCTCGCCGACATGGAGATGGACCGGGCAACGATCGCCGCCGCGATCCTCCACGACGTCGTCGAGGACACCTCGCTCACGGCCGAGCAGGTCAATCAAAAATTCGGTCCCGAGATCGCGCAACTGGTCGACGGCGTCACCAAACTGACGCGGATCCCCTATCAGACGAAGGAAGACGCGCAGGTCGAAAACCTCCGCAAGATGTTCATGGCGATGGCCAAGGACATCCGCGTGATCATCATCAAACTCGCCGACCGCCTGCACAACATGCGCACCCTGGCGAGCCTCCCGGACGAAAAGCAAGAATCGATCGCGCGCGAGACGATCGAGATCTACGCACCGATCGCGCACCGATTGGGCATCTGGAAAATCAAGTGGGATCTCGAGGATCTCTCGCTGCGCCATCTCGACGCCAAGGCCTACGGCGACATCGCCGAGCGCGTCGCGAAGAAACGCGCCGAGCGCGAAGCGACCGTCAATGCCGTCATCGCCGAACTGCGCGCGACCTTCGAACGCGTCGCCGTCGATGCCGAGATCACGGGGCGGCCGAAGCATTTCTATTCCATCTACGAGAAGATGCGCAAGGGGCGCGATTTCGCGACCATCTACGATCTAACCGCCGTGCGCGTGATCGTCGACTCGGTGAAGGACTGTTACGGTGCGCTGGGCGCGGTGCACTCAGTCTGGAAACCGATTCCCGGGCGTTTCAAAGACTACATCGCGATGCCCAAACCCAACGGCTATCAGTCGCTGCACACTACCGTCGTTGGACCCGGCGGGGATCCGATCGAGATTCAGATCCGAACCGTCGAGATGCACCGCATCAGCGAGTACGGCGTCGCGGCGCATTGGCGCTACAAAGAGGGCGGCGCGAAAGACGACGGCTTCGAGAAGAAACTCACCTGGTTGCGTTCGCTGCTCGAGACGCAGAGCGACGTGAGCGACTCGCGCGCCTTCATGGAGAATCTGAAGCTCGACTTGTTCGAGAATCAGGTCTTCATTTTTTCGCCGAAGGCCGACGTCTACTCGCTCGCGGCCGGCTCGACGCCGCTCGATTTCGCGTACCAAGTCCACACCGATATCGGCCATCACTGCGTGGGAGCGAAGGTCAACGGTAAGATCGTTCCGCTCGACTACAAGTTGCGCAACGGCGACATCTGTGAGGTGCTGGTCAACAAGACCTCGCGGCCATCGCTCGACTGGCTCACGATCGTTCATACCTCGGGCGCGAAGCACAAGATCAAGCAGTGGTTTCGAAAGGAGCGCAAACACGAGAACGTCGTGGCCGGTCAGGAGGCGGTCGAGCGCGAGCTCGCGCGCGAACACTTGCGGCCCGACCTTGCGCGTGGCGAGCTGATCGAGCGGATCGCCAAGCGCATGAACCACGCGAAGGCGACCGATCTGTTCGCGGCGATCGGCTTCGGAGACACCTCGGCGATCACGATCGTGCAGCGCATCAAAGACGAGATGAAGGCCTCGAACATCGTCGAGCTGTCGACCTTGCAGCGGGTCACCCCCGCGCCGGCCGTCCGGCGTCCCGCGCGCAACGCGAGCGGCATTCGCATCGCGGGCGTCGACGATGTATTGGTGCGCGTTTCGAAGTGTTGCAGCCCGGTGCCGGGCGACCCGATCATGGGCTACGTGACCATCGGCAAAGGCGTCTCAGTCCATCGCGCCGACTGCCCGAACGTCGCCTACATGGCGGCCTCGCCCGAACGGATTCTGCAGGCATCGTGGATCGAAAGCGCCGAGCACACGCATGCGGTCGACGTCGAGGTCGAAGCCGAAGATCGTGCCGGCCTGCTTCAGGACGTGATGGCCGCGTGTTCCGAGTACAAGACCAATGCGTCGTCGGTGACGGCGCGCGTGAAGCGCGACCGGAGCGCTGTGATCAGCCTCACACTCGAAATCGCAAACCTCGTTCACCTCCACAAAGTGCTCGAGAAACTTCGCGGGATCAAGGATGTGCGCACGGTATATCGGGTTACTAAGCGCGAGGCAAAGAGCGGCTAACTGTCATCCTGAGCGCAGCGCCTGTCATCCTGAGCGAAGGCGCGACGCAACGCGTCGCGCCGGAGTCGAAGGACAAACGGGGCTCCGTCGGCGCTTCGACTTCGGCCCGGAGCCTGTCCTGAGCTTGTCGAAGGGGGCCTCCGCTCAGCGTGACACACGCGCTCAGCGTGACATGGCGCTCCGAAACACCCGTTCGGCTTTCTACGTTACTTAAGTAACGAGAAACCGAAAGAGCCCTAACGTGCCCATCCGATCGATACTCAGCGCCGCCGCCCTCATCATGGCGGCCTCTTTTGCTCTCCCGGCGGCAGCCGCGGCTCAGAACGCTGACGCGTCAACCGACGTCCTCGTCGTCGGTGGGACGCCTTCCGGGGTCGCGGCAGCGATCGCGGCCGCTCGCGCGGGAGAACGCGTGACCCTCGTCAGCGCGAACGGAGACCTCGGCGGCGTCATCAGCGACGGGATGATGAATCAGTGGGACCTCAACCTCATGCCGGGCGGCCCCGTCGAAAGCGGCATCTTCAGCGAGATCTACGATCGGCTCGGAGAAGCGTTTAGCCCGCAGGCTGCTTCGCAGACATTTGCAGAGATGGTTGCGGCGGAGCCGCATATCGCGGTTCGCTACGATGACCGGCCGATCGCCATTGCGCTAACGTCAGCCTACGCGGGCGAGGACGCCGTCCAGAGCGTCACTTTTCAAGGAGACGAAAACGGCGAACGCTCGACGATCCGAGCGGCCTTCGTCGTCGATGCGACCGACGACGGGGACGTCGCGGCACTGGCCGGCGTCCCCTACGATCTCGGCCGGCAAGACACCGGCATCGACGAGCGCATGCAGCCGGTTACCTTGATGTTCACGCTGGCCGACGTCCATTGGTCGAAACTCGAGGGCTCCTACGAGCCGCTGCGTTTCGGCCCGGGCGGGACGACCGGCCGCTCCGCCTGGGGTTATCACGACCTCATGGCGGCGTATAAGCCCACGTCTCCAAACGTTGTGGTGCCCGATCTCAACCTCGGACGACTCCCCGACGGCGAAGTCAGCGTCAACGCGATCGACGTCCTGGGAATCGACGGGCTCGATCCGAAGCAGCTCGATCTCGCGCGTCGCTTGACCGAACGCGAGGCGCCCCACCTGGTGTCGTACCTGCGAGCGAACCTGCCGGGATTCGAAAGCGCACGCCTGAGCCGTTTTGCCTCGGAGCTTTACGTCCGCGAGACGCGCCATATCGCCGGTCTCGAACGCCTGACCGCAGACGACATCTGGCTCGGTAAGATTCCGGCCGATGCGGTCGGGCTTGCGTCCTATCCGATCGACATCCATCCAGTCGTCACGACCGACAAAACGGCCTATGCGGCTCGACGCCACGTCTACGGGATCCCGTTCGGCGTGATGGTCCCCAAAGGCCTCACCAACTTGTTGGTCGCGAGCCCGGCAATTTCGGCAACGCATCTTGCGGCAGGAAGTGCGCGCACGATTCCCACGACGATCGAAGAGGGCGAAGCGGCCGGAGCGGCTTGTGCGCTGGCGCTCGAGCAGAAGATCGATTTCGTGCAACTCGCCGCCCGGCCGGAAC
>Ga0209009_1000274_pt1 | contig 20511 bp, 22 predicted proteins | sample BlaSpr_A8_OM3_M2_FD_187979 | JGI IMG/M metagenome (GOLD analysis project Ga0209009, IMG submission 187979) | Forest soil microbial communities from Thunder Bay, Ontario, Canada - Black Spruce, Ontario site 2_A8_OM3_M2 (SPAdes) (version 2) | ecosystem: Environmental > Terrestrial > Soil > Boreal... | reverse complement strand
ATCCTCGCGCTCCTCGTCCTGATCGGCCTGCCGCATCTCGTCGGCAGCGACGTCTACTCGAAACTCCTCTCCTGCAGGGACGAGGCCACGGCGCAACGCTCTGCCCTTCTCGCCTCTCTCTCCAAGGTCGTTTTCGGGCTCTCCGTCGCGGTGATGGCGCTCGCCGCGCGCGGTCTCGCTCCGGCAGCGGCGGCCGGAGAGACGCTCCCGCGCGCGATCCTGGCCTTCGTCCCGGCGCCGCTTTCTTCCCTCGTTCTCGTCGCGCTCGTCGCGACGATGCAGACCTCGGCCGACGTCGTGCTCCTCTCGGCCGCGGCGGTCACGGTACGGGACATTTTGCCGCCGCTCGTGAAACGTCCGCTGCCGCTTCTCGTGGCCAGGCTCTTCTCCCCGTTCTACGGCGCCGTCGGCCTGGCAGTGTCGCTGGCGCTCAACCGGGACGTCCTCGAGACTCTGAAGCTCGGCTACTCGATCTTCGCGGCAGGCGTGATCCTGCCGGTGCTCGCGGCGCTCCTCGGCAAGTCCACCACTCCGGGCCCACGTGGCGCGATCGCCGCGATGATCTGCGGCGGCGCGGTCGCGGCCGCCGGACGCCTCTTCCCCGGATCGACGGGCCGCGCGGACCCGGTCCTCGCCGGAACCGGCGTCAACCTGCTCGTGCTCCTCGTCTCGATCCTGGCGGCGCGGTGGACGAAAGCGCGTCGTCCGGCGGCCGCGTGACGGAACCGCCCGACCGCGCTCCGGGAGAGAGCCACCCGGCCCTGTTGAAGCCCGCCGGCCCGAACTTCGGCCTCTCGCCGCCGCGGGGCGGAGCGGGGCCCCGGCGCGGGATGTTCTCCTCGCTCAAGCACCGCGCTTTCCGGAGGTACTGGATCGGGCTCTTCCTCTCGAACATCGGGAGCTGGATGCAGACGGTGGCGCAGGGGTGGCTCGTCCTGTCCCTGTCCGATTCCGCGCTGGTCCTCGGCCTCGTCACCTTCGCGGGCTCGTTGCCCGCTCTCGTCCTCGCGCCCTTCGCGGGCGTGGCCGCCGACCGCTATGACAGGCGCGCGGTCCTGCTTGCGACCCAGTCCGTCCAGATGGTTTCCGCTCTGCTTCTGGCGGCCGCGACGTTCTGGGGGTTCGCCACCGTCCCCCTCGTCGCCGCGCTGGCCGTGGCGTCCGGGGTCGCCAACGCCTACACGACGCCGTCGCACCAGTCCCTCTTCCTCGACCTCGTGGGCCCCGAAGACCTGATGAACGCGATCTCGCTGAACTCGATGCAGTTCAATCTCTCGAGGGTCGTCGGCCCGATGATCGCGGGGTTCACGATCGCGTTCGTCGGAGAGACCGGATGTTTTCTGTTGAACGCCGTCTCCTTCGTCGCGATCCTGATTCCCCTGGCGCTCCTGCCGCCGATGCGCTCGGCCCGCCGTCCGGCGCGGGGGGCCTGGACGGACCTGTTGATCGGCCTGCGGTTTGCCCGGCGCGACCGGCTTCTCCCGTCGTTGCTCGCGATCTGCATGGGCCTCGCCGTCTTCGGGACGCCGGCCGTCACGCTCGCGCCGCTCTATGCCCGAAGGCTCCTGAACGTCGGACCGAAAGGCCTCGGCGGAATGCTCTCTGCGGTGGGCCTCGGCGCGGTCGTCACGGCGCTCCTCCTTGCCTGGCTCGGGGACTTCGAGAAGAAGGGGCTTGCGGTCACCGCGGCGGCCTGGGCCTTCGCGCTGTCGCTCGCGGGCCTCGCACTCTCCCACCGCTACGCGCTCGCGCTTGCCTTCCTCGCCCTGCTCGGCGGGGCGATGATGTCTTCCTCCTCGCTGATCAACACCCTGATGCAGAAGCGGGCGCCGGCCGTGCTGCGCGGCCGCGTGATCTCCCTCTACGCGCTGGCCTGGAGCGGGTTCGTGCCGCTCGGGAACCTCCAGGCCGGCGCCGTGGCCGAGCGGTTCGGCGCGGCCGCCTCTCTCTGGGTGGGCGCGGGCGGGATCGCCGTGACAATCCTCGTCGTTCGGATAGTCCGTGCCATCCCCTCCGGTGCGGCCTGATCTCTCGGTGCTGTCTGCCTCACAAGCCGCCCCGCAGTAGGCAGCGCCGGGTTCGCCGGCGCCAAACGCCGACGGCGTCGGGGCGATCTTTCCGCAGCGAGGAAGCGACTGGCGGATACGGATTTGACCAGCGCGGAGTTCCTTTCGCGGGGATGGAGCCTGCTGTATCTTCCCCGTCAATGAGAAAGGCTGTTCTCGGGGCGTGCCTCTCGCTTCTCCTGCTCCTCGCGGCTCGGGCGCAGGGCCAGCCGGACGAGCCCTTCCGTCCCAAGGGCTTCTACAACAACTCCGTCCATCGCTTTCACCCGGATCTCGAGGCGCGCTTGAACGTCGTCCGGTACGCGCGCTGGCGGATGCTCGAAATCGCGTGGGACTCGGGTGTCGCGGACCCGCTCGATCGAGAAATCTCTTCTTACATTTCCGACCTTCTTCTCCACGTGCCCCGCTTCGCGCCGGAGGCCGATCGCGTCGCCCCGCTCCTGGCGCGGGACGCGCCCGCCGTTTTCCGCGCGTTGCGCTGGGGCCAGACCCTAGAGCAGCAACTCCTGGATGTCCTGGCGTCTTCGGACGCGGGCCCCCGCGTGTCGGCAACCCGGCTGGAGAGAGTCCTGCTTCTCTACCGCCGCGAGCGGTACGCGCTCTCCGAGACGGCGGGCCCGGCTCCGGCCGAGTCGGGCGGCCCCGTTTCGAGCCGCGACGGGGCCCGTCGTCTCCTCGTTTCCGGGACGAGGCTCTTCGTGATCGCGGCCGCGGATCTCGCGACGCCGGGCTTCGGGGAGCAGCGCTGGCTCGTCCGGCAGACGGTCGCCGACTTCGACCGCTCCTGGGAAAGCGAATCCCCCGGCGACGCCACGTATGTCGTGTCCGCGCCCGCCGTCTCCGCGGCGTTTCCCGGCTTCACGAGAGCGCTCGACCGTCTCGAAGAGTTCCGTCTCGACGTCCTCGACGCCCTCGCTCCCGGCGGCGCGACGCCGCAAGCCCGGCGCTGGCGGGCTGAGAGCCTGCGTGCCGTCGCGCGACGCTACGGTCTTTCCGCCGAGGGCATCGGTGCGCGTTAGTCAGCGACTGGGGGACGGGGCGACGGAGGGACGGGGCGAAGCTCTTTCCCCCCGTCTCCCACTCCCCCCGTCCCCCCGTCCGCTTCTCATACGGAAGGCGGTCCTCTCCGCCGCTTTGTTGCTCATTGCCGCGAAAGGCGCAGCACAGCTCCTGAGCGATCTGGAAGTCGAGCGGCCCATCTCCGTCGAAGGCGCGCGGCCGGTACCCTATCGCGCCTTCTCCGGATCAGTGGACTGGACATACAACGTTCGACAGGACCGCTTGAACGACCACGGTCCGGGTTTCTCACTGCTGTACGGGGCCGCGCGGGGACTGGAGCTCGGGGGAGGCGTCCGCTATGTCACGCGCCCCGGCCGCAACGCGCTGCGGGGGATCTCCTCCGGCGACATCGTCCTGCACGCGCTGTACGGGCTCAGGACAGAGACGGCCGACTGGCCGGCCCTGGCGGTGCGCGCGGGCGTCGAGTTCCCGACGGGACTCGATTCGAAAGGGACGGATCTGAACCTGGCGGTCCTCGCCACTCGCTCCTTCGAGATGTTCCGCGTGCATGCCAACGGTCTGTGGACACGTCTCGGGGCGACCGGTTCAACCGAGCGCAACGACCGCTTCGAGGCGATCCTCGGCGCCGACTGCCTGGTCAACTCCCGGCGTCAGACCGACACCCTTCTCGTGACGGACGTCAGCCTCCAGTCCAACCCGGTTCGCACCGGTGATCTCATCCTGGCTGTTGAAGCCGGGATGCGCCAGCGGATCGGAGTGCAGACGATCTTCTTCGTCGGGACGGGCGCCGAGCTCACGGGCGAGCGCGACCGGGCGCGCTTTCGCGCCCGTGTCGGGCTGACGCACATCTATTGAGAATTGAAGGATTGATGGATTGAAGATTGAAGGATTGGGCTTCGGTCTTAATCGGTCAATCGTCATTCATTCAATCGTCATTCCACGATGAGGGTTTTCGATTGCCACGTCCACGTTCAGCCCTGGGAACAGATGAAACCGGCGGCCCTTGCGATCATGACAGCGGCCCGGCCGGACCTCGACCGGATTCGGCGGGCGCTCGCGGAACCGGCGGAGTTGCTCCGGCTGATGGACGAACAGGGGGTCGAAAGGGCCGCGTTGATCAACTACGTGGCGCCGGAGGTGATGGGTTTTACCGAGGCGGTCAACGACTGGGTCGCCGCTTTCGTCCGGGGACACGCCGACCGTCTCGTCGCCGTCGGCTCGGTCCATCCGCGTCACACCCGCGACGCCGCCTCCGATACGGCCCGGCTCGTGGAAGAGCTCGGCATCCGGCTGTTGAAGCTCCATCCCCCCCACCAGCTCTTCGCCGCCAACGGCTACCGCGACGGGGACGAGCCGCTCGGGCAGATCTATGGAACGGCCGAGCGGCTTGGCCTTCCCGTGATGATCCACACGGGAACAACCATTTTCCCCGGCGCCCGCAACCGCTACAGCGACCCGATGGCGGCCGACGACGTCGCGGTGGATTTTCCGAAATTGAAGCTCATCCTCGCTCACGCGGGGCGGCCCCTCTTCATGCCGACCGCCATTTTCCTCGCCCGCCGGCACGCGAACGTGCACCTGGACCTCTCGGGAATCCCGCCGAGGAACCTCCTCGAGTACCTGCCGCGCCTCGAAGACCTCGCCGGGAAATGCCTGTGGGGAACGGACTATCCGAGCCCGGGCGTTCTTTCGATGAGAAGGAACGTGGAGGATTTCCTGGGTCTGCCCATCTCGGACTCGGCGAAGCAGCGCATTCTCTTCGATAACGCGGACCGGCTCATCCTCTAGTTGGTTGAAGGTCAAAGGTCTTTCTCCCCACTTTCGACCTTCGACTTTTCGACCAGCGGGTATTCCCGCCAGCGTCGCGATTTTCGCCGGGATGCATAATCCGCACCCATGGCGAAAAGCACCATCCTCGTCGTCGGCGGCGGCACGATGGGCCGCGGCATCGCGGGGCTCTGCGCGTTGTCCGGGTTCGGGACCGCCATATTCGAGGCCGACCCGGCGGGGCGCGGGAGGCTGCGGGCGGCGATCGAGGATTCCTGGGAGCGGGCGGCGCAACGCGGGAAGGTTTCCGCCGAAAGCGTCGAGGCCGCGCGAGGGCTGCTGCGAATCCTGGAACGGCTCGACGAGGGGAGCGGGGCGGGCCTCGTGATCGAGGCGGTGCCGGAATCTCCGGAGGCGAAGGCGATCGTCTTCGCGTCTCTCGACCGGCTCTGCTCTCCCGACGCGGTGCTCGGTTCCAATACCTCGTCGCTTTCGATCGCTTCGCTTGCGCGCGCGACCCGCCGCCCGGACCGTATCGTGGGAATCCACTTCTTCAATCCAGTCGCCGCGATGCCCTTGGTCGAGATCGTGCGCGGGCCGGAGACATCGGTTGAGACAGAGGAGAAGGCTGCCGCCTTCGCGCGGGCGCTCGGCAAGCAGACCATCCGCGTCGCCGACTCGCCGGGATTCGCGACGTCGCGCCTGGGCCTGGCGCTCGGGCTCGAAGCCATGCGCATGATCGAGGAGGGGGTGGCGAGCGTCGGGGACATCGACCGGGCCATGGAGCTCGGCTACGGGCACCGGATGGGCCCCTTGAAGACCAGCGATCTCGTCGGACTGGACGTCCGGCTCTCCATCGCCGAGACGCTTGCGTCGCGGCTCTCGCAAGAGCGGTTCCGGCCGCCCGAAATCCTGCGAAGACTCGTCGCGAAGGGGCGTACCGGGCACAAGTCCGGCCTCGGCTTCTACCGCTGGGATGGAGAGACCGCGGTCGAGACCCTCGCGCCGGAATCCGGCGAGCCGTGAACGACCGCCGGAGCCTGACACTGGGCATCGTGATCGTGCTCGTCGGAGCATTCTTTCTCCTCCGGCGGTCCGTGGCGTTCTCGGGACCCGGCCCGATCCTGCTTCTGCTCGGCGCGGTTTTCCTGGCCGCCGCGGCGCTCCGTTCTTTTCGCGGGCCGGTCCTGCCGGCCGGGGTCCTGCTCGGTCTCGGCGCCGGCTTTCTGCTCCAGGGTCCGCTCGAGCCCTGGCTCCCCCGCTGGGCCGCGCTCCTCGCGGGGCTGGGAGCCGGTTTCCTGCTCGCGGCCGGGCTCGACCAAGCGGCCGGGCGCGACGGCCGGGGACGCTGGCTGGCCCCTGCGGTGATTCTCCTCGGCATCGCGGCGGTCGCCGGACTGGCGCGTCAGTTGAACCTGGCCGCGTTCTTCGACCGCCTCGCGTTCCTCTGGCCGTGGCTGCTCGTCGCCGCCGGCGCCTGGCTGGTCGTGACCGCCCTCCAGAGACGCAAAACGTAAATCGTGAAAACGTGAAAACGTGGCCCGGAGGCGGGCCCGGAGGCCCGTCCAGCTTCGTTTTACGTTTTACGTTTTACGGCCCTGGTCTCAGACGCCGCTCAGGTCGAGGAGCTTCGGCACCGCAGGCGGCGTTGGCGGCGGCGGAGGGGCCTTGCGGCGGGCGGCCATCAAACGGACGGTCGCGATCAGGATGACGAAGGCCGCTACGATCCCTGCGGAGAAGAACCCGGTCGCCAGGCGATGGTAGCGCGCCAGCAGGACACGCGAAGGGTCGCTCGCCGGCAGGCTGTCGATCAGGCCCGGCGCTTCCGCCCGGATCTTGTCCATCGGCGGAATCAGCAGGCCCTCGATGACGACGGCCGTGATCATGCCGAGAATGGCCGCCCGCGTCGCGAGCGTCCGTGTCAGCCGCGCGGCTTCCCACCACCGTCCGAGAAGCCACGACGTCAGAAAGAGGACGGCGAAGCTCCCTTGCGCGAGGCGGCACGCCGACGTCAGGATGGGGCTCTGGAGGCTCGCCGCCATATCCCGCGTCGGCAGAATCCGAAAGACCGCCGGCGCGACGGCCAGAGCGAAGAACACCGGAGGTCCCAGGGCCAGAGCGAGTGCCGCGAGGTGCAGGAACAGTACGGGTCCCTCGAATCGGCGTGAGGTCATGTCCGGGGGCCGTAAAACGTAAAACGTAATACGTAATACGTGGAAGGCTCGGGAGGCTTCGTTTGACGCTTCACGTTTAACGTTTTACGGCTCTCAGGGCTCGGGGGCGTACTCGGCCCTGACCGCCGGGATGAGCCCGGCGGCATGGCCGCGGTCAAGGAGGAGCTGGACGGCCTGGCGTTCTTCGGGGCCGTAGCTCCGCGTCCGGTCGTTGACGTACATGCCGACGAACCGGTCGGCGCGGGAACGGTCGAGCCCCCGCGCATAGCGCATCGCGTGGGTCAGGGCCGCCTCACGGTGAGCCAGGCCGTACTCGATCGAGCGCGAGAGCGCGCGGGAGACGCGGGCGATCCTCTCGGGGCCGAGATCCCGCCGGACGACGTTGCCGCCGAGCGGGAGCGGCAGTCCCGTCTCCTCCTTCCACCAGCGGCCGAGGTCCACGACCTCCGTCAGCCCTTCCTCCTGGAAGTTCAACTGCCCTTCATGGATCAGCAGGCCCGCCGGCAGGGTTCCGTTCAGCACCTCGCCGGAGATCGCGTTGAAGGAACGGACCTCCGTCCTCGCGCCCGGAGCCCACAGGGCCAGGGCAAGCGCCGCCGTCGTCAACTTTCCGGGCGAGCCGACGGGGACGTCTCCCCGCGTGATCTCTTCGCGCGCGAGGGGCCGCCGCGCCACGACGACCGGGCCGTAGCCGTCGCCAAAGGAAGCCCCGTGCGGAAGGAGGAGGTAGCGGTCCGCCAGATACGCGTAGGCATGAAACGAGACGGCGGTCACGGCGAGCTCGCCCGCCAGGGCCCGCCGGTTCAGGCTCTCGATGTCGGCCAGCTCGTGCGTGAAGGCCAGCCCCTCGGTCTCCACGCGTCCCTCCGCGAGCGCGTAGAACATGAACGCGTCGTCGGAGTCCGGGCTGTGAGCGACGGTGATCGAGTCGGGATCCATGGGCTTGCGATTCTATCTATCGCGGCCCCGGGGCCGCGATCGCTTGACATCCGGCGCGCGTGCGTCGAGAATGAGCGCAACCTGTGAGACAGAATCCTCTTGAGTCTCGGCAAGAAGTCCTTAGAATGAAATCGCCGGATGGGTTGTGGCCCACCCGGCGATTGAAGAACGTATGACCAATCAATCGTTCGGCAGCGACAGACTGAAGGCGATACGCCCCTGCATGGGGGCGGCAAAATTAGCATCTCGCCCCAAGGCTGTCAATCAGCTGTCGGGAGGGAGGTGACAGAATGGCTACGAAGAAGAAGGCCGCTAAGAAGGCAAAGAAGGGCGGCAAAAAGAAGAAGTAAATCAGTAGTTTACGATTTACTTTCCGGATTTCTTGGGGGCCTGCGGGCCCCCTCTTTTTTTCTTGCTTTTTCGACTTTTCCCCTCCCGGTGCCTCCGAAAGAGGACGATACTATATCTATTTTGATATAGTTTTCTCATGTCGCTTCCCTACGTCCTCCTGGGTCTCTTGAGCGAGGAACCCCGCACCGGCTACGAGCTCGCGCGCGCGATGCGGGAAGATCTCGACGCGATCTGGAGGGCAGAGTTCTCCCAGATCTACCCGGCCCTCGCCCGGTTGCGAAGGGCGGGTTTCGTCCATTTGAAGGTGCTCGGACCCCGGCGAGGGCCCCGCCGGAACCTCTACCGCGTCACCGCCGCCGGGAGGAGGGAGCTGCGCCGGTGGCTGGCCATCCCCCCTTCGCCGTCCGGCAAGGACGAGGGGCTCGCGCGCGTCGCCTTCTTCGACGTCCTGTCGCCGGCGGAGCGGCGCGACGCCTTCCTCGCCCAGGAGAGGGCCCTCGGGTCTGAGGTGCGGCGCCTGCGCTCCTCTCCCCCTTCCTCCGGGTTCCGGATGGCGGCGCGCCGCGGCGCGATCGAGAAGCTCGAGGCCGCCCGCCGATGGCTGAACGCGGCCGCGCAGGAGCCGGCGCCGCCGCCGAACCCCTTCACAAGCCCGGGCAAGAAGAAGTGAGCTTTCCAGCCGCGGTCGTACCTGCCGCGGGTCTCTCGCGAAGGATGGGGCGCGAGAAGGTCCTTCTTCCGTTCGGCCGCTCGACGCTGCTCGAAACGATCCTGGAGACCCTGGCCGCGGCGGGTGTGGCCGGAGTCGTGGCGGTCCTGCGTCCGGACCTGCCGGAGGCGGCGGATCTTGCCCGGCAGAGCGGCGCGCGCGTCGTCTTCAACCCCCACCCCGAGGAGGAGATGCTGGAGTCGATCCGCCTGGGCCTGCGGGAGATCTCTTCCGACGTCCCGGCTGTCTTCATCTGGCCGGCCGACCACCCCGCCGTTTCCACGAGCACAGTTCAAATGTTGGCCCGCTTCGCCGATCCGGCCCTGGCCCTGATCCCTTCCTGGCGGTCGCGCCGCGGCCATCCGGCGCTCGTCGGCAGACAACTCCTTCCCGCCATCGAAGAGATCCCGCCGGGCGAAGGCCTCCGCCATCTCTGGCGGACGAAGTCCGACGCCGTCGTCGAGATCGCCGTCGAGGACCCGGGAGTAGTCCAGAACGTCGATACCCCCGAGGACTACCACAAAGCCCTGGCGATCCTGACTCTCGACTCTTGACTCTCGACTCTTGACTCTCGACTCTCGACTTCCCCCGACGGCTCTCGACTCTTAACATCCCCCGGGGGTATGCTGGCGATGGTCGCGAGATGCTATGAGCGGCGAAGAAGAGAAACCCGGTTTCACGCGTCGTGACCTCGTTCGCGGCGCCATGGCCGGAGTCGTTGCCGCCGGGGTCGGAGGGAAGACTTCCCCGGGTCCCGGCCGATCGCTCGGGCCGCAAGCCGTTCCAATCGAGCTCGACGTCAACGGCAAGCTTCACGCGCTCACCGTCGAGCCGCGCGTCGTTCTCGCCGACGCTCTGCGCGAACGGCTCGGGTTGACCGGCACCAAGGTCGTCTGCGACCGGGGCGCCTGCGGCGCCTGCACGGTGTTGGTCGACGGCGAGAGCGTCTGTTCCTGTCTCCTCCTCGCCGCCGAAGTTGGCGGAAAGAAGATCACCACGATCGAAGGGCTGGCGGCGGATGGGCGCCTCGCGCCGATCCAGGAGGCTTTCGTCAAGGCCGATGCCCTGCAGTGCGGCTTTTGCACCTCGGGAATGGTGATGTCGTGCAAGGCGCTCCTCGACCGCAACCCGAGGCCCTCGCGCGAGGAGATCCGCCACGCCGTCTCCGGGAACCTCTGCCGCTGCGGGACCTATCCGCATGTCCTCGACGCCGTCGAACGAGCCGCGGGCCTGCGGCCCGCGGCTAGTGGGAATCGAAAACCGGAAACGGAACGGACAGCAATCCTCGATCCCCGATTCTCGCGGCTCGTCTCCGACGACCGGGTGGACGGTGCGACCGCCGAGGCGCTCGAGGCGGAGGACGCATAGATGAAGGAGAAGCTCCGCCTCGGATTCAACGGCAAGTTCGAGGAGAAAGAGGTCGAGATCGCGGGTAACGACCCGGCGCCCTGGGATCCTTCGCGGAAGTTCTCCATTCTCGGCACGCGCGTCGCCCGCCTGGACGGCTCGGCAAAGACGACGGGGCTTGCGCGGTACGCGATCGACGTGCGGCTCCCGGGGATGCTGTACGGAAAGATCCTGCGTTGCCCGCACGCGGCTGCGGTCGTCCGGTCCCTCGACCTTTCGCCCGCGCGCCGGATGCCCGGGGTGAAGGCGGCGCTGGCGATCGCGAAGCCCGGTGAAGCGGTTCGCTTCGCCGGTCAGGAGATCGCCGCCGTGGCCGCGGACTCGCCGGAGCGGGCGCAGGACGCGATCGCGGCGATCCGCGTCGCTTACGAGCCCCGCCCCTTCGTGGTGGACATGGAAGGGGCGAAGAAGCCGGGAGCGCCCCTCGTCTTCGAGCAAAGAGCCGTGAAGAGGTCGGCCGGCGACCCCTACGCTGCCGAGCTCGAGCCTCCGGCTTCCGGAAGCGGAAACGTCCGGGGCCCGCGCGCCTCCTCGAAGGGTGACGTCGAAGAAGGCTTCCGCCGGTCAGACGCGATCGTCGAAGGGACCTACACGACGCAGGTTCAGACGCACACAGCGCTCGAGACGCACGGTCTCGTAGCGGCGTGGGAGGGGGACGAGCTGACCGTCTGGGCCTCGACGCAGGGGATCTTCTCGGTGCGCGACGAGCTTGCGCAGACCCTAGAGATCCCGGCGTCCAAGGTGCGCGTCATTACCGAGTACATGGGGGGCGGGTTCGGCGCGAAGTTCGGGGCCCGGACCGAAGGCGTGACGGCCGCGAAACTCGCGAAGGAGGCGGGCGCGCCCGTCAAGCTGTTCCTCGACCGCAAGGAGGAGCACCTGGCGACCGGCAACCGTCCTTCCGCCGTGCAGTGGCTGAAGGCATCGGCGACGAAGGACGGAAAACTCTCGGCGCTCCACCTCGTCGTGCACGGCACCGGCGGCACCAACGGCGGGACCGGGACCTCCGGACCGCTCAAGAACATCTACGCGTGCGACAACGTCAAGACGGAGGAGTTCGACGTCTTCACCAACGCGGGGCCCTCCGCCGCCATGCGCGCGCCCGGGCACCCGCAGGGCGCCTTCGCGCTCGAAGCGACGATGGACGAGCTGGCAGGCCGGCTCGGCATGGACCCCCTCGAGTTCCGGATGAAGAACGACCCATCGGAGGTCCGCCGCGAGGAATTCCGGATCGGCGCCGAGCGGATCGGCTGGGCGACCCGCGACGCGCGGCGGCAGACCAAAGACCCGGCCATTCTGCGCGGCATCGGGATGGGCGCCGCCGTCTGGTACAACACGGGCGGGACGGGGCCGAAGGCGACAGTTTCAATCCACCGCGACGGCTCGGCCGAGGTCGTCCACGGCCTGCAAGATCTCGGCACCGGCTCGCGCACTATGGTCGGAATCGTAGCGGCGGAGGAACTCTCCCTCCCGCTGGAGCGCGTGGCAGTCCGGATCGGCGACACGCGTATGCCCTACGGACCCGCATCCGGCGGCTCGACGACGACGCCTTCGAGCGCTCCGGTCATCCGCGCGGCCGCTTACCAGGCGGCGCGGCGCGTCGCCGAGCTCCTGGCGAAGGAATGGAGAATCGACCCGCAGAGCGTCGCCTTCTCCGAAGGCGTTTTCTCCGAGCGCGGTGGCGCCGCGCGGAGCCTCCCCTGGAAAGACGCCTGCGCGAAGCTTCCGGCCGAGGGAATCTCTGCCACCGGCGAGCGCGCCGAGAACCACGCGGACGCCTGGAAGCGGTTCACGGCCGGCGCGCAGTTCGCGGAAGTCGAAGTGGACACGGAGACGGGGCTCGTGCGCGTGAAGAGGATCGTCGCCGTCCACGACTGCGGTCTCGTCGTCAACGCGCTGACCGCGGAGAGCCAGGTCCAGGGGGGCGTCATCCAGGGCATTTCCTATGCGCTCTACGAGAACCGGATTCTCGACCGCGCGACCGGCCGCATGGTCAACCCCAACGTCGACCAGTACAAGATCGTCGGGTCGCGCGACGTTCCGGAGATCGAGGTCATCTTCGTGCCCGTCTGGGACGGCGTCAACAACACGCATTCCGTCGGAATCGGAGAGCCCTCGACCGTTCCGACGGCGGCCGCGATCGCGAACGCGGTGTCGCATGCCATCGGCGCGCGGATCCGGAGCCTGCCGATCACCCCCGAGTCGGTCCTCGAGGCGCTCGACGCGAAGCGGTCGGGAGGGGCCCGCGCATGAAGCCGTTCGCTCTCATCCGCGCAGCGACGCTCCCCGAGGCGGCCCGGGAGGCCTCGAAGCCGGGCTCGGAGGTCAAGGCCGGCGGGGTGGACTTGCTCGACAGGATGAAGGAAGGCCTCGACAGCCCGAAGCGGGTCGTCTCGATCGCGCATGTGCCGGGGTTGGACTACATCGAGACCGGGCCTCCGGCGAGGATCGGCGCTCTCGCCACACTCGCGCGCATCGCGTCGCACGGGGACGTCCGGCGTCTCTATCCCGCGCTCGCCGACGCGGCGGAAGGCGCCGCCACACCGCAGATCCGCAACATGGCGACGCTCGGCGGCAATCTCTGCCAGCGGCCGCGCTGCTGGTACTACCGCCTGGAGGAGTTCGACTGCCGCAAGAAGGGGGGCGCCACCTGCTACGCGCAGGACGGCGAGAACCGCTTCCACGCGATCTTCGACTCGGACCTCTTCTGCTGCTGCATCCATCCCTCCGCGACCGCGGTCGCGTTGCTCGCCTACGGAGCGCGCCTGCAGACCGTCTCGCCCGGAGGGCGGCGAACGATCGCCCTGGACAACTTCTTCGTGCGGCCGACCGAGGATGCCCGCCGTGAGAACGTGCTGGCGCGCGGCGAGATCATCGAGAGCGTCACGATTCCTGCGCCGGCGGCGGGCTCGCGCTCGGTCTACAAGAAGCTGAAGGAGAAGGAGTCCTTCGACTGGCCGCTCGTCGAAGCCTGCGTGAACCTGACGATCGCCGGAGGCGCGGTCCGCGAGGCACGCGTCATCCTGGGCTCCGTCGCGCCCACGCCCCACCGCTCCGCCGCCGCCGAGGCTGTCCTGCGCGGCGCCCCCGCAAGCCCCGAGCTCGCGGCCAGAGCCGCCACGGCGGCAGTCTCAAGCGCCAAACCGCTCGCCCAGAACGCTTACAAGGTCCGCCTCGCCAGGGTCCTCCTTGAGCGCGCGCTGCGCGAGGCGCTCGCGTAGGACCTGTCATTCTGAGGAGCGAAGCGACGAAGAATCTGCTCCCGTGCGGAAGGAGAGCAGATCCTTCACTTCGCTCAGGATGACAGGCGGAGAAGCCGGCATGCCTGACTGGAACGAAAGATTCGCCAGGTCCATCAAGGATGGAACCCGCGAGCCCGACCCCTTCCTCTGCCGCCACCTGCGGACGAAGACCTGGTACGTGCCCGACTCCTACACCGAACGGGACATTTCCCGGTCCTCCCCGACGGCCCAGTACTGGTGCCTGAAGACCATGCGTCCCGACGGCCCCGACGGCGCCCTCGCGCTGCCGGAGGACTGCACGGACGAGCGCGCCTGCTTCGATCCCGCGTCCGCTCCTGGCGGCGCGGACAATTAACGACGCCGATCACGGATCGGGCAATCGATCAAGCGTTTTCAGGTTGAAGAATACCTGCGGCGGGTCCGCGATGACTCTTCTGGTGTCTTGCGCTTTCAGCTCGCACCGCGTTTGAAGCGAGAAGTACTCTCCGCAGACTGTTCCCAGGGTGCGAGCCCGACCTCCACGGCCATGGCGCTATTGCCGGTTTTCTGCCACGCAGACCCGGTCACGCCCATCCTGCTTGGCCCGGTAGAGGGCGGCGTCGGCGTTTTGCATAAGGATATCGCGGGTTGCGCCATTTTGCGGAAACGTCGCGACCCCCAGAGACAGGGTCACGGGCTCCAGGACCCGCTGCGCATGGCGCACCCGCAGCTGGCTGGCGGCCTCTCGGATCTGCTCGGCCCGCCGCTGCGTCACCTCCACGGAGGCGTCGTGCAGGACGATCGTGAACTCCTCCCCCCCGTAGCGGCAGGCGATGTCCTCGGCTCGAATCTGCCGCTGGAAGAGGGCGCCCAGCTCCCGGAGAAGGGCATCACCGGCATCGTGACCCAGGGTGTCGTTAAAGCGCTTGAAATGGTCGATGTCCAACATGATGATGCCGAGCGGTTGCCCTGACGCTCAGCGCGGCGCAGTTCCCGGGTCAGGGTCTCTTCCATGTAGCGGCGGTTGAACAGGCCGGTCAGGGGATCTCGCACCGACAGGTGTTGCAAGGTTTCCTGCAGTTTCAGCTTGGCCAGGGCCAGTCCCAGGTGATCTGCCACCCTGACCCCCAGGGTCTGCCGCGTCTCCCATCGTTCCGGGTCCGGAGATGCCAGCAGGCTGGTGTAGCCGGTCATGGCCTCCACCTTCCCGTCGAAGAGATCGATGCTTCCGTCAGCGTAGCCCCGAAAGACGACGGCCGGAATGTCGGCGAGAACGGTCTGGAAGTCCCGGTCCATTGTCCGCAGAGCCTCATTCGATTCCGCCACATTAACCGATGGAAATGGGCGCCGCTTGCTTCCGACTTGGGTTCGAACCAGCAAGCAGGTTAGGGCATTCTATCAAAATCGAGGGACAGGATCTTCCGTGCGCCGCTCGGAGACGGCCGCCGTGGCGAAGCCGGCGAGGGTGGAAAGAAACTCGCAGAGGAGAAGTCATTTCTTCCGGAGCTTCGTCAGGATCTGCCGGGCGGAGGCCTTCAGGGTCTCAAAGACGCCGGCGCCGGTCGACGCGGTCGCTTCGAAAGTCGGCTCCCCCTTGACGTTTAACCGGCGATACATCTCGTCCACGGAGAGCGCGGTCGGCAGGTCTCGCTTGTTGAACTGGAGGACGTAGGGAATCTTCGCGATGTCATATCCCTGCTCCTTCAGGTTCTTGTCCAGGTTCCGGATCGATTCGACGTTGGCTTCCATGCGGGCCTCCTGGGAGTCCGCGACGAAGATGACCCCGTCCAGGCCCCGCAGGATCAGTTTTCGTGAGGCGTCGTAGAAGACCTGGCCCGGCACTGTGTAGAGGTGAAAGCGCGTCTTGAACCCGTGGATCTCGCCGAGCTCGAGTGGGAGGAAATCGAAGAAAAGCGTGCGGTCGGTTTCCGTCGCGAGCGAGATCAGCTTCCCCCGGGACTCCGGGCGGGTCCGGTCGTAGATGTGCTGCAGGTTCGCCGTCTTTCCGCCGAGCCCGGGCCCGTAGTAGACGATCTTGCAATTGATCTCCCGCGCCGCGTAATTGATGAACGTCATCGCCGGGAGCTAGCAGGCGGCAGCCGAGAAATTCAAAGGGACCTCCGTGGGCCCGACTCTGGTCTTAACTCTCTCGGCCTCCGTTCGCGAAGCGAATGCCTGCGGCCGAAAGCTCTACTCGGAGAAGAGCCTGTCGATGTCGTCATCCGTGATCTCGGAGAACGGCGCCTCGAGCTCCGAGGCGGGCGCGAGCTTCTCGCTCTCGATCTTGGCGGCGATCTCCTCGAAGACCGCTTCGAGCTCCACGGTCGCGCGCCGCACGCGCAGCCTCACGAGGCCGAGAGAAGCCCGGTCGTCGAAGATGACGACCAGGATGACCCGGCGCGCCACGATCGAGATGTGGATGTTGTCCTTCTCCCCTTCATGAAAGAGGATCGAGAACTCCTTCTCCCCGATCAGCCGCGCGAGCCCGTCGGTGGCAGCGACGTTGCCGGCTGTCAGCGACGCAAGCGAGGTCGTGTCGAGGGAATTCATGTCCCCGACGGCCGCGATCTGCTGCCCGTTCTTGTCAACCAGGAAAACGAGCTGGGCGCTGGCGTCCTGGAGCAGCCGCTGGAGGGCGCGCCGGATCTTCTGAAACTCCTCGTCGTAAAGGACGAGGTCCTGGGGGATCACGAGTTAATTTATTCTCCTGTTGAGACTTATTTTAGCAGAGTTATCAGTTTTCAGTTATCAGTGATCAGTTTCGGAAGCCTGATTCAAACTGAAAACTGAAAACTGAAAACTACAAATCGCGGCGGTTCTCGAGCGACCGCGCCATCGTCACCTCGTCGGCGTACTCGATGTCCCCGCCCACCGGGAGGCCAAAAGCGATGCGTGTCACCCGCACGCCGGAGGACTTCAGCTTCCGGGCGATGTAGAGCGCGGTTGCCTCCCCCTCGACGTTGGGGTTGGTCGCGAGGATCACCTCTTTGACTTCCGGCGTGACGCGCCGCAGGAGCCCTTCCGAGTCGATCTCGTCGGGCCCGATCCCCTTCAAGGGAGAGAGAGCCCCCCAAAGGACGTGATAACGACCGCGAAACTCGCGCGTCTTCTCGATCGCGGCGACGTTGCCCGGCTCCTCGACGACGCAGAGGAGCGAGGGGTCCCGCTCGGGATCCGAGCAGACGTCGCACGTTTCCTCTTCCGTCAGCGTGTTGCAGACCGAACAGCGGCGGACCGCCTCCCGCGATTCGGAGACAGCCTTCGCCAGGCGTTCGGCATCCTCCCGGGGCCCCCGCAGCAGGTGGAAGGCCAGCCGCGCAGCGCTCTTGGCGCCGATCCCCGGCAGCCGCTGCAGCTCCGCGACCAGCCGATCGAACGCCCGCGGGACGCCCCTCATCAGGGAAAACCCGGAGCCGTGAAACGTAAAACGTAAAACGTGAAACGAAGCAACGATGAACGGCTCTTTTCCCGCATGCGCGCCACGTTTTACGCTTTACCTTTTACGTTTTACGTCCTGAGCATTCCGCCGAGCATCGAGGAGGTTGTTTTCTGGACGGCCTCGTCGACGCGGCGGGCGGCCTCGCGCGAAGCGGCGAGGATGAGGTCTTGCAACGTCTCGACGTCCTTCGGGTCCACGCAGACCGGATCGATGCGGACCGAGAGGATCTCCTTCGTGCCCGACATCTCGATCGTCACCATCCCGCCGCCGGACGAAGCCTCGATCCGCAGAGCTTCCAGCTCCTCCTGCATCTTCGACTGCATGGCCTGGGCCTGCTGCATCATCTTCTGGATATTCATGGTTGGAAGTTCTCAGTTGTCAGTTGTCAGTCCTCAGTTCCGAAACTGAAAACTGATCACTGAAAACTGACAACTATTCCTCTTCTTTCACTTCCGTCAGTTCGGCGCGGAAGAGCTCCATAGCGCTGCGGACCACGGGATCGATCTCCGCGCGGTTGCTGGCTCGCTCCCGCGAGATCGCCTCGCGAGGAACCTCCCTCGCGGCCTGCCCCAGGTCGCCGTCGGCCGGCGGTCCGGTCTTCAGGACGACGCGCAGAGGACGTCCGAACGCTTCGCGGGCGACCTCGGTCAGGAGCTTGCGGACCGCAGGCTCCTCGAGAGCCTCCTTGGCGGCGGCCTTGTCGATGCCGAAGCGCAGGATCAGTTCGTCCCCCTCCGCGCGGATCGTCTCCGCCAGGCTCGCCTGTGCCCCGGTCACGCGGCGCCGGGCGTCGAGCAGGTCGTGGAACCGCGCAATGGCGTCGCCGGCCGGGGGAGAAGACGGGGCGGGATCAGCCCTCTCCGGCTCGACGGAAACGAGCGAGAGGATTCGCGGCCCGCGGGCCTCCGAGCGCTCAAGCGGCGGGACGCCGGGGGAAGGAGCGGGCGCGGCGGCGCCTCCCGACAAAAGAGCCTCTTCGATTGTCTTCAGGCGCGGGAGCTCGGCGAGCTTCAAAACGAGCATCTGCAGGATGAGGCCCCCGTCGTCGGCACGGCGGGCAAGCGCGTCCGCCTCGAGGGCAAGAGAGACCCCGCGCAGGAGATTCTCGTACGGCATCGCGCGGGACAGCGCCGCCAGGCGCTTCTGATCCGCTTCGGGCACATCCGCCCGGGCCCCCGCCGCGAGCATCAGCAGCCGGCGCAGGAGCGACAGGAATTCCTTCAGGACCCGCCGCGGGTCCTCGCCCGCGTCGAGGAGCTTGCCGAGCGTGGCCACGGCCGCGCCCCGGTCCCCGGAAGCGGCCGCCGAGAAGACGCCTTCCAGCAGGTCGCGGTCCACCAGCGCCAGGATCTCCGCGCATTCGGCCTCGTTGACCGTGCCGCCCGAGAGCGTGGCCGCCTGGTCGAGGAGCGACAGCCCGTCGCGCAGGCTCCCTTCGGCGGCCGTCGCGAGCATCGCCAGGGCGCCGGGCGTGACACGGATCTTTTCTTGACCGGCGATCTTCCGGAGCTGCTCGGCGATCTCCGCCGCCGTCAACGAGCGAAAGCCAAAGCGCTGGCAGCGCGAGACGATCGTCGGAGGAATCTTGTGCAGCTCGGTCGAAGCCAGAATGAAACGCGCGTAGGGCGGAGGCTCCTCGAGGGTCTTCAGGAGCGCGTTGAACGCTTCGGTCGTGAGCATGTGGACCTCGTCGATGATGGCGATCCGAAAGCGGTCGCGCTGGGGCGCGTACCGGACCGTCTCGATCAGCTCCCGCGCGTTCTCGATCTTCCGGTTCGACGCCCCGTCGATCTCGTGCACGTCGAGCGACTCGCCGCGCGCGAGGATCTCCCGGCAGGAGGCGCATTCATCGCAGGGGTGGACCGTCGGCCCCTTTTCACAGTTCAAGGCCCGCGCGAGGATCCGGGCTGTCGAGGTCTTACCGACCCCGCGCGGCCCGGTCAGGAGATAGGCGGAGGCTACGCGGCCCTCGGTGATCGCGTTGGACAGGGTGCGGCCGACCGCCTCCTGCCCGACGAGGTCGTCGAAGATCCGCGGACGCCATTTTCTCGGGAGCGCGACGTGCATAGGTGCCCAACCCGTGATTATTGCGGACTCTAGAGGCCGGCGGCCGAAGATGGATTCAGGTTTGCCTGCGGCGCACGGTGGCGCCTCCTGATCGCTGCTTCCTTCCGGACCTGACGAGGTTCAGAGACTTCCGTCGCACAGGGCCCGAACCCATCTTCCGCCGCCGGGCTTTTGATTCTATCCTATGGGTGATGCGGCCTAGGCCTTCGAGGTGCGTGCGTTTACGTGCCGTAGGGGCGGCCGTTAGCGCCGGCGAACCCGGCGCTTGTCGCGCTCTTCGAGCGCTCGGTGCGGGCCGCCCGCCTCTCGTGGTCACGACGTGGGGGCGGGAGGGGCAAGCCCCTCCCCTACGGCACGATCCCGAGAGCCCTCGTCGTTCTCTCCGTGCGGTAGGGGCGGCCCTTGGGCCGCCCGCCTCTCGTCGTTGCCTCTCTTATCGAGAAGCAACACGAGCAGGAGCGCAGCTCCCCCCGCGAATCCTGCCCATAGATCCGTGTCATGCAAGGCGCCGGGCGGAAGGCGTGGCCACCAGTCGTACCAGGCGGCGAGCGAGTAGAGCGTGGAGAAGAGGGCGAGCGCGACGGCGCAGAGCACGACGACTCGCCTCCCGCTCATCCCTTCTCCTTTTCGCGGCGGGAGCGCACGAAGGCCATCACCGTCTGCGCCAGGGCGGGAGGGATGTCCGTCGGTTTCAGGGTCCGGAGGGTCTTTCCCGTCGCGCGGTAGGTGGCGAGAAAGTTCATGCAGGGCGGGCAGGCCTCGAAGTGCAGCTGGAGCTCATCGTGCTCCTCGGCGGGCATCGATCCGTCCTCGAACTCGAAGAGGCAATCGAGGATCAGCTCCTTGCAGGTCAGGTCGTCGTGCTTCATCCCGCCGCCTCCGCGCGGGCGCGAGGATTGGAGATCTCGGAGAGCCTCTGGCGGACATGGAGCCGGGCCCGATGGAGCCGGGACTTGAAGGCGGGAATCGAGATCTCCAGCGTCTCGGCGATCTCCGGGGCCGTCATCTCCTCGACGTCGTTCATCCAGATCACGTCCCGGTAAGCGGGGGGAAGCTCAGCGATGAACTCCCCCGCGCGCGCCGCGAGCTCCCGCGCGGCCACTTCATCCTCGACCCCCACGCTCCAGTCGGGCACATCCGCGGCAAAGTGTCCGTCCTGCGAGAACTTCGGCAGGCGATCCTCGATCCCCACGGTCGGGAGCGACGGCCGGCGCCGCGCCCGGCTGTAGGCGCTGTTCAAGGCGACGCGATAGAACCAGGAAAAGAACTTCCTCGATTCATCGAAAGTGCCGATCTTCCGGTGGAGCGTCAGAAAAGCGTCCTGCGTGGCCTCCTCGGCATCCTGCGCGTT
>Ga0209009_1000273_pt1 | contig 20516 bp, 15 predicted proteins | sample BlaSpr_A8_OM3_M2_FD_187979 | JGI IMG/M metagenome (GOLD analysis project Ga0209009, IMG submission 187979) | Forest soil microbial communities from Thunder Bay, Ontario, Canada - Black Spruce, Ontario site 2_A8_OM3_M2 (SPAdes) (version 2) | ecosystem: Environmental > Terrestrial > Soil > Boreal... | reverse complement strand
CAAGCTCATGCACGGCCTTCGCCAGGCCGGAGTGGAGATCGACCGCAAAGTGCTGGCTGACCTGGCCGTGCGCGACAGCGGTTCCTTTGCCCGGCTGGTCGAGGTTGCCAAGAAAGCCCTCTAGGAGGAGGCAACCGCGGCCGCGTCGGCGGATCTGCGGCGGCTATGCTCGCCGAATGCCGGCGTCGCCTCCTGCGCGCGTTCGGTCACGCATCTACGCGATGCGCTCCCTCACGTGCTCGTCGCCTCCTTGGCTCCGGCCGCCGATGCCGCGAATATGCGGCGGACCTCCGGTGAGGGTCACCTGTGATGGTCACCCGTCGCAAGTCGATCCCGGTCAACGTCGGTGGCGTCGTCATCGGAGGTGCCGCGCCCATCGCGGTGCAGACCATGACCAAGACGGACACGCGCGACGTGAAGGCGACGCTGCGCCAGATCCACGAGCTGAAAGAGGCGGGTTGCGAGATCGTGCGACCTGCGGTTCCCGATCACGAGGCCGCCGAGGCGTTGAAGGACATCGTCAAGGGCTCACCGCTCCCCGTGATCGCCGACATCCACTACGACCACACCCTAGCGCTGATGGCGATCGAGGCCGGCGTGGCCTGTCTCCGACTGAACCCTGGCAACATCCCAGACCGCGAAAAGGTCACGAAGGTGGTCAACGCGGCCAAGGAACGGCAGATCCCGTTTCGCATCGGGGTCAACGCCGGGTCGCTGCCCGAAGAGGTGCACAAGAGCATGCGCGAAGAGCACGCCATCGACCGCGACAACCGCGAGCAGACCGCGGATCGCATGGTCGAGGTGGCGCTCGGCCACTGCAAGATCCTGGAAGACCTCGACTACGGGCCGGGGTTCATCAAGGTCTCGTTGAAGTCGACCGACGTGTGGACGAACATCATGGCCAACCGCAAGTTCGCGGCGGCCCGCTCGTACCCGATTCACCTCGGAGTCACGGAGTCCGGCCCGGTCGAAGCGGGAAGCATCCGCAGCGCGGTGGGCATGGGCATCCTGCTCGCCGAGGGCATCGGCGACACGATCCGCGTCTCGCTGGCGACCTCCGATCCGCGCGAAGAGGTTCGCGTGGCTCACGAGATCCTGAAGACGCTTGCCTTCCGCAACGAGAGCGCAACGCTGGTCGCGTGCCCGACCTGCGGCCGGCTCGAGTACGACATGGTGCCCACTGTGAAGGCTGTCGAGGCGCACATCGCCAGGCTCAAGGTGCCGATCACCATCGCGGTCATGGGCTGCGTGGTCAACGGTCCGGCGGAAGCGCGCCACGCGGACATCGGCGTCACCGGCGGCCGAGGCAAGGGCGTGATTTTCAAGAAAGGTAAGCTTTACCGCACCGTGCCACAGGAAGAACTCCTCGCCGTGCTGCTGGCCGAGATCGACGCGATCGCGGCCGAGCAGGGGTCCCCGCGAACTCACGGCGAAGCCTCTGAGTTCGTGGGGTTCTCTCAGCTCCCGCGCTAGCCCGCGGTCATCCGCGGGCGTTGATCGAGTCGTGATCCAACTCATCAAGATTTGGGAGCTATTGGCATGAACGAGGAAGCAGAAGAACAGCAGGACTTCGTCAAAGAAGTCACCAAGATGTCAGTCGACTTCGACCGCTGGTACACGGACGTCGTCCGCAAAGCGGAGATGGCGGACTGGTCAGGCGTGCGGGGGATGATGGTCGTCCGGCCATATGGCTGGGCGATGTGGGAGAACATCACGCGCGCCTTCGACGACATGATCAAAGAGAGCGGCCACGAGAACTGGGCCTTCCCTCTGCTCATCCCCAAAGAGCTGCTCGTGAAAGAGGCCGCGCACATCGAAGGCTTCGGGCCGGAGGTTGCATGGGTGACCAAGGCCGGTGCTGCGATGCAGGAGCTCGAGGAGCCTCTCGCGGTGCGGCCCACCTCGGAAACCATCATCGGGCACCTCATCCGCCGGTATATCCAGAGCCATCGAGACCTCCCCAAGCTCACGAACCAGTGGAACAGCGTCGTGCGGTGGGAGATGCGCTCTCGCCTGTTCCTCCGCTCGCGCGAGTTCTGGTGGCAGGAGGGTCACACGTTTCACGCGTCGGCCCAGGAGGCGATCGAGGAGGCGGAGCTTATCCTCGGCTACTACCGCTCGATCGCCGAGGACTGGCTCGCCGTCCCCGTGTTCAGCGGCAAGAAGTCGCCCGCGGAAACTTTTCCCGGAGCCGAGCACACGCTCACCCTCGAAGGGCTGATGCGCGACGGGATGGCGCTCCAGATGGGCACCTCGCACTACTTCGGCCAGAATTTCGCTCGCGCCTACGACATCTCGTTCTCCAACAAGGACAACGAGAAAGAGCTCTGTTACTCGACCTCTTGGGGCATCAGCACGCGCCTGGTGGGAGCGCTGGTCATGGCCCACGGCGACGACTCGGGCCTGGTCGTGCCTCCTCGCATCGCGCCCAACCAGGTCGTGATCGTGCCCATCTTTCGCGACGCCGATGGGCGAGCCAAAGTCGAGGCCTTCATCGGCAGTTGGGCGCCTGAGCTGAAGGCGGCCGGTATCCGGCACCGGGTCGACTGGCGAGACGAGCGCCCCGGCGACAAGTACGCGCACTGGGAGCTGAAGGGAGTGCCGCTGCGCCTCAACGTCGGCGCGCGCGACGCCGACGCGGGGCAGGTGGAGATGGTCGATCGACTCTCCCGTCAGAGGGTGAGCGTGCCGGTGTCAGGGATCGCGGGGCGCCTCAAGGACGAGCTCGACGCGTTCCAGAAGAAGCTGTTCGACCGGGCCCACGAGTTCCGGAAAGAGAACACCTACGAGCTGTCGACCCTGGACGAGGTGGTGGCGCATTTCAAAGCACGCGGCGGTTTCGTATGGGTGCCGTGGTCAGGCGACGCCGAATGCGAGGAGCGGGCGAAAGCGGAGGCCGGCGGCGTAACGATTCGGACGCTCGACGCGGAGGAGAAGCCCTCAGGCAAATGCTTCGTTTGTGGTAAACCGGCCAAGCACCGAGTTTCTCTAGCGAAAGCGTACTGACGAGCGTGTCCCCTCTCCCCTTCAGGGGAGAGGGTTAGGGAGAGGGGCGAACGCAGAACGTTCTATCCCGTAGGGTTTTCGAACGCCCCTACTGTAGGCGCGTCCGTGTACATCGACGTCTGCGTGACCAGCTTGAAGGTGCCGTTGTTGACCGCGTCGAGGACCGCCTCGGCCACGTCCGGGTGGAAGTGCGTTCCGGCGCCCGTCCGCACCTGGTCGACCGCGATCTGCAGCGACATGCCTTTGCGATAGGGGCGGTCCGACGTCATCGCGTCGATCGCGTCGGCGGCGCTGACGATCCACGAGAACATGGGCAGCTTGTCGGCCTTGAGCCGGTCGGGGTAGCCCTTTCCGTCGAAGCGCTCGTGGTGCGAGCGCACGATGACCAGCTCGTCGGTGAGCATCTTCAGGCCGCTCAGGATGTTGAAGCCGACCACGGGATGCTCCTTCATCTTCGCGAACTCCTCGTCGGTGAGCTTGCCCGTCTTCTGGAGGATCGCGTCGGGCACACCGATCTTTCCGATGTCGTGCAGCCGCCCGCCCCGCTCGAGCCTCGACCACGCAGCCGGATCCTTGGGTGCGTACTTCATCTGCCGGGCGATCATCAGCGAGTACTGCGTGACGCGCTCCGAGTGGCCCCTCGTGTACGGATCGCGGGCGTCGACTGCGTTGGCCAGCGCCTCGAGGGAGGCGATGATCACTTCTTCGCGGTCTTTGAAAAGGCGAGCGTTGTCGATCGCCACCGCCGCCTGCGCCGCCAGCTCGGTGACCAGGTTGCGATGGTCGTCGGTGAAGACCTGCCCGACCTGATAGTTGGCGAGGAAGAGAACGCCTTGAGGTTTGCCGCGCAGCGTGATCGGAACGCAGAGCACCGCTCGCGGATTCAGCGGGCTGTCGACACCCGCTTCGTGCTGCATCGACTGCATCACCGGGGTTGCGGTGCTCATCACGTCGCGGCAGATGTCGCCGCCCAGGCCTAGCGCCAGGCGCTCAGCGGTGGTGGAGTCGGTGCCAAAACCGCCTTTGAGCACAAGCCGGCCCGAGTCTTCGAGGGCAAGACACCCGATCTGCGCGGACGAAGCCTTCGCCGCGCCTGCCAGCACCTGCTGCAAGACCTGGTTGAGGTCGAGAGTCGACGTGGCTGCCTGTAGGGCCTCCTGCAGGTTCTTCAGCTCCCAGATGCTGCGCTTGTTGTTGTCGTACAGCTCGGCGTTTCTGATGGCGACGACGCCCTGGTTGCCCAGGGTCGCCAGCACGCGCTGATCGTTCGCCGTCCATTCGTGCTTCTTGACGCCGAACACGGAAAGGGTTCCCCACAGGTGCTCGTCCTCCAGCATCGGGACGCAGATCGCGGACTGGAGACCGTAAGCGGCGAGGTCCGGCGGCGCTTGCAGGTCGAAGCTGGCTGTGACGTCAGGGACCGCTGTCGGCCGCCCGCTGAGCATGACCGCCCCGACGACGCCCTGGCCGTTCTGGAACTCCATCGCGTCGACAACGGCGGGGAATCCGAGCGACATGATCACCTTCTGCAAGCCTTCGGCGGTCGTCCGCGTCAGCAGTCCGGCCGTGCTTGCGGTCACGCGAACCGCGGCCTCCAGGGTTTTCTGCTGCAGGACCTTCGAACCTTCCGTCACCGTGGTCAGCGCTTGCGAGATCTCGCCCAGCGCATCGAGCGCCGTGTCGAGCTTCGACGCCTGGCCGGTGACGGCCTGCAGGATGCGCGAGTTTTCGAGCACCACCCCAGCCATCGATCCCAGCTCGTCGAGGGCGGCGACATCGGGCTGGGTGAACCCGATCGTGCCGATGCGTCCAAGGCACAGCGCCCCGATGATTCCCCCGTTGCCATGGATGGGGGTGAGCGCCTCGTTGACGGCCCCGCCCCTGGTTTCGGGCTTGAGCCCGCTGTAGATGTGCTCCTCCTCGGTGATGAGGCTGCGCAGGACGGGTTGCCCGTCGCGGACCTTCGAGAGCGCCCCTCCGATGTGCGCCGGCTCCGGCGGGGCTTCGCCCGGCCAGCGCCCTGAATTGCCCAGCACGATGTACATGTCGTCCGGCTGGAACAGCACTGCGGCGCCGGAGTCGTACCGAATCACCTGCTTGCCCTTCTCGAGGACGAGCTGGAGCGTTTCGTCCATCGTCTTGCCCGACGCGTCTTTGATGAGCTCGTTCATAAGCGAGTAACGGGCGGATTCCCTTCTGGAAACCGCGACGGCGTGAGCGCTCGCGAGCTGAGAGCCGGCCCGCAATGTCAGCGTCACCGCGAGCCGGCGGTCATCGTCGTCGAACTCGCCGGTCTTCTTGCCGAGCAGGATGAACCCGCCCACCATGTCGCCGATACGCATCGGCACCGCCATCAACCGGGCGACGTGCAGGTCGTCCGGGAGGTAGTGGACCAGCTCCGACAGCGCGGTCTGATCGCTGCCGATGTATTCCTTGCCGGCTTCGACAGCGCTCAGCAGCGGTCCGGATTTCTCCGCGTGACGCTGTACCGGCATGGGATGCAGGCGCTCGAGACCGATTCCCGGCGGCTGAGGGACGAACTGCTTGCCATCAGGTGACGAGGCGTAGTAGCAGGCGAAGTCGGCGCCCGCCTCCCGCGCGATGATCGCGAAAGCTGCGACATCGCCAGCGTTCTTGGTATGGTCCGCGTCCGACGTGGCCGCCATGAACGCCCGCTCCTTGGCCAGGAGCTCGATGCGCACCGTCTCCAGCTCTTCGGCGTAGCTGCTGATCGACCTCGAGAAGCTGCGGTAAGCGATGCTCCCCACGAAGCCCCCGAGCCCGAGTAGCAGAAGGCCGGCCAGCTGCAGGACAAGGCCGGGGTCGCGCAGGTTGAACCCATCCGAGAGGAGCGTGACCAGCAGCGCGGCAGCGCCGAGAGGAACCGAACCCTGCCAGCTCGTGTTGAGCGCACCTGAGGCCAGCGCGAGGAGGCCGGCCACGACGGCGAAGAACTCGGCCGGACCGGTGCGACCGGTGGCGTTCAGCGACGCGCCTACCAGCACGATCGCGGCTGCGGCCCCCGAAAAGCCGATTCGGAGAGCGAATGTCGCCCGTTCTGAGTTCATCGGCGATGGGTAAGTCTAGGAGCGTGTCCACCAATGGGAACCCAGATACGCAGGGGCCCGGAATCGGCCTTCTAAACTTCTCCACGAGCACGAGATGACGGTTTCAGAGCTTCTCAGGGTCGCCGACCACCTTGATCCCAAGGGTCAGCAGATGGTCAGGAAGGCGTATGAGCGCGCCGCGAGCGCCCATACGGGACAGCGCCGCCTGTCCGGCGAGGACTACGTCAACCATCCGTTGGAGGTGGCCGCCATCCTCGCCGACCTGGAGCTCGACGCGGAGACGATCTCGGCAGCCCTGCTCCACGACACCGTGGAGGACACCGCGCTCACCGCGGAAGAGGTAGAGCGCGAGTTTGGCCCGGAGGTGGCTCGACTGGTCGACGGGGTCACGAAGCTGGGCCGGATCGCTTTGCGCTCCGACCAGCAGCAGCAGGCCGAGAACATCCGCAAGATGATGGTCGCGATGGCGGAAGACCTTCGGGTCGTCCTCATCAAGCTCGCCGATCGCCTGCACAACATGCGCACCCTCGATCCCCTGCCGGAGGTGAAGCGCCGCAAGATCTCACGCGAGACGCTCGACATCTACGCGCCCCTGGCGCACCGCCTTGGCATCGGGCAGATCAAGTGGGAGCTGGAAGACCTGGCCTTCCGCAACCTCGAGCCGGATGCCTACGAGGACGTCGTCAAGCGGATTGCACGCAAGCGGCACGACCGCGAGACGCTGGTGTCGGACCTCCGCGAGATCTTGGCGCGCGAGCTGGAGAAGGTGGGCATCCAGGCGGAGATCACCGGCCGCCCCAAGCACATCTACTCCGTCTGGCAAAAGATGACCCGCGAGAACAAGGATTTCTCGGAGATCTACGATCTCTCGGCGATTCGCGTGCACGTCGATTCCGTGCGCGACTGCTACGGCGTTTTGGGTGTCGTGCACTCGCTCTGGAAGCCCGTCCCCGGGCGCTTCAAGGACTACGTGGCGATGCCCAAGTCGAATGGCTACCAGTCTCTGCACACGACCGTGATCACGCACACCGGCGAGCCGATCGAGATCCAGATCCGCACGCACGAGATGCATCGCGTGGCGGAGTTCGGAGTCGCGGCGCACTGGACCTACAAGGAAGGCGGCAAGGATGCGAGCTTCGACAAGAAGCTGTCCTGGCTGCGCAGCCTGCTCGAGTGGCAGAACGAGGTGGGGGATGCCGAATCGTTCCTCGACACCGTCAAGGTCGACCTCTTCCAGGACGAGGTGTACGTGTTCACCCCGAAAGGCGACGTCCTCAATCTTCCGGCGGACTCGACGCCGGTCGACTTTGCCTACCGGATCCATACCGAGGTCGGGCACAGGTGCATCGGAGCCAAGGTCAACGGGAGGATGGTGCCGCTGGACTACGCACTCCAGAACGGCGAGATCGTCGAGGTGCTGACCTCCAAGAGCCCGCACGGTCCCAGCCGCGACTGGCTCAACTTCGTCAAGAGCGCATCCGCCAAGGAGCGCATCCGCAAGTGGTTCAAGAGCCAGAGCCGCGAGGAGAACGTGGCCAAGGGCCGCGACCTGCTCGACAAAGAGCTCCACCGCATGCACCGCGTGAACCTCGCAGACCTGACCGACGAGATGCTGGGAGAGACCGCAGCCCTGCACAAGTACGGCGGGGTCGACGACTTCCTCGCGGCGATCGGCTACGGGGACCTCTCCACGCACTCGGTCGTGATGCGCATGGCCCCCAGCCTGGACATTCCGGGCGGCGACCTGCGGACCATCCCGCTGATTCCCAACGTCCAGCCGATCCCGCGCGTGCTGGTGCATGGCGAGAAGGGCATCCTCACGAAGATCGCACCCTGCTGCCAGCCCGTTCCGGGCGACGCCATCGTGGGCTACACGACCCGCGGCAAAGGCGTCACCGTGCATCGTGTCGATTGCATCAACGCTGTCAACGCGCAGGACCAGGCACGCGTGGTGCCGGTCGACTGGGACTCCGAGGCCACTCACATCTACCCAGTCGCAATCAAGATCGAAGCCTGGGATCGGCAGGGTCTCCTGCGCGACATCGCCACCGTCGTCGCCGAGAACCGGGTCAATATGTCCTCGCTCGAGGTTCACGTCTACGATGACAAGACCGCGGTGGTCTCGACCACGGTGGAGATCGACTCGCTCGCGCAACTCTCGCGCCTGATGGAAAAGCTGGAGGGCGTCAAGGACGTGCACACGGTCGCCCGCGAAGCCTCGTGAAAGTTCGCATCGAGAGCACAGCGGACCGCCAGTTCGGCACCAACTCCTACCTGGTGGAAGACGAGGACACCAGGGATGCCGTCGTCATCGACGCCAACCTCGAACCCCAGCTGATGATCGACCTGGCGCGAAAGCGGAATGCGAACGTCAAGGCAATCCTGCTCACCCATACCGACGTCGACCATGTCGGTGGTCTGAATGCGCTGCTCGATGAGTTCGGGCCAATCCCGGTTGCCGTCCACGAAACGGAGCGGCACGTCGTGACCGAGGGGCGACCGCTGCGCCGGGAATTCGGCGCCTCGACGCATCCGGTCGAAAACGTGGTGAACCTCGTCGAAGGTGAGGCGTTTCATTCAGGTTCCCTCCCGTTCGAGGTGCTGCACACGCCGGGTCACAGCCCGGGCGGCGTGACGCTCAAGATCGGCGACAACCTGTTCACCGGCGACGCGCTCTTTGCCGGATCCATCGGCCGATCCGACTTCGCCAACTCCGATGGAAAGGCGCTGCTGGACGGAATCAACGCGAAGCTCTTGTCCCAACCGGACGAGCTCACCGTGTACAGCGGTCACGGCCCATCAACAACGATCGGTCGCGAGCGGCGGACGAACCCTTTTCTGAGCTAGCGACCCAGGGTCAGCGCGACGATCAGCGCCGGCCCGAGCAGGATCAACCACAGCGTCGGGAAGACGCACCCGACGGTGGGGAGCAGGATCTTGAGTGACGCGCGTGCAGCCTCGGTCCGGATCTTGAGCCTGCGCTTGACCCGCATCTGAGCCGAATGCGCGGCGATGGTGCGGGCGATCGGCACCCCCGTGCGCTCCGCGTGGAGGATTCCCTTCACCAGCGAGTTGAAGTCTTCGACCCCGGTCGCCTCGGCCATGTCATGCAGCGCATCCGGCCGCGGGCGGCCGAGCTCGATCTCGCGCAGAGCTCGCGCGACGAGCAGGGTGAGCGGCCCTTCCTGGTGGCGCACCAGCTGCTCCAGGGCCCGGTCGAGACCGAGGCCGGCCTCCATGCTGATGGCCACCACGTCAAGCGCGTTCGGCAGCACGGCCTCGAGCTCCGCGCGCCTCTGTCGCACGAGCTGATCGAGCCACAGCACGGGGAGGTAGAACCCGATCGCCACTCCGGCGAGGAGGGCGATGCCGATCGCAACCGGCGTTCCGATGAGCACGCCAAACGCGACGCCAAGCGCTCCCAGCCCGGCGGCGGCGGTGATGCGCAGGGCCTGCAGGCCGGCCGGGTCGATGCCGAACGGGTCGCCGACGAAGTCGAGCTGGCGGCGGAAGTTAGCGGCCTGCGCGGCGGGGGTCAGCCGGTTCATCTGCCGGGCAAACCAGCGCCGGCCGGGCGCCAGGAGGCGTTCGGCGAATGGTTTCTCGAGCTCAAGGGCTACTGCGCTCTGGCCGAGGCCGATGTCCTGACGCGCGAGTCTCTGCCGCGCCAGCATCGTGGCGTCGCCCGCACGCGACCCGACGATCCCGGCCGCCAGCAGCCACACGCCGGCCGCGGCCACGATGCCGACGAGGATCGGCAGCCAGCTCATGTAATCGCCGTCAGGCGGCGGATGATGAAGTTGCCGATCCCCAGCATCACCGCCGCGATCGCCAGCATGAACCAGCCCAACGGGTTCGTGAACATGGGCCGGAAGTAGTCGGGGACCAGGAAGTACAGACCGAGGGCCGCGGCGATCGGCAGCAGGGTGATGATCAGCGACGAGGCGCGGGATTGCGCCGTCGAGGCGAGGACCTCAGCCCGCATCTCCGCCCGCTGCTTCATCGTGTCGCCGAGGCTGATGAGGATGGCGGGCAGGTCGCCTCCGACCGAGTGCTGGATCGTGATCACCATGACCACCAGCCGCAAGTCGCTGCTCCCGATGCGCTTCACCATGTTCCCAAGCGCGCTCTCGATCGATGCTCCAAGCTCGATCTCCCTGCGGGCGAGGCCGAACTCGTCAGACACCGGAGGGCTCGCGTTTTCGGTGACCGCGCGCAGAGATTGAGCGATCGACTGGCCCGCTTTCATCGAGTTCGCCATCAGCTCCATCGCGCGCGGGAGGCCCGCTTCGAACTGGGCGAGGCGGTGGCCGCGCCTGTTGCGGAGGTAGAGGGCGGGAAGGGCGAAGCCGATGATCGCGAGGATCACGACGGGAATCGAGATCCCGAAACGGAGCAGGGCGACCAGTGCGAACAGCAAGGCGGATGCGGCCTGGACCAGCCGGAACTCGTAAGGGCGAAGCTGCAGGTCCGCGCTCGCCAGGTCAGCCGCAAGCGAGTTCACCTTCTGGTTCGACGCAATCCACACTGGCGCACCTGTCGGCTCGAACCTTCGGCGCAGCTGCTCGCGCACGTCCGCGAGCGTGCGGTACGTGACGCGGGCGCTAGGTGCGGCGCTGGCCGCCGCGCGCCCCGGACCGAGGATTCCGAACACGACCAACCCGACGCCGATCGCTGCTGCCGCCGCGATCAGGATGACGCTAGTCGGCACGGCTCAGCCGGTTGTGAAGTGCCAGCGTTTGTCCACTTCTTTGGGTCCGACTCCGCCGGCCGATGAGAGATTCGGGCAGGCGGGATCCGGCTGGCTGGGCGTGGCCGAATAGTCCCTGAACGACTCGAGCGTGTATTTCAAGGTCGCGTTGTTCAGGAGCCAGAAGAGATACTCGGCATCGCACCCGGTCATGAGCAACGTGAGGCTGCTCGAGATAGACGTCGCATTCTGCGCGGTCACCGGTCCAACCCTGAGGATGTCGAGGTTGTTGAAAACCGTCCGGACTACGGGGACCGCGGTGCTCGCACCGAATACCGAGGTGTTGAGCGTCGCGAGCATGGTGATGCGGTCGCCGACCTGTGGGTAGCCGCCAACTCCAACCAGCTCGCTTGTCGGCACAGTGAGCGCGACGTAACCGGACGGGATGGGGAGGAAGGCTACGTCGCTGGTGCTCAGCAGGTCGCCCGCCGGCGCGATGAGATTGGCCGTTACAGGTGATCCCGCGGGGATGTCGACCCGGGCGCCCTTGCCGGCAACCTGGCTGACGTTGGTGAACGCTTCTTTGGGCGCCGGGTTGACGGTGCCGAGCTCGAGGTCCGAGGCCTGGATCTTCGTCCGCGCGCCGATATCGTGGCTGGCTACGACGACACGCGTTCCGCCAGTGTTCTGCTGCAGGAGCGAGAGGCTTGCCAGGCCGGCGGCCGCGGCAAACGCGAGCACCGCGAGGACTGCGCCGATGACGATGTAAAGACGCCCCCGCCGCGGGCGGGCGACATCAGCGCTTGGAATTGACATCTAACTGGGCACGCAGCTTGGCATGGTGCGCGGATGGGTGCAACTCATTCGACCAGATTCGCCTCGACCAGCGAGGTCGCGATCCCGTAGTCCCCACCGATCGCGGTCCCCGCTCCAGCCCCCGCGGAGATCGAAAGGCTCCCACAAGAAAGCGTTCCGGCGATCGTCGAGGTTCCGTTGACGGTGTCGGTGCACGTCCCCGGCCAGTAGATGGAGCCCAGTAGCCAGTGTTTGGCATTGGCTCCCTTGATCGCGATCTGCCCGGTGCTGCTCGACCAGATCAATACGTTCATGCACGCGCGATCGCCGTTGGTGCACCAGCCAGGACCGGGACAGCTCGAGTCGCCGGTCGGGGCCTGGCTGCACGGCGCGGCAAACCAGGTCAGGCTGGACGATGAGAGGGGCGCGTTGGGCGGACACGCCGAGATCGAGCAAGGCGTGGAGCCGAACTGGCAGGCGCCGGTGCAGGGAGTCGCACCGCCCCCCACGGTGCAGTCACCGGAGGAAAAGCCGGCTTTGTTGACGAACTCGAGAGTCGCGTCCTGCGCCAGCAGGGTGCCACCGTTCAAGCAGATACCGCCGCCTGTAAATCCAGCGCCGTCGTAGCCGTTGAAGTAGTAGAAGCCCGGGTCGAAAACTACTCCGCCGCCCCCACCGGACCCCTTGAAGGCGGCGATGACCAGCGCCCAGGAGGTCGACACCGTCGCGTTCACAGTCTCGCTCGCCACGGCAGCCGGAAGGTCGACTCGGTACTCCGCGCGGAACCCGTGGGTGGGATCGTTGGCCAGAGAGTTCCATCCGGCCGGAGTCGTGAGCGTCTCGCCGGCCAGTCCTTCGAGCACGCCGTCGGCGGTGATCACCAGCTCGTTCGCGGTCGCGGTGGCGCCGCCGGTCGAGACGGTTGCGCTCAGCTGGTTTGCGCCGACCGAGAAGTTGCCCGTCTGGTCCAACGGGTTGGCAGTGGCCACGTTGCGCCACTCCGAAACCTGGGCGGTGGTATCGATGTTGGCAGGGGTGATGGTGAAGGTGGGGTTCGGGGCGTTGCCCGGATTGTTCGCGTAGTACCAGATCTCTGTGCGGGGGCTGGTTCCGGCCTGGCTCGGGAGCCCCGCCTCAACCCAGTTGGCAGGGGGGGTGAATCCGTTGGGCGTCGCATCGGATCGGATCTCCGCCACCAGGAGAGTTCCGGCGGTGGTTGCCGCCGGAAAAGTCGGCGTGATGAAATGCCGCGCGGTGATCACCGGCCCGACCTGGAGGTTGGAGATGCCCGTGCTCAAGGGTCCAGCGTTCAGGTAGCCGTAGCAACTGGGTTTGAAGTGGTAGTACCCGTTCGCGTCCTTGGTCGGAGCCGGTGCAAGGCCCGTGCCGACCGTTACTCCGCCAACGACGATGTTCGGGTAGGTTGCGACCGAGGAGCACGCTGCCCCACCCGTTCCAACGAGCTGCGCGATCGCGACTGGATCGGTGTTGGGCTCTGGTGGCAGGTTGGTGGAGGGCAGCGGAACCGGTGGTCGCCCCACGCCGGCCGCGCAAGGATTGGGGTTGATCGCCGCGTCTCCGGCGGAGAGGAAGGCGCTCGTGGTGCCGCAGGCAGGGGTGACGTGGCCGGAGAGCTCAGAGCCGTCCGTGCAGATCGCGTTGGTCGAACCTGAGTTGGCGCCCGCTGTGCAGCTGCCGCCGGCGCCGACCCATGCCTGGCCGTCGGCATATACCGATGCATTGCCGAGGTCCGAATAGGTCCCGGAGATCGCATCGAACCGGGTGTGCGCGTAGACGGCGCAGCCACCGCTGAGCGTGATCGCGTTCTGCGTCAGGACACTTCCCGCGACGTTGAACTGGCCACCGGTGCACGACAGCGTCGTCGCGGAAAGGGCGGGCACCGAGCCGGGCAGCGCCTGGGCTACGGCTCGCCGGACCAGCGTGCTGCTCGTCTTGCCGACCACGCCGCCGAACGAGATGGGAAGGGTCAGGGTCAAGACCACCTCGACCTGCTGCTGGTGCGCTCGATACGGATAGTTGATCACCGCGCTCAGGGCGCCGCCGGAAAAAGTCTGTGAGCCGCTGTACCCCGTGGCGCAGGGGCCCCCGACGACTCCGCTGTATGCCCCGGACGGGGCCCGCTGCTTGCCGATGGAGGTGTCCGCCGTGTCGATCACTGCCTTGGCCTTGGCCGCGTCGCAGCCGACGCCGATCTGCAGCGCCGCCTCCAGCGCCGCCTGGTCGGCCACCTGCTGAAGCTGGTTCTTCTGCCATTCAGCGGAACCTGCAAGCAAGACCAGAGCCGCCGAGCCGATGAGCGCGATCAGCGACAGCGCCACGAGCACCATGACCTGGCCGGACTGCGACCTGCCGTGCCGCCGCATCAAAACTCCATCCGGATGACGGTCTGCGAATCGAACGTGATGACGGTCGGTATGCCGAGGAACCTGGCCAGCACCGGCTGCCACTGGAGCTTCAGGTCGACGACCGCGAGCTGGTGACCGCTGGTGCGGACTGCTACGCCGTTGGCCGCCGCGCACGACGGGCAGCTCCATCGCGGGTTAGGGCCCCCGGAGGAATCCAGCTCATAGATGAAGACGTAGACCGTGTTCGGGTTAGGGCTGACCAGGGTTATGGTCCCGGGCGACGTCGTGCTGCCCCCTGCGTAGCTCCCGTACGCCGACGGCGCAGCTGAGATCGAGCCCGAGTCGTTGTACACGACCGAAGCGCCCAGCGAGTCGAGCAGGTGGGCGCCGTTGACGATCGAGGTTCCAGAGCACGGCGTCGTGAGCGCGCTGCAGTCCGGCGGCAGCGAGTTGGAGCCGCTGTAGTAGCCGAGCGCAGCCTGCCGCGCCATGTCGCGGGACGCTCCCTGGAGGAGCGCGTACATCAACATCCCGCGCCCCATGTCGACCGTGGCCCCGATGATCAGCAGCACGACGGGCGCCACCAAGGCAAACTCCACGAGCGCCTGCGCTCGGGACCGGGACTTCACCAGGACGTGATGGCGCGGCTCGATCCGGAGATCGCGATCCCGCCTCCCAGCAGGTTGAGGTCGCTGAACCCATAGAACACGTACACGTCCACCTCGGAGTTGGTCACCGAGGTCACTGAGCCCCTGCAGTCGAGGCTCGATCCGCAGTACACGACAACCACGGCCTGACCCGGGGCCGGCTGGGTGTAATCCGAGAGGAGGATTGGTGGGGCGTGGCTGAAAGTGGTCGGGCAGCTTACCGTTGGGGTGATCGCCTTGAGGTCCGCCGTGACGAGCGCGCACATGGCGGCGATGCCAGGTCCATTCGTAGTCGAGGTCTTGCCTGCGATATAGCGGGCGCCGTCGCGGGCCGCGTCGGACGTCGCGATGGCGAAGACGTAACCCCGGCCCAGCTCGAGCACTCCGGCTACGAGCAGGATCAGGATGGGCAGAGTGATCGCAAACTCGACCATTGCCTGGCCGGACCTGCGTTTTCTTGCTCTAACCATCCAGCTTCAAATTGGAAACGATCACCCGCGCCAGGTCGGTCGCTCCGCGAGACACGAGCGAGTTGGGATCGCGGACCAGGACCAGGCCGCCCGCCAGTGCGGCGTCCTCCGGCCGCGAGTCGTCGAATCCCACGGTGACGGACATCTTGCGCCCGAGAATCGACTCCACCGCCGCCCGGTCGAGCGGCGGATGCGGTACTCGCTGGTTCAGCACGAGCTCGATGCGGTTGTCGGTGATGTTGAGGATGTCCCGGAACACGGCGAGCGCCCGCCGTGCGTCGGTCATGGCGGCGATCTCGGGCGGGATCACGATGACGACGCATTCGGAACGCTCGAGCACCGCCAGCGCGGCCTCGCCCAGCGACGTTCCGAGGTCGACCACGATCAGCCGCTGCCAGCTGACGACGACGTCGAGCACCCTGCCGGTGAGGTCGCCGGTCATGAGGTCGACCTCTTCGGGTCGAAGCGTGCCCGGGAGGACGCCCATACCCGAACGGTGATTGACGATGTTGCCGCGCAGCACGGTCTCGAAGTCGACCGCGGACGCCTTGGAGGCGCTTGCGATCGAGCCGGTGGCGATCAGGTCGGCGAAGAGGGCTGCGTGCCCGAACGGCGCGGAAAGGTCGACGAGCAGAACCTGCCGCGGGAACTTGCGAGCAAGTGCCGCCGTGGTGTTTAGAGCGAGGGTCGTGGCCCCGGATCCCCCCTTGGCCGAGAAGAAGGCCACGATCGGCGCCGCCGTCCGTGAGGAACGCTGGATCTCGGCAGCGTTGACCGCCGAGAGCTCTTGCTCCCAGAGGCGGTCGAGGGCGACCGCCACCTTCTCGACATCGGGGCCCAGGCCCTCGAGCAGGCCGTCCCGGTCAAGAGTCAACAGAACCGCCTCGGTGAGTCCATAGATGGCCGTCTGGTAGCGGTCTTTGGTCCGGGGTGCGGGGAGGATGACCAGGTCCCCCGGCGCGGGACGCCTGGTGAGGAGGACCTTGCCCGCGCCATCTGTGATCGACTCCTCGACCTGGCCGGACGCCAGGAACAGGACCACGTCACCGCCCTGGGCGTTGAGGCGCAGTGTGTCGCGGGCTGTCAGCCCGACGGCTCGCATGCGCCGCGCGACCGCCCGGAGCGCCCCGTCGCTGAGCTCAGCGAACACGGTTGACATCTCCAGGATCCGCGTTCTCAACTGAAGGGTTGACGGTGTTTGGTCGGCGGCGGGTTCGCTGGTGGCGCCCACCTGGTGTGGCTCTTCCTCCTGGGCCCGATCGGCTTCGCGAACCTCCCGGGGGGTCAATTCGCCGATAATGTACCAACGTCCCCCCGGATCGACCGTCCATCTCAGTAATAGCTTTGAACACGAGGCCTCCGGTCGAGATCGATCTGCAGCGCCTGACCAAGCGGTCGGGGGCTGGTTCCCGCGGCCCGCGGTCCCGCCTCGCGACCCAGATTGAGCGGGTCCTTAACGCCGCCCTTGCGGGCGAGCCACACGTGGTGCTAAACGTCACCTCGGCTGAGGTGCTGGCCGAGCCCTACAAGGTTGGTGCTGTCGTGGTGGCGGCTCTCGAGCAGGCCGGACCGGGCCTGAGCGGCCAGTGGCGCGTCACCGAGCCCTTCCGCCGCTCGGGCTTGAGTGACCAGCTGCTCAACTCGCTGGTCAGCCCGAACCCGCTGACACGGGCTGCGGCTGCAAGGTTGTGCGGGTCGCTTCGCCTTACCGAGTCTGTCGTGTGGATCGAAGACCTGGTCCAGGACAAGAACCCAAAGGTTCGCGAGTCGGCGATCCGCGCCCTTGGCCTGCTCGGAGGCCGCCGGGCGGTCGAGGCCCTCATGGCTTCGGCGGACCGGATTCCGACCCACCGCCTGGCGATCGCCCTCTCCATGGCAGCTTCCGACCTTGACATCGAAGCCCTGATGCGCCGGCCGGCGAGCGAAAAGGCCGCGGTCGTGACAGTGCTCGCGTGCGGCCTGCGTCGCGACACGCTGAGGGTGCAGCCTCTCCTCGGGATCGCCCACGACCGGCGCTGGCCCAAACCGGTCCGCATCGCCGCATGCAAGGCTCTCGGCATGATCGGCGACCCAGCCGCATCGGACGGCATCCGCACGCTGGTCCAGAGAGAGCCCGACGCCAACGTGAAGAATGCTGCGATGCTCGCCCAGAAGCGGCTGCACGCGTCGCCTGAGGCGCGGTCGGCTTGAAGCTCTCCGAACGGTTCGACCGCCGCTACCAGCAAGCGCCCGCGGCCGTGTCGGCGCCGCCAGGCGCTACGCAGGGCGCGCCCGCCGACGGCGCTGTGACCGTCGCACCGGCCGAGCGGCGGATCGTGCCGCGGGAAGGCGTAGCGCCGCCTGCGGAACCTGTTACCGAGCAGTTCCGCACCGCCGAGCCTTCGGCTCTCTTGAGCCCCACCCTGGCCGCGGCAAAAGGCGAGATCCACGCGCAGCTGCTCAGCCGGCATGCCGCCGCCATCGACATCAACAACCGCGCCGGCATCAGGCGCCTCTTGCTGCAGCTCACGGAGGACCACTTCCGCTCCAAGCCAACGGCTGCGTTGGTCACCGCGATCGACAAGGAGCGGCTCGTGGAGATCCTCTTCGACGAGGTCATCGGCCTCGGTCCGCTCGAAGCCCTGCTCCGTGACCCTGAGATCAGCGAGATCATGGTCAACCGGCCCGAGCAGATCTTCGTCGAGCGCCGCGGCCGAATCGAGCTGACCAACCTCGCATTCGAGGACGAGGACAGCCTCCGGCGTGTGATCGACCGCATCGTCTCTACGATCGGCCGTCGCGTCGACGAGTCGGAACCGATGTGCGACGCAAGGCTGAAGGACGGATCGCGTGTGAATGTGGTGATCCCGCCGGTCGCGATCTACGGGCCCTGCCTGACGATCCGAAAGTTTGGCAGAGAGGTGCTCTCGCCCGAGAAGATCATCACGACGGGCGGCGCGACCGAGGCGATGATGGAGTACCTCGACGCCGCGGTGAAGACGCGACTGAACATCATCGTGTCGGGAGGGACCGGCTCAGGCAAAACCTCGCTGCTCAACGTACTTTCCGGGTTCATCCCCGCGACCGAGCGCATCGTCACCTGCGAGGACGCGGCCGAGCTACGGCTCCGGCAGGTCCACGTCATCAGCCTCGAGTCGAAACCGCAAAACGTAGAGGGGCGAGGCGCGATCTCGATCCGCGACCTGGTTCGCAACTCCCTGCGCATGCGGCCGGACAGGATCATCGTCGGCGAGTGTCGCGGTCCCGAGGCGCTGGACATGCTCCAGGCGATGAACACGGGTCACGACGGGTCGATGAGCACGCTGCACGCCAACAACCCCCGCGATGGCCTCGGCCGTCTCGAGACGCTGGTCTTGCTGGCCGGCACGGAGCTTCCGTCGCGCGCCATCCGCAGCCAGATCACCTCCGCGGTCAACGTGATCGTGCAGACAGAGCGCCTGCGTGGGGGCGCTCGCAAGGTGGTGAGCATCGCGGAGGTCATGGGGATGGTCGAGGGCGAGATCGCCCTGCAGGAGATCTTCGTCTTCAACCAGGTCGGCGTAACGCCGGACGGGCGGGCCGTCGGATACCACACGGCAACCGGCACGAAGTCGATCTTTCAACAGCACTTCCTCTCCAACGGCGTGCAGATGCCGGACGCGATGTTCGTACCCACGAAGCAGCCTCCTGCGGAGCAGCTCTACTGATGAGCGGACAAGAGGCGAAGCCGATGGAAGAAGGCGCGCGCGCAAATGGCGTTCCGCAACCCGGCGTGCTGGATGGTGAGCTGCTCGCGGACTTCGGTCACCAGGTGCGCAACCAGCTCAACGCCGTGGTCGGTGCCGCAGGGCTTTTGTCAGCGAGCGCAGCCTCCAACGAAGAGCGCGAGCTGGCATCCATCGTCGAAATCGGCGCAGAGCAGATCGCCAGGTTGGTGGACGACGTCCTTGACGCGGCTACGATCCAGAGCGGCGCTTTCGAGCTCGCCCTACATCCATTCGACGTGCGCACCAGCGTCGAGAGCTGCATCGGGCTCGTGGCCGATGCGGCGGGGGCGAAGGGTCTCGACCTTTCATTCCAGGCGGCGCCGGATGTGCCCAGTGTCATCGTCGGCGACTCTCGCCGGCTGGAACAGATCGTGCTCTCACTCCTGCACGGAGGAATCGAGCGCACGTACCGAGGCGGCGTCGGCGTCGAGCTTGGCTTCGAGGACAGAGGCGGCCTGGTCGCGCTGAGCTTCACCGTTCGCGACACAGGACGCGGGATACCGGCCAGGATCCTGCGCGGCGGGCTGGACGGCGTCTCGAATCCACGCGACCGGCTGGAGCCCGGCGACCGGCTTGCGGTCCTGAGCCTTGCGACGACCAAGCGCCTGGTGGAGATGATGGACGGCGAGCTGCGCGTCGAACAGGGCGGCGTCGAGGCCGGACCAGACGCAGGCACGTCCTTCCAGTTCACGATCCTGGCCGAGGTCCTGCCGGCCTCGGTGACCACCTCTCAGCTCACGCTCGAGGCGATGCGGGTCCTCGTCGTCACTGCCGACCCGACCGAGAGGCGCGTGCTGGCCCTCCAGTCCGAGCAGTGGGGCGCGACGGCGACGGCTGCCACGCCCGAAGAGGCGTTGGAGGTGGTGAAGGCAGGACACCCATTCGACATCGCGGTCGTCGAGCACCGGCCGCCTGTGCTCGACGGGCTCGAGCTCTCGACCACCCTGCGGGCGCTGAAACGGCCCGACCAGCTGCCGATCGTGTTGATCGCGGTGGCGGCGCCCGGGCCGGAGGTCGCGGAGGCCGCCGACAGCGGCGTGATCCAGGCGACGCTCACGAAACCCGTGGCGGCTCGAACGCTTCACGACGTCATGGTCCAGGTGGGCGTGCACGGAGTCGCGGCGCCGAAACCGGCGGTCGAGGTCGTCCCCGGCGCGCTGCGCGTACTCATCGCGGACGACAACGCCTTGAACCAGAACCTGTTGAAGAGGCTGGTCGTCAAGCTCGGGCACAACGCGGATGTGGTCTCGAACGGCCGCGAGGCCGTGGCCGCGGTGGCCCAGGAGCCCTACGACGCAGTGCTCATGGACGTGCTGATGCCGGAGATGGACGGCCTGGCCGCGGCGGAGGCGATCTGCCGGCGCTGGCCACGCGGAAGCCGGCCCCGGCTCATCGCGCTGACCGCGATGGCGGGCCCAGGAGACGAGGAGCGCTGCCTGAAAGCGGGATTCGACGACTACATGAGCAAACCAGTGCACCTGGACGACCTGACCGAAGCATTTAGAGCAGCAGCCGGATACCGAACCACAAGAGAAAGAGCGGGACTATAACTCCCCCTCTCCCCGTTCAGGGGAGAGGGTCGGGGAGAGGGGCGAGGAAGAAAGCCCTAACCCTTCAGACGAGAGTCGAGACGATCTTCGTGACCCGCCAGGCGTGAGGCCCGGGCCTCCAGAAGGACCACGACGATCACGATCACACCGCCGAGGACCATGAATCCGCCCAGTGCTT
>Ga0209009_1000272_pt1 | contig 20585 bp, 14 predicted proteins | sample BlaSpr_A8_OM3_M2_FD_187979 | JGI IMG/M metagenome (GOLD analysis project Ga0209009, IMG submission 187979) | Forest soil microbial communities from Thunder Bay, Ontario, Canada - Black Spruce, Ontario site 2_A8_OM3_M2 (SPAdes) (version 2) | ecosystem: Environmental > Terrestrial > Soil > Boreal... | reverse complement strand
GCGAAAACTACCTCGACCACGACTCACGCTGCCTCCTAGGAGCAAGAAAAAAAGAAGAAAACAGTTGCTCGTAGTTGACAGGTCATTCCATATCAGAACATTACTGGTAACAATCGAAGTGGCCCTAGGATTTCTCCTGCTGGTCGGCGCCGGTCTGATGACTCGAACGTTTGCGCGCTTGATTAATGTAGACACGGGATTCCAGAGCGATCACGTATTGACCTTCCAGGTCTCTCCTCCAGAAAGCCGTTATCCAAAAGACGCAAATCGCGTTCGCTTGATTTCTCAGTTGAAGAAAAATCTTGAAGGGCTGCCAGGTGTCCAGTCCGTGGGCGGCGTTCATCTTTTGCCATTCGACGATTACGCGAATTGGTACAGCTACTATTGGCTTCCGGGCGCTGCGCCGCAAGATCAGAACACTTTGCTGGCCGACCATCGTTCCATCACCCCCGGTTTCTTTCAAACGCTGGGCATACCTCTGATGGATGGCCGAGACTTTGACGAATCGGACCTTGCCACCCACCGCCGCGTGGTTATCGTGGACGAATCATTGGCCAAACAAATGTGGCCGAACCAAAGTGCGGTGGGAAAAGAATTAAACGTAGAAACGATTCAAGAGGGAGATTTCAGTCGAGCCACCGCGGTTGTGGTCGGTGTGGTAAAGCACTCCAAATATCTTCGATTGACTGGCAATGGACGTCCGCAGATTTATGAGCCATACGCGCAATCCACGCGAGAAATCATGGCGTTCGCCATCCGAACGAAAGGCGAGCCGCACGCGCTGATCGGAGCCATTCGCACGGAAGTGGCTAAGTTTGATACGAATCTTCCTGTCTCGAAAGTGCGTCCGATGGACGAATACGTTCGGATGGCGCGGGCTTCGGCGCGCTTTACGATGTTGCTGGCGCTGGCGCTCGCTGGGCTTGCTCTAGCTCTGGCGTCAATTGGAATTTACGGGGTTACATCCTATTCGGTCGCCCAGCGAAAGAATGAGATCGGGATTCGCATGGCGCTGGGCGCTCAAGCGCGCGATATTTTAAAGATCGTGTTAGCCGAGGGAATGGCCGCGGTATTTGCGGGCGTCACCTTTGGTCTCCTTTTGTCTCTGCTGGTGACACCTGTGCTCTCGAGCCTGCTATTTGGCGTTCGTTCAACGGACGCCCTAACCTTCGTAGCCGTAGCCCTGTTTCTTTCCGCTGTGGGATTGCTGGCGTGCTGCATTCCGGCGCGGCGCGCCATGCGCGTGGATCCAATTGTCGCCTTGCGATACGAATGAGGTACGGACAATGAAACGAATCGGACGATGGCTGGTGCCCAAAACATGGGAGCAAGACCTCAACGACGAACTGCGCTTCCATATGGAGAGGCAAATAGCACTAAAAATCTCTGCAGGAATTCCGCCGGAGGAAGCGCGCAGGCAGGCCGTTCTGGAATTCGGCGGCGTGGAAGCGGTGAAAGAAGACTGTCGTGAACAGCGCCGCGGATTTTGGCTGGAAACGCCGTGGGGCGACGTGCGCTACGGATTGCGCCTGCTACGCAAGAATCCGGCCTTTGCAATTATAGCCATTCTCACGCTAGCCGCAGGCATTGGCGTGACATCTGCTGTTTTCAGCTTCGTCGATCGTAATCTTTTCCGCAGCTTGCCTTATCCCCACGATGATCGCCTGGTGTCGTTTGGTTTGCTGGCACCCATTGAACGAAACGAGTTCTTGCTGGGACGCAGCTATGTGGATTGGCGGAAGGCGCCGGGACCTTTCGAGTCTATGACCTCCATGATTCCCGGCGTCGTCGATTGCGACCTCACCGAACAGAATCCTGTTCGCCTCTCTTGCGCACAGGTAGAGCAAAATTTTCTTCCGACGCTTGGCGTCCATCCAATTGTAGGACGCAACTTCTTACCGGACGAAGATCGACCCGGTGAGCCAAACGTTGCTCTGATCTCGTACGGGCTCTGGAAGAGCAGATTTGGCGGGAAGCCCGACGTTGTCGCCAAGACACTTCCACTGGACGGCCAACCTACCTCCATAATCGGGGTACTTCCGGCAAATTTTGAGATGCCCAATTTGCTTTCGGTCGACATTCTAGTTCCCCAAGGTCTCGACGAAGCGGCTCAGCGCAAATCGGATTCTGGAGCAGTTCTTAGAGGTTTTGCGCGCCTGAAACCCGGAGTCAACGTGGCGCAAGCCGCCGCTGCAATGCAACCGTGGTTCGAGCAAGCTCTGCAACAGGCTCCTCCGCAGTTTCGCAATGAGGTACACCTATCTGTTCGCAGTCTGCGCGATCGACAGGTTCAAGACTTACGCCTGGCGTTTTGGGTTCTGTTGGGCGCGGTGCTAGCTGTGCTGCTTGTCGCTTGCACCAATGTCGCCAGCTTATTGCTTGCTCGTGCGACTAGCCGGAAGCGCGAGCTCGCGGTACGGGCAGCTTTAGGCGCAAGCAGAAGCCGACTGATTCGGCAGGCGCTGACAGAAAGCTTGGTGCTCGGAATCTTGGGAGGCGCGGCAGGTTGCTGGGTGGCATATCTGCTGATGCATCTCTTCGTCTCCATCGCTCCGGAAGGAATTCCGCGGTTGCAGCAGGCCACTCTGGATCTGCGCGTTATTGTTTTTACCGTGGGAATTTCACTTTTGTGTGGAATAATTTTTGGCCTCGCGCCGGCTCTGCGGATGCCTACACCCGAATTCTTAAGCGGCAAAGAAGTTCGTACCGCATCACGTAGCCCTCTGCGCCAGCTTCTGGTTGCATCGCAAATTGCTATTTCGCTGATTCTGTTGACGGGCGCCGGCGTGCTGCTCCGGAGCCTTTGGAACCTGCAAAGCGTGCCGATTGGAATTCAAGCGCAGAATATTGTTACTGAAGCGATTTCGCTGGGCCAGTCTCGTTATCCGAATGCGCCGCAACAGGCTGAGTTTTTCGAGCGTCTTTTGACGAGGCTCCGAAATCTTCCAGGCCTGACGTCATTGGCCCTGAGCGATTCGATTCCGCCCAGCGGCGCGATGCACTCGACAATTTACGCGGGAATCGAAGTCGCGGGCCATCCGCGATTTGCCGAAGGCACAGGCGGGATGGTGGCATGGCGTGCCATCACGCCCGGATATTTCTCCGCGCTGGGAATTCCAATCTTGCAGGGCCGCGCTTTCGATGAAGACGATCGCGTGCCCAGCCAAAACTCAATCATCCTAAGCGATTTCCTGGCGCGCGAACTTTTTCCAAGTGAAGATCCGCTGGGCAAACCTATGCGCTTTGGTTTGACTGGTCCGTGGCGCACGGTCGTCGGGGTTGCCGCGGACGTAAAAAATGCTGGACTCGACGCGCAATCGGATCCTGAATTCTACATACCGTGGAAAAATGAGCCTGCGCAATTCCTGGGGTCTGCGTATGTGACTCTCCGCACGCCGCTGAATTCACAAACCGTGGAAAAGTGGATGCACTCGGAAACTGCCAGTCTCGATCCAACGCTCCCGGTAAAAATTGAGAGTATGAGTCAACGCGTTTGGAAACTGGCGGCGCGGCCTCGATTCAATGCTGTGTTGCTTTCGATCTTTGCAGCTATGGGAGTATTGTTGGCCGCTATCGGGATTTACGGAGTGGTCGGATTTCTGGTAACTCGCCAGACGAAAGAGATCGGAGTGCGCATGGCGCTGGGCGCAACTCCCGGCGCTATTTGTAAAATGGTCATGGCAAATGTCGCTCGGTGGACGCTAGCGGGGGCGCTATTGGGCTTGCTCGGAAGTTGGTTCGCTTCTCAACTTCTGCGGTCGCTGCTGTTTCAAGTGCCGGCTCGCGATCCCTGGTCAATTGGAGTGGCAGGTGCGGTACTTTTGGCGGTGGCCTTCCTTGCCGCGTGGATACCAGCGCGACGCGCCATGCGCGTGGATCCTATGGTCGCTTTGCGATACGAATGACGAATTTTGCAGGATCCCAGTCATCGCCGTTATTTCGCCGTGGGGGATAATCGCAGAGTAATTTCCGTGGTTTTCTTTGGGCGAATCACGACGCGCTTGGACCAATCCGAAAAGACTTTATTTGAATAAGCGCGGACGTCGTATTGCCCCGCTTCGAATCGCGTGAATTCGAAGTGGCCATTCGAATCGGTGTGCGCGGCGTGTGGACGCAGGCCGTCGGATGTTTGTATCGTCACACTTGCATCTGCAACCGGCTTCCCTTGCTCGTCCAGCACGCTTCCTGAAAGCGTTCCTAAGCCGCCGGCAAACTGAGCGCTAGCCACTAGGGCGAACATCATCGTCGCAAGCGCTGCGGTAATCAATACTCTTCGTTTCATTGCTCACCTCGGGGTTAAGCGTGAGAACAATTCTATATCTCGAGCGGGGCGACGCTGAAGGCACGCGCCAACTTGTTCACGATAAGGGACTGGTCGAACGGTCAGGTTGGAACAGCTAGTATTTGTAGTGGCGGCTGGCTGCGGCATGTGCGGGCTGGTCTTGGCGGCCGGTGTCGGGATTCAACCCTCGTTCGAGCGCGAGAAAATAAGTGAGAAGTTGAAGCGGAACCAGATGCACAAAAGCAGTGAGCCATTCCGGCGTCTCGGGGACCGTCAATATTTGTTCGGCTGAAATATCGTGGCTCGCAGAAGGACTCGCGATCGCGGATCGAAGCATTTTCAATTCTCCGGCAGCCTGAAGGATCTGGCGCGCGCGGTGGTCGGTCTTGCGGCCAGTGAGCATTCCGATTAACGCAGCGCGAGAATCGGTTTCCGAAAATGGCCCGTGGAGTATTTCCTCCGTCTCGAAACCTTCGGCCGCAATGTAACAAGCTTCTTTGATTTTTAGCGCGGCCTCGCTTGCGGTGGCCCAACCCACTCCCGTGCCGAAAATTTCAATGCGCGCAAGCGGCGCAATTCTTTTCGCTAACTCGCGCACTTGGGGCTCGAGTTTCAGCACTTCGCGCATCAACGTAGGTGCTTGCGTAATTTCTGTAGGGGAAAAGCCGTTTCCCAGGTGTTTTCGACGCTCCGCAATGCGCGCGATCAGAATTGCCAGCGCCGTCAACGCCGTCGTGTAACTTTTTGTGTAGGCGAACGCGACTTCTTGCTCGCAAGTTTCAATTTGAAAGTCTGCGCTGCGAACTCCCTCGCCGCTCATTTCCCCGGTAATCGCTACCGTCAGCGCCCCTGCCGCGCGCGCCATGTGTAGAGCCTCCAGGGACGCCGTTGTGGTGCCAGTGTGCGTGATAACGACGACGGCGTCGTTAGCCGTGAGCGCGATGGGATGATGCACAAGCTCGAAGGACTGTTCGTAGTGAGCCCACAACCGTCCCGAGGAAAACTCGCGCGTCCAGCTTTCCGCCACACGCCCGGCATGCAATGAAGTTCCGATTCCAACAAAAGTGATACGCTCTTTTTCAGCGACGGCGTCAGCAACACGTTCAATCGCTTCCCTTTTCTGCAGAATCCTTTCAATCAATTCAGGTTGGGCTTGAACCGCATCGTAAACATAATAGGGGTGTGCCTTGCGCATTTCGGGTGGCATTGAGTATTCTCCGCCGACAAGATATTGAAATTGCTCGCGCTATCGGCGGCTATTCTAGCGGAATAGGAGTCTGAATGGCTTTATACATCTCGCAACACACGCTGGCATGCCTCACGCGTCAGGGCGCGGAGGAGCTTACGAAGCGATTGCTAGCTGCGAGGCCGGTTAAGGGGCGTCGCGTGCTGGTAAATATGCAGGAAGGGAAAATGCTCGTGGAATTCGAAGCGTCCAGCCGCGAGGAGCTTGAAAAGTGGCTGGCCTCGGAAAAATTTCATTTTGACTGGCTTCTTCGAATCGAGCTCGAGTCCACGGGCGGCGCGCTTCGAACGACCTCATAGCGGGTATGAGTCCACTGCTCCCACCCCAAGTGTCCTCCGCGCAGCGCTATTGCCAGCAAGCACTGTTCCGGTGTAGTCTTTTCTGATGCCTCACCTCACCAGAGACCGGCTCTTCTGTTGTTGTACACGCGTGTCTCTTGGCGGGGTAGGCTAGCTATTTAAGAACGTCTAGCCGATCGTTTTGAGCCCACCGCCAGGACAAGCTGGCAGGTGGATTTTTTATTTTAGGTCGTTTTTGGGGCCGTTGAGTCTAATCACGAGGGGGAAAATGACATGTCAGATTACAAGCATCCCGAGACGTTAGTTTCCACGCAATGGGCGGCAGAGCACCTGAGTGATCCGAAAATCCGGCTAGTGGAGGTTGATGTCGATACTTCCGCCTACGATCAGGGCCATATTCCCGGCGCCGTAGGCTGGAATTGGCAATCGCAACTTCAGGACAATATTCGCCGCGATCTAATCGATCAGAAAGCGCTCGAATCGCTGCTCGGCAAGTCGGGAATTTCCAATGACACGACCGTCCTTCTATATGGTGACAACAACAACTGGTTCGCGGCGTATGCTTTTTGGCAACTGAAGTATTACGGCCACAAGGATGTGCGATTGATCAACGGCGGCCGCAAGAAATGGGTGGAAGAAAAGCGACAGCTGACCACGGAGCTGACGAAAGTGGCGGCCACGACATACCGCGCGACCGGTCCCGACGAATCGATTCGTGCGCGTAAGGAAGAGATCTTCAGCACCCTCGACAAGAAGACTGCTGCACAGCTGGTTGACGTTCGCTCCGGCGACGAGTTCACCGGAAAGATTATCGCGCCGCCCGGAATGTCCGAAACCGCGCAGCGTGCCGGACACATTCCTGGAGCCGCCAACATTCCCTGGGCTCAAGCAGCAAACGAAGACGGCACGTTTAAATCACCCGATGCGCTGAAAGCTCTCTATGAGGGCAAAGGCATCACCGGGAAGAATGAGGTGATCGCATACTGCCGCATCGGAGAACGCAGTTCGCACACATGGTTCGTCCTGAAATATTTGCTGGGCTACGACAACGTGAAAAATTACGATGGCTCGTGGACCGAATGGGGCAATCTGATTGGCGCGCCAATCGAAAAAGAAGTAGCCGCAGCCGCACGATAAATTAGATTACGATTACCGCAGGCCAGCCCCGAAGAGCAATCTTCGGGGCTATTTTTTTGGCGTTCGGATATCTCAAGGAATTTCGTTTTCGGGGACTCCGTTGTGGCGGGCTTCGTCTTCTAAAGCGCTGACCTTAGTCTGAATATCCTCGCGCTGTTTCTGGTATTGGGCGAGTTGCGTGTGCCAATCGTCCGGCTTTGACCACCCGTACGGCCTGGGTGTATTGACCTGCTGTCCATTTAATGCCGCCTGCAACTGTGCGATCTTTTCGTCGAGCGGCGGGATTTGGCCTTGAAGTTTGGAAATTTGGCCGCGATACCAGGCTGCATTTTTGCCCCCATTGTTGGGCTTGGGCTTGTTCGCTGTATTAGCAGGCTTTGAATTGGAATTCGGCGAATACGAGGCATCCCTGCGTGGATGCGAACTGAAATCATCGTTGGTCCAGACCTTTTTCTCAGGTGTCTGCGATCCCGCGTCTGACGAAGCTGCGGTGCCAGGGTTTTGTGACCGGACTGCCGAGTCGCTTTGCGCTGGCGCGCTGGTCGCCGTAAATGACACACAACTCGTGACGAAAAGGGTTGTAGCGAAGAACCTAAGGGCCCGATTCATGATTGCCTCCTGGTTCCACGCTACTCGGAACATCGGAGGCGTGGAGAGACTATGGGTCTCCGTACACTACTTTGCCGCTCGCGATTTCGCTTTCAACCAATGCGAGCGCTTCTTTCGGAGGGCCGATGCGATGATATTGACTAGCTTCAATGTACTGGTGCTGCTCGAAGGTGAAAAGAAATTTCCTGCCCATGAAGTCGTATTGGTAACGGATGGGCAGCCAAATACCAGGCGAAATCTCGGTTTGCTCGAAAGAAAATACTCCGCCTCTATATAGTTTTCCCAGAACACCGCCGCCAAAGGCCATGTCTCGCATCACGTGGGCTTCGGCGCGCGCCAATTGATTTTTTTCATGGTCCACCCAGATTTTCGCGGTGACGTGTGTCATGGCGTCTTGAAATGTCGTGTGCGGATGGAAGCTGGGATTCGGACTCAGCTCCAGGATGTCGCAGAGCCGGCCGTTCACCATCTCCTGACCTGTCCATTTCGTGAGAAAGGCTTCTCGCGTTGCGTCCACGAGCTGTTCGCGGTCCGTTTTCTTTTTTTGCCATTTCGCGTAGGCGAGTTTCGCTCTGGACTCGTCCGGCTTGAGAGCAAGTTCGAGCAGTTCGCGCCAGGTCTGCAACTGCTGCCGGTAGAGCACGGGATCGGTGAGCTTGTTGTTCTCTTTCAACAAAATCTTCATCGTGCCGGTGCCGGTGGGAACCACACGGTAAAGCTTGTCTTCCAGCACGCGAGGATTGGGCCCGGCAGTACGGTCCACCTGATGTTCGATGCGTTCGTACTGTTCGATTGCAACATCGTCGCGATGCTGATTTCCGATCAGCTTTTCGCGGCGGTCGCGGATTTCAACATCCGAAGGCGCTGGGGATTGGGAATTCTTCGGAAGGGGCTGAGCAATAGGCTGCTCGTCGTTTGCAGAGCCGTCATCTAAAGGCTCGGTATCAGCTCCACGAACGAAATCCCTTGGCAGACGCCGGCTTGGCCGGCTAGACGGTCCCGCCAAAGTTAATAAGGCGCCGATACAAAAAATTGAGAAAAGACGGAACATTCGAAACTGCGGGTCTCCAAAGCCCAAAACTGCTTCATGTCCATTGTAGCGGATTCTTTGCGATGAAATCCCCGCCGTGAACCGCTGGTTTTCTTTAGCTGGCTCGTTGTCCAGAATTGTTGAAATTTTTGATCGTCCTGGCCGTTATACAAAGACAGAGCGAACTGACCGCGGCCTTGCTACGGCCGGCGCCCATGATACCGTGTGCTAAGTACTATTGAAGCCATCAGTAAGCAACGAATGGGGCTCGCGAGATCGAGCTTTGATGCAAAAATAGGGGTTGTGAACTTTTTCGACTCCTAGTTCGTCTATTATAGACAAAGTGAAGAAAGCCATCCCAACCCTGGCTGAAGTCAGGCAGACTCTCGTCGCCGTGCGCGAAACCTTTTGGATCGCGCTGGATACGTTGCGCGCACACAAATTGCGGACGTTTCTGACCCTCCTGGGTGTAATCCTCGCTGTCACCACATTAGTCTCCGTAATTTCCGTGCTGAATGGACTAAACGTCTATGTGGCCGATAAGGTTGCCAACCTCGGCGCCAATGCCTTTGTGATCGATCGCATTGGCATCGTCACAAATTTTCAGGAATGGAACAAGGCAAGAAAGCGCCCTCCGCTACAGATGGATGATTTCGAAGCGCTGCGCGACAACATGAAATTAGCCGAGCAGGTGGCAGGCGAACAAGACACCACCGCGGATGTTCGCTACGGAAATATCATGAGCCAGGACGTAGCCATTATCGGCGCGACCCCGAATTTTGCTTCCATACGAGACATCGACGTCTCCAATGGCCGGCTCCTTACGAATGCCGATGAAGAGCATAGAGCCGGTGTTTGCGTGATTGGCAACGATATCGCCAACAAAATATTCCCGGGTATGGATCCCATCGGCAAATCCATTCGAGCGGGACAAGGCCAGTACGACATTGTGGGTGTGGCCACAGCGAAAGGCACCGTACTCGGACAGTCCCAGGACAATTTCGTAATGATCCCTCTGGGCACCTACAGAAAAGAATGGCTGGCGCCGCAGGATTCGGTGAGCATGTTCGTTCAAGCGCGAGCCCCGGAGTGGATGGACGCCGCTCAAGATGAAGCGCGCGTGATTCTGCGCTCCCGCCGTCACGTTCGCTATCAGGACGAAGACAATTTTGCGGTAATCGCTCCCAATTCCATCATGGGCTTGTGGAACCGCATCACCGGAAACGCATTCGGCATCGCCATTTGGATCACCTCCGTATTTTTAGTGGTGGGCGGCATCGTGATCATGAACATCATGCTGGCTAGCGTGACCGAGCGTACCCGCGAGATTGGTCTCAGGAAATCGCTGGGCGCGCGGCGCAGTCATATCGTCTTGCAATTTCTTGTCGAATCGTCGCTTCTTGCTGCGTCGGGCGGCCTGGTGGGGGTCGGCGTGTCGTTGGCTCTAGCCGGATTGGTCCGCGCTGCCACGCCTATTCCGATTTCCACTCCGATTTTTGCGATTACTATTTCTTTGGTGCTTTCCACGGCAGTGGGACTGTTTTTCGGTATTTATCCGGCGATGCGCGCCGCGCGGCTAGACCCGATCGAAGCGCTCCGGGCTGAAAACTAGGAATATCATGCAACAGGATTTCAAAGAAAACCTGCAACTTGCGTTTGACACTGTCCGAACGCACAAGCTTCGCAGCTTTCTCGCCATTCTGGGCGTGATGATCGGAGTCTCGCTGATTATCCTCGTCGTAGGTTTGGTTCAGGGTTTTCGCCAAACCATACAAGACGAAATTACCGCCGAGGGAATCGATACAGCTTTCGTGTCACGCTTTGACCAGGGACCGCAGAACGGCCACCGTCCTAAAGACGAGAAGACTCGGAAGGCGTTGACGCTGGACGATGCCGTAGCGATTCGCCAGCTTTGTCCCGCCATAAAACAGATCGCGGTTTCTGCATTTCAGTGGCAACTTGCTCATACCGCGCGCTACCAGAAAAATGAAGTGGAAGGCACAGACTTTCGCGGAACATTTCCGGCCTATTTGGAAGTTTATTCAAATGCCACGATGAAAGCCGGCCGCTTCTTCACAGAAGCTGAAAACGAGCATCGTGAAAATGTTGTAGTCATCGGCGAAAACGTCGCCACGGCATTTTTCCCATCTATAGATGATGCACTCGGAAAACAAATCCTCGTGGATGGTTCCACTTACCTGGTTGTAGGCGTGTTTGAAAAACCCCTGGGCGGGTTTGGCACCAACGACGAAGACCGGCGGACGGTAATTCCCTACTACACTTTTATGAAGTTATATCCATCCAGCTACGAAATCGGTTACCGGTTTCTCGCTTATCCGAGCAAACTTGACGCCGCTGTCGACCAACTGCGCGAGGTTCTTCGACGCCGGCGCAACGTTCCCTACACTGCGCCCGACAATTTCTCGATTCAAACTCAAGTGGAAGTAGTGCGCCAATTCAACGACATTATTGGAGGCGTCGTTCTCGCTGTAATAGTCCTGAGTTCGATCGGTCTTCTAATTGGAGGCATGGGCGTGATGAACATCATGCTGGTTTCCGTCACAGAGCGAACGCGCGAAATTGGCGTGCGCAAAGCCATCGGTGCGCGTAGCCGCGACATCACCTGGCAATTTCTCTTCGAAGCTATGACGTTGACTGGAACAGGCGGAATAATCGGCATTTTGCTCGGCAGCGGTCTAGCTCTGATGGTCCCCGTGGTCAGTTCGTTGAAGGCAGTTGTTCCGGCTTGGGCTGTGATTGTTGGATTCACGGTTTCCGTCAGTATCGGTTTGATCTTCGGAGTGTGGCCTGCCACCAAGGCGGCGCGTTTGAATCCTGTGGAAGCTCTTCGTTACGAATAGCGCTTATTCGGTGGGACTTTCCGAAATTTTCGGCAAAGTAATCGGACTGTTAGGATCAAGTTGCGCTTTTCCATCGGCTCCGAAACCATAAGGAAAACCTGCGGGATCAAGTGGAATACCTTGCAGCAGGCCGCGGTCGTTTAATTCCTTCACGCTGGACGGGTAACGACCGTTTTGTTTGCGGTATTGCTCCGCCAATTTATTGAGTTCAACAGTATCTTGCAGCGCGTGCAGCGACTGCAGATGTTGAAATGCGTTCTTCTTAACCTTCTCGTTCTGGGTTGTCTCGTACAGCTCGGACCATATCGCCAGCGAATTGGAAAACGCGTTTCCCTTCTCCGCCACCTGCGCGGCCATCATCTTCATCCAGGAAGGCGCGTTCGGAATTTTGCTTCCTTGCAGATAAGCTGCAGACGCTTTCTCATAGTCTTTCAGGTGCCAATAGTAGAGAAAGCCCAGATCCGAGCTAAGTTCCCAGGAATTGGGATTCGCGGCGACGCCCTTTTTCACAAGTTCTACAGCAAGATCGGAGCGGTCGGCTCCCGTAGGCATGGGTTCGGAAAGAAAAATCGCTCCAAAACGATACGCGACTATCAGGCTCGGATCGAGCGTGGTAGTAATGTCGAGCAGCGGCCACAGCAAAACGAACTTTTCCCCTGGATTGCCCACTCTGGCACCGTAATACTGAACGGCGCGCGTCCAATAAATGTCTCCCAGCAACGAGTCGTATCCGAGGCTCAATCTCTTGAGCATCGGGCCGGAACGGAGCAGTAGTTCTTCTTTTTGCTGACCTACCGTGCGGGTTTCTGCCTCGATGCGCATTTGCAGAAATCCGATTGCTACAAACAGCGCAGGAATTGCTACGAGAGCGAACCACAGAGCTCGAGAATGGCTTCGGCTGCTCATTTCAAGTTACGCCCGGAAAATATCGCGGACGCCCCAATGAGCGCGAGCGCGACGTACAGCGCCGCGTAAGCAGTATTCTGCCAAATCAATGAAAACGGGATCGCATCGCCATGGCTCGCCGCCGCAATCACATTAAAATTGCGAAAGTTCGGCAGCAGATAACTAATGACGCGAGCGGCGGTCTGCATGGCGGGACTGTGCGTCACCATGCCGATCTCGCGAATGTCGCTCGAGAAAAAACCTGCCACATAAATTCCCAGGGTGTACAGCGTGGAGAGCATCGGACTTGAGAAGCAGGAGAAGAAGAGAGCCAGCGCGGTGACCAGCGCCAGTTCCAGTACGATGAAATAAATAGCTATCACAATCATCGCGTCCGCGCGGAGGAATTCGCGGCTTACGTAGTAAAGAGCTGCGCCCAATCCCAGCGCCATGAAGAATGTGTTTACGGTCAGCGTCAATACCAGGCCGCCAAATTTTCCTATCAGAAACTCCCACCGCCGCACGGGCTTTGCCAGCAAACTGTACAGCGTCCGCTTTTCCATCTCCTTGTAAACCAGCCCCACGCCGATGAAAACCGCCATCACCAGTCCGAAAATCGAAATAGCAGACAGGCCCAGGTTGATGATTACCAGCCGCGAGATCCCAATGGAAATCTCGCCTACCAGGACCGAGGCGCCGATCATCATCAAGGCAAAGACGATCAGGTTGTAGAGCACGCGATCGCGCACCGCCTCACGAAATGTGTTGACCGCTACTATCCCTGGCACTGAGCTCATCGGGCACCCACCTCGACGAGTTGTGGTGGCGCACTTTTATCCCGCGCAACCAGCTTGAAGAAATAATCCTCGAGCGTCGGCCGCAATGGTGTGACCGAAAGAATCCGCGCCTCACACCTCCGTAATTCATCTAAAACCGGATACAGTTGGTCCTCTGGAACCTCTGCCCGATAGCGGCCGCCCACCTGCGTAGCGCTTTTTGCCAACGAATTCGGCAGTGGGTGGCCCTCCGGCGTCTCAAACAAAATATCCATTGCATACACTTCCATAGAGACAATTTCTCGAGGTGCGCCAACCCCTTGCAGTTTTCCTCCGACCAACACACCGACCCGGTCGCACAACATCTCAGCGTCGGAAAGGATATGCGTGGAGAAAAAGATGGTCCGGCCCTCGCGTTTGAGGTCGTGAATAATGTCGCGAACTTCCCGCCGCCCGACAGGATCCAAGCCGGACATCGGCTCATCCAGGAAAATCACCTGTGGATCGTGAAGGATGGCCTGCGCTATGCCAACCCGCTGCAGCATGCCCTTGGAAAATTTCCGTAGCTGAACATCAGCCGCTCCGCCCAGCCCCACGCGTTCCAAAAAGCGGGTTATGCGCTCGCGCCGCTCCGACGCTGCAATGCCGAACAAGCGCGCGTAGTAATCCAACAATTCTCGCGCCGTCAGGTAATCGTAAAAGTACGGTTGTTCGGGCAAGTATCCGATTTCGCGGTGCATGCTTACATCGTCGATCGACTTGCCGCGGACGCGCGCGGTCCCTGAAGTCGGGAAAATGATGCTCATCAGGACTTTCAGCGTGGTGGTTTTCCCCGCGCCGTTTGGCCCCAGGAACCCGAAGACTTCTCCGTCTTCCACCTGAAGAGTCAGGTGATCGAGTGACCGGCGCATACGCTGGCGCCAGAATCCCACCGGATAGTCCTTGGTGAGGCCCTCCATTTCAATCGCTGGTGTACTCATAGCCTTACTCATTCTAATTTTTTTTTAACCACCTCGTGCATGTCAATAACCCTGATGTTGCTTCAGAGAACACAGCGGTGGGGCTGTTCTTAGCGAAACCGATGGCCCAGATTTGTAGGAAGCTAGTTGCCGGTGGAAGTTAGCTTGTCTGCGCGCCGGAGTTCCGGAAAACCAAAAGCCCAGAGCGCCGTAACAACTAAGGTCCCTATTCCGCCCAAAATAACGGCAGGAACGGTTCCAAACCAACTTGCCGTTAATCCCGACTCAAATTGCCCCAACTCGTTCGATGCGCCAATGAAGACCATGTCGACGGCGTTCACTCGCCCGCGCATCTGATCGGGCGTCATCAGTTGGAGCAGAGTAACGCGGATCACGACGCTTACCATGTCGCTAGCGCCCACCAACATCAGTGCCATCAGCGACAAGATTAGGTTGCGCGAAATGCCGAACACTATCGTAAAAACTCCAAAGCCGCCTACACACATAAGCATCGTGGCGCCGACATGGCCCCGTAACGGCCGATATGCCAGCAATATTGCCATCGCAGCAGCGCCTACGCCCGGGGCAGTCCGCAATAGTCCAAGTCCCCACGGCCCAGTGTGAAGAATTTCACGCGCGTAAACCGGCAGTAGGGCTACAGCACCGCCCAACAAAACCGCAAAAAGATCCAGCGAGATTGAACCCAGTATCACTTTTTGCTTCGTGATGTATCGAAGTCCGGCGAGAACAGTGGACAGATTGATCGGCTCTCTTACTCGGGCAATTACGTTGGGCCGAATCAGCGTGGTACAGCACACCGCGATGCCCGCCGATGATAAAGCCGTGGCATACACGGCGGAAGGTCCACGGAAGGCCGCATAAACGAGCCCGCCGATCGAGGGCCCCAGGATCGTCGCCACCTGGAAGACAGTCGAATGCCATGTCACTGCATTAGCAAAATGTTCTTCGGGAACTAATTGTGGCAGCAGAGCCCTGCTGACCGGCCCGCTAAATGAGCGCACTACGCCGAGCAAAACTAAAACCGCATAGATCATATGCACCGACGGCGTTTCGCGATGGGTTACGTACAGAAGAAGTCCGGAGCATGTTGCGAACCCCGCGTAGCAAAGCATCAGTAAATTGCGGCGGTTAAAGCGATCCGCTACGTTCCCTGAAACAAGGAACAAAGTAATTCCCGGCAGGAATTGGCAGAGGCCGACTAGACCCAGATCAAATGCGCGGTGCGTAATGTCGTAAACTTGCCATCCGACCGCGACGGATTGCATTTCAGTGGATGCGACTACAAAAAATCGCGCGATCTGGTAGAAAACAAATGCTGGATAAGTGAACGCGATCCGCCCAGCAATTTTGTTTTCTTGCGATGCGGGCATCAGCGGGCGGTCCGCTCCTTCTATCGATGCGGCCAACAAGTATAACCTGAGTCGGCTCGATGCAAAGTTTCACGCTGAGCGCGAGAAAACTTTTTAAGTCGTTTGTTTGGAGCGTGTATGCAAATAAAAAAGAAAATTAGAGAAAACAAATAATTTCTGCGCCGAAAAATTCTCCCAAAAAGAAAAATTGTCGTAATGGGACGCAGTTGCTGCCGGCGCAGATAACACTACGGATAGACGCTTTCGACAACTTGTGCGGAACATTTTGTGGTCGCGCGTCGATTTTTTCTTGACAAGTTTTCTCATACCCACGATACTGCCCAACCAGACCCGGGGGAAAAAGTTCGATGACGACTCACTTCCTGGCATCGATCAACGGAGCAACGGGCCGGGTTACACCGAAAACTTAGAGGGGAGAAACCCTACTTCGCACCGCGCATAGCAATTTTTAGCGCGGCTTAGCTGGGCTTTTCTATTTTTCGGCTCGGGAGGCGGAATTTTAGCGTTTCGTCGGCCGCGCGCTCACGTCCCCCATGCTTTCGTGTATCCACCGATACACACAACGACACTCTGGATGCGGATGTTCGGGAGGAGTAGAATAGAAGTTCCCTCCCTCCCGTTGCGCTCCAGCCAACGTACGACGGCTTTACTGCCGACGCGGAGGTAGAAATGGAATCTAGAATGACCCTGCAGAGCCAATCGGAAACAGAGAAAGTTACCCGGCGTGCTTCCGGCCTGGATTTCCAGCGCCGCTTCACGGACGGGAAAGTATCGCCCTTTGATAAAGTTGAGTGGGAACGCCGTCCCGCAATCATAGGAAATGATAAAGGTCAGGTAATTTTTCGACAGGACAATGTAGAAGTCCCGAAGTCATGGTCGCAGACAGCGACAAATATTGTCGCTTCGAAATATTTTCACGGCAAACCGAACACGCCCGAGCGTGAAACTTCAGTACGCCAATTAATTAGTCGTGTAGTAGACACCATTGTACGGTGGGGTGAGGAAGGCGGATATTTCGCCACGCCGGAATCCAAAAATATTTTCCGTGATGAGCTGGCCCATCTGCTCGTTGAGCAAAAAGTGGCTTTCAATTCGCCAGTGTGGTTCAACGTCGGCGTGCAAGCCAAGCCTCAATGCTCCGCCTGTTTCATCAACTCCGTCCAGGACAACATGGATTCCATCATGAACCTGGCGAAGACGGAAGGCATGCTCTTCAAGTGGGGTTCTGGTACTGGCACTAACTTCTCATCGTTGCGCGGCAGCCACGAATCGCTTTCTGGTGGTGGCATCGCGTCCGGACCGGTAAGTTTCATGAAAGGCTTCGACGCGTTCGCCGGCGTGATCAAGAGCGGCGGTAAAACTCGCCGCGCCGCCAAGATGGTGATCCTCAACGTCGATCATCCCGACATCATGGAATTCATCGAGTCTAAGATGAAGGAAGAGCGCAAAGCGCATGTTTTGATCGAACAGGGATACGATCCCGCGATTGACGGCGAAGCTTACTCTTCTGTTTTCTTCCAGAACGCGAATCACTCCGTACGCGTTACCGACGATTTCATGCGCGCTGTAGAAGAAGACCGCGACTGGTGGACACGAAACGTCACCGACGGCAAGCCAGTGGAACAATTTCGGGCGCGCGACTTGCTCCGCGAGATGGCCGACTCCGCATGGAAGTGCGGCGACCCCGGCATGCAGTACGACACAACCATCAATCGCTGGCACACTTGCAAGGCGACCGATCGCATTTACGCTTCGAACCCGTGCTCGGAGTACATGTTCCTGGACGATACCGCTTGCAACCTGGCGTCGCTAAATCTTTTGAAATTCCTGGGCTCCAACGGCCAGTTTGATACGGAAGGCTTTGCTCACGCCGTGGATGTCGCCATCACTGCGCAGGAAATCCTGGTGGACAACGCCAGCTATCCAAGCGAGAAGATCGCGCGGAACTCGCACGACTATCGCCCGCTTGGCTTGGGTTACGCGAACCTAGGTGCGCTGCTGATGTCGCTGGCTGTGCCTTATGACTCTGACAAGGGCCGCGACTTCTGCGGCGCGATCACCGCTCTGATGACCGGCGAAGCTTACGCCCAGTCGGCGCGCATTGCAGAGCGCATGGGTCCGTTTGGCGGCTACCCGCGCAATCGCGAAGCAATGATTGACGTTATACGCATGCATCGCGACTCCCTGCGACCGATCAAGGAAGAGCACGTGCAGCCTTCTTTGCTTCACGCTGCACAGAAGTCTTGGAATGATGCTCTTGAGCTAGGCGAAAAGCACGGTTACAAGAACTCCCAGGTTTCCGTTCTCGCGCCTACCGGCACTATAGGCTTCATGATGGATTGCGACACAACCGGAATCGAGCCCGATCTCGCGTTAGTGAAGCAAAAAAGGCTGGTTGGCGGCGGCGTGATCAAAATCGTGAACAACACAGTTCCGCAATCGCTGATGAATCTCGGTTATCCGCCGGAACAAGTGGCGCAGATTGTGGATTTCATCGACGCGAACGGCGCTATCGAAGGCGCGCCTGGATTGAAGGCGGAGCATTTGGCGGTGTTCGATTGCTCCTTGGCGACTCCAGGTGGACGCTCGATTTCGTGGCGCGGTCACCTGCGTATGATGGCTGCTGCTCAGCCGTTCCTTTCCGGCGCGATCAGCAAGACAATCAATATGCCGGAAGAATCCACGGTAGAAGACATCATGGAAGCCTATACCGAGTCTTGGAAATTCGGACTCAAGGCTGTCGCCATCTACCGCGACAACTCGAAAGGATCACAACCTTTGTCTGTCTCCGGTAAGAAGAAAGACGAGAAACCTGCGGTGGCGCCAGCTCCCGCGACCGTCGAGGCTCCGCTCGCAAAAGTGGAAATTCCAGCCGCTGTCGAGCAGCAGGAACTCTTCGACCGTACCAGGCGCCGCAAACTGCCTAACGAACGCGACTCCATTACTCACAAGTTCTCAATCGGCGGCCACGAAGGCTACCTGACCGTCGGCAAGTATCAAGACGGCCAGCCTGGCGAGATCTTCATCAAGATGGCCAAGGAAGGCTCCACGCTCTCCGGCATTATGGATGCGTTCGCCCTATCAGTCTCTATCGCGCTGCAATACGGCGTTCCGTTGCGGGCCCTGGTCGATAAGTTCGTCAACTCGCGCTTCGAGCCTTCCGGTTACACCGGCAATCCCAGAATCCGCTACGCCAAGTCCGTGGTGGATTACATCGGACGCTGGCTGGGCGGAAAATTCATCTCGTCCGATTACCTTGATGGTGAAGTCGGGGCGGGAGAAGAAACAGGTTCGGCAGCGGTTGCCATGCCTTCGGCCAAATCTCCAACTCCGGTCGCCGTGATGAAAGCTCCTGAACAAGAGGCCTCCACCAGGCCGCGCGCTGCCATTGACGACGCGCCATCCTGCTCCGAATGCGGCATGCTGATGACTCCAAACGGTAGCTGCTACAAATGCTCCAACTGTGGCAGCACATCCGGCTGTAGCTAGAATGTCTTAGCTACTACAGGCCGCCAGTCGTAGCGCAAACGATATGCGATTAGGGATTCCACTTCAACGGCGCGGCAAAACCTGCAGGAAATAAAAAAAGGGGGCTCCGTCGAGCCCCCTTTGCTCTACCCCTAGTTCCGGTCTCGGCGCGGCGAAACCGGCCCACCCCGGGATAAGAGACAGCCACTTTCCCAGTTGCACGCGGATTGCCACGAGCCTTCGCCTTCGCCAATTGCCTGCGCCGCTTGGCGGCACAAGACTTACGCCACCCAGACCGTTTTCTAACACCGAGATCGCGCGAACATCTCCATTTTCTGAAAAGCTGCGCTAATTTTTTCTATGTACTTTGGAAGGCCTCCACTCAACAGCGGTCACACTAGGATTGCGAAACGGCTGTGCGACGAAAGCGTTTCCACATCCAACGCGCCGGCACAAACAGGATCAGCACCCACAAGACCAAGGCTGGCAGAGACTGAAGCGCCCAGACACCGAATCCGATCACGCTCTCGACTACTGTTTTATAGCCTTGAATCGCCGCGTTGCGAAGGCGCGTGCTGGTGGAAGGCGGCGCACCCTGCAAACTTGCCTTATATTCTTCCTGTACGGAGAGTTGCACGGTGGCGAAGTCAACGCGCGTTTGCAGCGCTCGCTGATCCGCCTCCATCTGTTCAATATCGCCCCGAACTCGCGCGATCTCCTGCTCGGCATCCAGAATGTCTTTCACTTTTCCGGTGTGTTCGCGAAGAACATCGAGAAGTCTTTGCTCGGTGGCGCGCGCATTCTTCAACCGCACCGCTCGATCAATAAACTCCTTGGTAACTTCCTCGCCAGACTGGGTTTCTTGGTCCACTCGTCCCAATTGCTTCAGTTCGGTAACCGCTGATTCAAGCTGCGCCGATGGAATCCGTAATGTAGCGGACAGGGTACGCGCAGAGTCTTGCGGCGAGGCCGTATTCAGGCTGGCGATGTATCCATTGTGGAGTTGCGCGATGGCCTTCACCGTCGCTTCCACCGGCCCGAAATCCTTTACGATCAAAGAAACCGACGCCGTTCGGGCGATCATCGGCCTCGTCTGATCAGTGACGGCTTGGCCGTCCACGGAAATTGATTTCTCCGAGCGGTCGCCAAGGCCGTGGTACAGGCCGTTTGAATCCGGAGAGATCCGCTCAGCCTGAGCATTAGTCTCTAAACTCTCGCTAATTTGAGCCCGTTCTCTGTATAACTCGGCCATTTGCGACGCGTTCAGAGAAGGCTCCGGGCGTGGAACGAACGTAGTCAACCCCGTCACCTCTCGCGCCTTCGGTGCTCTTAGAAGATTTGGACGCCCGAGAACGAGCAGCAAGACAGCGAAACCCACAACACTTGCCACACCCCATACCCAGCGGCTTCTTAGGGGCGCGAATTTTCGGTCCAGCCACGCAGCGATTCCTCTTGGCTTATTTTCTTTTGCCAACGTAGAATCCGACCTCGCTGTCTTTACCTTTTCAGTCAAACTGGCAGGGGCTGGTTCCACGCTCCAATTCGTCAAATGAGCCGACACTCCGCGCATCTGCTCCGCCAACTCCGCGCACCCAGCGCATTCCCGCAGGTGCGCCGCGACGCCCGCCGCGCGATCCGCCGA
>Ga0209009_1000271_pt1 | contig 20621 bp, 21 predicted proteins | sample BlaSpr_A8_OM3_M2_FD_187979 | JGI IMG/M metagenome (GOLD analysis project Ga0209009, IMG submission 187979) | Forest soil microbial communities from Thunder Bay, Ontario, Canada - Black Spruce, Ontario site 2_A8_OM3_M2 (SPAdes) (version 2) | ecosystem: Environmental > Terrestrial > Soil > Boreal... | reverse complement strand
CGCGGCGGGCGCCCACCTTGCTGACGAGCGCGAGGGTGTCCGGGTAGGGCGCAAGCGCCTCGCGGATGAGTTCGTTGGCCACGTCGGGTCCGTAGAACTGCGCGGTGTCGATGTGGTCGACGCCGAGTTCGACCGCCCGGCGCAGCACGGCGATTGCCTGATCGTGGTCGCGGGGCGGCCCGAAGACTCCGGGTCCGGGAAGCTGCATCGCCCCGAAACCGATGCGGTACACGGTGAACTGGCCAAGAGGAAAGCGCTGCACGGCCTCAAGACTACGGCCGTGCAGCGCCTTGGCGGACAGCGCCTACTCGGCCTCGCCAAGCACGCCGTAGATGTCACGGCGCGCGTTGTTCACGATGTCGAGAATGCGCTTCTGCTGCTCGGGCGTGGCGGCGTGCGCCCCTTGGAACACCGCGGCGGCGAACTGGCCGAAGCTTGCGCGCAGATTGACCTCATTGGGGTCGGCGCCTTCCGTTATCTCTTCCCACGGCGGGGTCTGCGCGTTCGCGGTGGCTTCCCTGCCGTCGTCGGTGAGCTCGAAAAGCTGCTTGCTGCCTTCGGATTCGGTGGCGACGATGAGTCCCTCGTCGACGAGCAACTGCAACGTCGGGTAGACCGAGCCGGGGCTGGGCCGCCACAGGCCGTTGCTGCGTGCCGCGATCTCCTGGATCATCTCGTAACCGTGCATTGGCCGTTCGGTCAGTAGCGCCAGGATGGCGGCGCGGACGTCACCGCGCCGGCTACGACCGCGGCCGCGATGGCCGCCGCGTGCGCGCCGCGCCCCGCCGGGACCGAACCCGGGACCGAACCCAAAGCCCGGACCGCCTGCGCCGAAGCCGGGGTCGAAGTTGAAGCCGAAACCGCCGCGGTGGCCGCGGGCGTGGCCTTTCAGGATCCCCCGCATTTCGCGGTGGGCTTCTCGCCGCGCCTGGTGCATCGCGCGACGGCTGTCCGGATCGAAGGGGCCGAAGCCGAACTCTCCGGTGCCTGGGCCGTCCTCTGGGCCCTCGAATGGCTGAGTCATGTGTGTCTCGTTTCTGGTCTGGTCGCAAACGCCGGTTGCGCTGGCGATAGGTTAACGATATATCGGAATCTATCGCGATGCAACGTTGGCGGCGGCGGCCTAGTCGCCGCGCTTGTCGAGTTCGTCGAGCACCCAACTCGCCCAGTCCGCCTCCATCTGCGTAAACCGCAGCCCGTGCTCCAGCGCCGCGCGTGCGAAAAGCGTCCCGGATCTGCGGGGCTTCGACGGCAACTGGATCACCGACTGACGTCCCCGGAACTTGAGCCGCAGCGAGCAGTCTTCGGTGGCCGGCACTCGGCGACGGCGGTCAGCCGGGCGGCGTGAAACCGCCCGTTTCCGGCTCAACCGGCGGCGCGACCGCTGGCGCGACCTGGGGTGCGACCGGATCCGGGTAGGCAGGCGGCTGCGGCCCGGCGGGTTGCGCGGGACGTAGCCGCATCAGCTCGCGGCGATGCCGCTCGGCCAGCACGGCCGCGAGCACGTACTGCGGCGGCACGCCCGGCGGTGGCGGCGGCGAGATCTGCGCCACCACGTCGGAGGTGATCCGGTACGCCATCTGGTCGCGCACCTGCGGATGCAGTTGTGTTGCACGGGACAGGAATTGACGGGCCAGTTGTGCGGTCTCGGGCCTCAGGCCGGACAGCTGCAGCGTCGACGCCCACGTCGCCAGTGCCGGCGGCATCACCGGCGGCGGCTCCAGCTTGGGCCCGCGTTCGCTGATCACCACCGTTCCGGCGAACACGTCGCCGATCCGTTTGCCTTTCGACGACAGCAGGCTGCAGATCACCGCAGGCCCGCCGGCGAACGCCCAGATCTCCACCAGCGCGGCCAACGCCCGAAACAGGGCCTGCCGGAATCGTTCCGGGCCGCCGTCGTCCGAAACCACGCGCAGGCCCATCGCCATCTTGCCCAGCGACCGGCCCCGGGTCGCGGTCTCGAAGACCACCGGATAGCCCACCAGCGCGAGCACCGTGAAGATGATCACGAACGCGCCGACCAGCGCGTCGTCGAGCTCCCGCAGCGTGGCCAGTGCCAAGATCAGGCCGAGGATGTAGAGCGAAAAGATCACGGTGATGTCGATCACCGCGCCGACGGCCCGTACCGGTAGCTGCGCGATCTGAACCTCGACGACGACCGCGTCGCCGGTCACCACGTCCGCCATAACGCCGAAGGCTACCGGGCATACACTCGCCGGAATGGACGTCGACGCGTTCGTGCTGGCGCACCGCGCCACCTGGGACCGCCTCGATCGTCTGGTCAAGCGTCGGCGCCGGCTGTCGGGCGCGGAGATCGACGAGCTGGTCGAGCTGTACCAGAGGGTGTCGACGCATCTGTCGATGGTTCGTTCGGTGTCGTCCGACTCGGTTCTGGTCGGCAGGTTGTCCAGCCTGGTGGCGCGCGCTCGTTCGGCGGTGATGGGCGCGCACGCGCCGCTGTGGAGCGAATTCGCCCGATTCTGGACGGTGGCTTTCCCGGTGGTGGCGTACCGGGCCTGGCGGTGGTGGCTCGGCACGGCCCTTGCGTTCTTCTTCGTGGCCGTCGTGATCGGGTTCTGGGTCGCAGGCAGTCCTGAGGTTCAGGCGGCGATCGGCACCCCGCACGAGCTCGACGAGCTCATCAAGCACGACTTCGCTTCGTACTACGGCGAACATCCTGCGGCCTCGTTTGCGCTGCAGGTCTGGGTGAACAACTCCTGGGTGGCGGCCCAGTGCATCGCGTACGCGATTGTGTTGGGACTGCCGATTCCGTTTGTGCTGTTCGAAAACGCCGCGAACGTCGGTGTGATCGGCGGGCTGATGTTCAACGCGGGCAAGGCAGACCTCTTTCTCGGCCTGCTGACCCCGCACGGCCTGCTGGAGTTGACCGCGGTGTTCCTCGCGGCGGCCGCCGGCATGCGGCTCGGCTGGTCGGTGATCTCGCCCGGCAACCGGCCGCGCACGCAGGTACTCGCCGAGCAGGGCCGTGCCGTGGTCTCCGTCGCGGTGGGATTGGTTGCGGTGCTTCTCGTTTCGGGCCTGATCGAGGCGATGGTCACGCCGTCGCCGTTGCCGACGTTCGTGCGGATCGCGATCGGCGTGCTCGCCGAGGTCGCCTTCCTGGGCTACATCATCCACTTCGGCCGCAGGGCCGCAGCGGCTGGCGAGTCGGGTGACGTGCAGGACGCGCCTGACCTCGATCTGGTGGCGTAGGGAAGCTACCGCAGCGCCTGTAGGTTCCAGCACCCCTGCGCCGAAACTGAACCAGTTGCGACGACACGCCCCGCGAAGTATCGCAGCCGCTTCAGTTTCGGCGATTTGTCGGTGTGCTCTTCGTCACGTCAACGTACTGCGCGATCAACTCGGGCAATCATTCGCATCCCACGCTTGTTATCTAACGTGAGACGGCATGAGGGGTAAACATGACGACGACACGCATGATTGCAAGCGGCGCGGCGGTGCTGGTGACGCTCATGCTCATCGGTGACGCTCTTGTCGCCGCGATTGTGATTGGCCTGGCCGGGCTCACCTTGTTCCTGCTGACGATGAGTTCAGCACCGCAACGGCGGGCTAAAGATCGGGCTAAATATATTGACGGAAGCGCGGGACTCGGCGGCGAGAAAACGACTGGGCCGCCCAGGCGCGGCCGCAGTAGGCCCAAACGAATACTGGTGTTTCACCAGTTCTGACCGTCACCAACGCGTTGCGCTGGGATCGTCGAACGGGTCGTGGGTGACGGTAATCTTCCACTGTTCCGCCGCTTTGTGTGGAGTGCCGAACGAGCGGACGTGCGGCGCTACCTCGGCCGAGGAGCCGCAGAGCCGGGTAGCGACCGCGTAGGAACTTGATGCCGAGCGTGAGAGCTGTTCGCCGGGAGCAATTTCCGGCAACTGCTGACCGGTACCGACGGGCCGGCGGTGGACGACTCGTCGCGAACGCCAAAGGCGGCTCGACAACGTACGAACCTGGATGTCTACAGCTTGCCCGCCGCCTTCATTGCCAGGTACCGGTCGGCCAGTGCAGGCGCCAGTTCCTCGGGTCGTGCGTCCACCACGTCGACACCGCTTCGCCGCAGCCGCGATGCGATCGCGCGCCGGTCGTTACGGGATCTTTCAGCAGCGGCCGCGTCGTACACCTGCGCGGCGTCCGAGCGTCCGGCCGCAAGCTCCTCGACCCGCGGATCGCTCACCGCCGCGACGATCACCTGGTGCTTGGCCGACAGTTGTGGCAGCACCGGCATCAATCCCTCGTCCAGCGCTGAGGCGTTGAGGTCGGTGAGCAGCACCACCAGCGCGCGGCGCCGGGTGCGGCGCTGGATCGCGGCGACCATCGCGGTGGCATCGGATTCGATGAGCGCGGGCTGCAGCGGCGCCATCGCGTCGACCAACTGCGCCAGCACTTCCGTCCGCGACGCGTTGTAGACCTGGGCCCGCACCGCCCGGTCATGGGCGAGGAAGTCGACATGGTCACCGGCCCGCGAAGCCAGCGCCGCGAGCAACAGCGCCGCGTCCATCGACCAGTCCAGCCGCGGCCAGCCGCGGGGATCACCGGCGGTCGGGTCCACCCCGACCCGCCCGGCCGACGTCCGTCCCGTATCGAGCACCAGCACTACCCGGCGGTCGCGTTCGGGCCGCCAGGTCCTCACCACCACGTCGGCCCGCCGCGCGGTGGCCCGCCAATCGATCGACCGCACGTCGTCGCCGATCACGTATTCGCGCAACGAGTCGAATTCGGTGCCCTGGCCACGAATCAAAACCGGTAGCAGCCCGTCGATCTGGCGCAGTTTCGCCAGCCGCGACGGCAGGTGCTTGCGCGACAGGAACGGAGGCAGGATCCGCACCTGCCACGGCACCCGGTGCGAGCTCTGTCGCCCCGCCAGGCGAAGCGGTCCGATGGAGCGCGAGGTCACCACGGCCGCGTGCTGATCGCCGCGGCGCGTCGGGCGCAGCCGGGTCAAAAGCGATTCCTGTTGTCCCCCAGGGATGTCGACGTCGTTCGCGCGCGGTTCTGCTCTGGCGCTGGGCGGCCACGCATCGCGGATCTGGCCCTTGAACCGCCGCCGGCCCATGTTGGTCACCGTCAAAACCACCTCGGCGGACTGTCCGAGCCGCGCGGCGGTGTCGCCGGTGCGCCCGAACTCACACGCGCGGGGGCTGGCGGCCAACGCGATGTCCACGCCGACCAAGAACAGCACAATGAACAGCGCTACCCAGAAAAGCGTTGCGGGCCAGGGAGATGCCGCCACCGGCAGAACGCACAGCAGCGCCAGCAACGCGGTGCGGCCGGTGACGATCACTAGCGCGGCACCGGGACCGACGACAGGATGCCGTCCAGCACGCCGTCGGCCGTGGCGCCCTCCAACTCGGCCTCCGGCCGCAGCCCCACCCGATGGCGCAGCACAGGCCGGGCCATGGCCTTCACATCGTCGGGCGTCACGTAGCCGCGACCCGACAGCCAGGCCCAGGACCGGGCGGTGGCTAGCAGCGCCGTCGCGCCGCGCGGAGAAACCCCGAGCTGCAGCGACGGCGAAGTCCGGGTGGCGCGCGCAATGTCGACGATGTAGCCGAGCACCTCGTCGGCCACCAGCACCTCACGCACCGCTTCACGGCCCGCCTTGAGGTCGTCGGCGGTCGCGACGGGCTGCACGGCCGACAGGTCGCGCGGGTCGAAGCCCCGCGCATGTCTGTCGAGGATCTGGATTTCCTGTTCCCGAGGCGGCACCGCCACGTTGAGTTTGAGCAGGAAGCGGTCCAGCTGCGCCTCGGGCAGCTGGTAGGTGCCCTCGTACTCGATCGGGTTCTGGGTGGCGGCGACGATGAACGGGTCCGGCAGCGGCCGCGCCTCGCCCTCGACGCTGACCTGCCGCTCTTCCATGGCCTCCAGTAGCGCGGCCTGCGTCTTCGGCGGCGTGCGGTTGATCTCGTCGGCCAGCAGCAGGTTCGTGAACACGGGTCCGGCGCGGAACTCGAACACCGCGGTGCGCGCGTCGTACACCAGCGACCCGGTCACGTCGCCGGGCATCAAGTCGGGCGTGAACTGCACGCGCTTGAAGTCGAGTTGCAGCGCTGCGGCCATCGCCCGCACCAGCAGTGTCTTGGCCACGCCCGGCACACCCTCGAGCAGTACGTGGCCGCGGCACAGCAGCGCGATCACCAGCCCGCTGACGACGGAGTCCTGGCCGACGACGGCCTTGGCGATCTCGGTCCGCACCGCCATCAACTTGGCACGCGCGTCTTGCGAGGTCTGGTTCTGACCGGCCTGCTGTGTCACGATCCAGTGACCTGCCTTTCAATGTCGTCGAGCTCGTGGGAGAGGTTCACCAGGTCTTCGTCGGACCACGGGGGTGGTCCGAAGAGGCAGTAGTGCAACGCTTCTGGGCTCTTGTTGCAGCGTGCAGACACCGCGGCGATCACCGCGGCCGGCGCGGCGTTGACGGCCAGCCCGAGGCGCGGCAACATGCGTTGCAGCGCGGCGGTGCGCAATGCGTCGGCGGCCCGGTCGCGGGCGCGGTGCGACCGGTATAACCGGCCTCGGCCCTCGACAGTCTCCGAGGCCCGCACCACCACCGGCAGCTTCTCGGCTACCAGCGGGCCCAGCCGTCTGCCGCGCCACAGCGCCGCCAGAAGCACCGCAATGCCAAGCTGCCAGACGATCCAGTGGACGTTGTCGGGGATCAGATCGAATATATCCGAGCCGCCGGTCTTTTCGCCCTCCGCGTGTTGCGGTGCGTACCAGATCAGGCGCGGGCGCGTGCCTGCGAGGTTCATCGCCAGCGCGGCGTTGCCCTGTTTCAGCAGACCGGAATTCATCATGAAATCGGCGCTGCCGACGACCGTCACGGTGCGACCACCGGCCTGGTACCGCACCACCGCGCCGTCGTAGCACTTCGATAGTCGGTAATCGCCGGCGGCCTCGTAGGTGTCGCTGACGCCGAACTGCACCTCGCCGGCCCTGGTCGCCTCCGGCAGGTCGCAGTTCGGCTGTCCGCCCATCGTCGAAGCACGACCGATACGGATCTCGGGGGCAAGGACTTTCCGGGTGGTCGACACCGGTTCGATCAGCAGACGGTCGCCGGGGACGGCCGCCAGGCGTGCCATCAGGTCGTCGTTGACCAGGAGATAGCTCTCGGCGACCAGCAACAGCGAATCCGGCCGTGCCGCGCGTTCGACGTCGGCCACGGTGTTCGCGACGACCACGTCCACACCGCGGTCGCGCAGCAGCGTCACCAATGCGTGGGCGCCGTCGGGGCTCGTCGATTCGGCGTCCATCCGTCCGCCGGGCCGTGGCGCGGTCAGGTAGGTGCTCACCGCGGCGACGGCGACGATCGCGACGAGCGCCAATAGCACCCAGCGCCACGTCCGCCACCGCCGGACCGCCTGGGGCGCCGGCGCGACACTGGTCATTGCAGGTGCGCCCACGACTCGGTGCCGCCCTGCGATGTGCCATCGCCCGAGGCGGAGAACCGCCGGGACCGGATCTGCTCGTCCAATTCGGCGATGCTGCGATACGCCGACTCGGTGCCGGGTCGCTCGCCGTAGGTGACATCGTTGAAAGATGCAGCAGCATCTGCCAATTCGCCGGTGAGCTCAGGCAGCAACGTGGCCGTGTCGCGGGCCAGCTCGTTGGCGGTGCGCCCTGGCTCGGCGTTCAGGGTGCCGTTCTCCTCGAGCTGACGTGCCACCGCGCGCAGTCGATGACGAATGGCAGCCGCCCAATTACTGTCGGCGGCAAAGCGTTCCGCGGTGGCTCGATGCTCGGCGGCGCTCAACTCGGCGACGCCGAACAGCCGGGAATCCCCCTTGCGGTTGGTTTTCATGGTGCGCCGGGCGATGCGGACCGCGACGACGATCGCCACCGCGAGAAGTGTGAGCAGCACCGCGATGGTGAACCACCCGCCGGGAACTTCGGAACCGTGTGCGACGAGCCGGTAGATGAAGTCGTTGATCCAATCGCTGAGGCGTTCGGTGAAGTTCTGCTTCGGGTAAATCGGCTTGGCAAGTTCGCGTTGGGCCGCGTCATGCGCGGCATCACGGTCGATGAGTACGGTTGCCATGGATCAGGGGTGCCGGACCAGCCAAAGGTGGTCGCTGGAGTCCGGCGAGTCGGCCGCCGCGGGGGAAGCCCCCGTCTGCAACACCAGGTCGAAGGCTTCGGCGCGGATTCGGCGATCGGTGTAGAGCAGCACGACGATTCCCGCGGTGAACGGCGCGGTGATGATCTGGCCGATCGCCCCGCCGATGGCCAACAGCACCGAGGCGCCGAGCGATGCGCCCATCGAGCCGGCGCTGATGCCGAGGAACTCGGCGACGATCGTGAACGGCGCCGACACCGCGCCGGCCACCAGCTGCGCCACCAGCACGCCGAGACTGCGGATGCCGAACACCCGCCAGAACGATCCGCGGACGAGGGCGAACGACCGGCCGATCGCGGCGAACACCGGCAGGCGCTCGAGCACGATCAGCACCGGCGCGAAGCTGAGCATCGTCCACAGGTAGACAAAGGCGGCGATCACCGCGACCGCGACGACGATCCCGACGAGCACGCCCAGAACCGGGGAGATCGCGGCCGCGACCCCGATGACCACGACCGTGACCACGAGAAGCAACATCGCACCCACCGCCTCGAGCAGGGTCAGCCCGAGCAGCGCGAGCAGGCGGCCGCGCACGCGGTCCCACGCTTCGCGGATGGTGATGGTTGCGCCGAACACCGCTCGCCCGACGACCACGGTCAACATGCCGCTCAGCACCACGCCGGACAGACCGCTGGTCAACCCCGCGGCAACCACCGACAGGAACGCGCTGACCAGCTCGGAGGTGGACGTGTCCTCGACGCGTGAGACGTCGGTCTGCCCGTACAGGATCAGGGGCACCCCTGCCACGAGTAGCAGCACGATGATCTGGGTGATGACCACGACGATGGTCGTGAGTCCCAGCGTTGCCCTCGGATTGACGCGGATATAGGCGAAGGCGGCGTTGAAGATGTCGCTGAGCCCCAGTGGCCTCAACGGAATGACGCCCGGTTTGAATGCGGGTGGCGGGCCAGCGGGTGGGTACCCGGCGTACTGCGGGTACCCGGGCGGCGGCCCATACCCGGGCGGCGGCCCGTATCCGGGCGCCGGCCCGTATCCGGGCGCCGGCCCGTATCCCGGCGGCGGCCCGTACCCCGGCGGCGCGTGCGCCCCGGCGCCATATACCGGATAGCCGACCGGCGGCGGGGGCGTTACCGCTGGATGAACGCCCCCGTCGTCGTTGGTCATGCCGACCATCCTGGCCACCGGCCTGGCAATCCGCAACGAGGTCGGTCGCTGGCGTAGCGTCTGCCCGTATGGCGGAATTGAAGGCCCGGCTCCAGTCGGATCTCACGGCGGCGATGAAGGCCCAGGATCGGCTGCGCATGGGGACGCTGCGTTTGGTGCTGGCCGCGATCCGCAACGAGGAACTCGCCGGCAAACAGTCGCGGGAGCTCACCGATGACGAGGTGCTCAAGGTGCTGGCCAAGGAGTCCAAGAAACGCGGCGAGGCGGCTGAGATCTACACCCAGAACGGCCGCGGCGAGCTGGCCGCCAACGAGCACGCCGAAGCGCGCGTTATCGACGAATACCTGCCGACCCCCCTCACCGACGCCGAACTGGCCGACGTCGCCGACACCGCGATCGCCCAGGTCGCGGAGGAGATCGGCGAGCGGCCGTCGATCAGGCAGATGGGCCAGGTGATGAAGGCGGCCAACGCGATCGCGGCCGGTAAGGCCGACGGGGCTCGCCTCGCGACGGCCGTCAAAGACCGGCTGTAGGGGAACCCGAACTACGCGGACGCAGCGACCGCCGCGATCAGCGCGTCGGGATCGGTCACGCTGACCCACAGGGTGCGCAACGTGATCGGCAGGCCCGCGACATACGCCCGCACCGGCGGGTCGATGGTGAGCTCGACCATGCCGTTCGACGACCCGTTGACCAACCAGCGACCGCGCCAGCCGTGCACACCCCGGGAGTACACCCTGTCGTATTTCGGCTCCGCATTCTTGATGGAACTCAGCGGGATCGTGGCCCGGAACCCCCAGCCCATCTCCACGCGGAGGTTCCCGTCCTCGGTGCGGACGTCACTTTGCCCGGGCCCGAGCCCGAGCGGAGCAGACAAGGGCAGGAACCATCGTTCGTATCGCAGCTCGGTGTGCACGGCCGAGAGCGTACTGCCCTCGCCGGTAGTGCGCGGCTGGAATCTACAGCGACGCGAGAATGCCCTGCATCTCGGTGATCTCCCGCTGCTGGCCGGTGACGATCGACTGGGCCATCGAGACGGCAGGCGGGTACTGCCCGTTCTTGATTTCGTCGGTGCCCATCGTGATCGCGCCCTGGTGGTGCGCGATCATCTGCGTCAGAAACAACTTGCTGGCCTCCACGCCGTCGGCACTCTTCAGATCATTCATGTCCTGTTCGGACATCATTCCGCTCACGTCGTGGCCGGCCATGCTGCCCGGCGTCATCGGCATCGTCGGCACTCCCCACTGACTCAGCCAGGACTGCATCTGCTGAATCTCCGGCCCCTGTGCGGCCTTGATCCTGTTGGCCATGTCGATCACCCGCGCATCGATCCCTTGCTTGGCCAGCACGGTGTCGCTCATCTCGATGGCCTGTTGGTGATGCGGAATCATGTGTTGCGCGAACGTCACGTCGGCCTGGTTGTGCTGCTGCGCCGCCACCGAAGAGCTGACCGAAGAGCTGGTCGAGCCGCTGTGCGTGGCCTCGTGAGAGGAATCGCTGTTGCACGCCGTCAGGGTGGTCAGCATCGCCAGGGCCGCGACACCGATGGTCAGCAACCGTCGCCTCATCCGAGTTGTCCTTTCGGGCCTTTGACCGCAGTGCGCTTTCCCCTTGATTGTATACCCCTTAGGGGTATACAACGGAAGGCATGGGTGCGACGGGTCGGCGAGGCGATTGATGTGATGGACGCCATTGGGCGGGCGTTGGCGCTCGCGGGATCGATGACGTGGGAGATCCTGTGGGCCTTGATCCTTGGGTTCGCGCTGTCGGCGGTGGTACAGGCGGTGGTGCGCAAGTCGGCGATCGTCGGTCTCCTCGGCGATGACCGACCTCGCACGCTCGCTGTCGCTACCGGGCTGGGTGCCGCGTCGTCATCCTGCTCGTATGCCGCGGTGGCATTGGCGCGCTCGCTGTTTCGCAAGGGCGCGAACTTCACCGCGGCGATGGCGTTCGAGATTGCCTCGACGAACCTCGTCGTCGAACTCGGCGTGATCCTGGCGCTGCTGATGGGCTGGCAGTTCACGGCCGCAGAGTTCCTCGGGGGGCCGATCATGATCGTGGTGCTCGCGGTGTTGTTCCGGTTGCTCGTCCGGGCGCGGGTCATCGAGGCGGCCCGAGAACAAGCCGACCGCGGGCTCGCCGGGTCGATGGAAGGCCATGCCGCGATGGACATGTCGGTGCAAGGGGAGGGGTCGTTTCGGCGCCGGCTGTTTTCCGGACGGGGATTCACGGCCGTGTCGCACGTCTTCGTCATGGAGTGGGCGGCGATTCTGCGAGACCTGATCATCGGCTTGCTGATCGCGGGCGCGATCGCGGCGTGGGTACCGGAATCGTTCTGGCACAACTTCTTCATCACCGATCACCCGGTGCTTTCGGTGCTGTGGGGCCCCATTGTGGGGCCGATCGTCTCGATGGTGTCGTTCGTGTGCTCAATCGGCAACGTGCCACTGGCCGCGGTGCTGTGGAACGGCGGCATCAGTTTCGGCGGGGTGGTCGCGTTCATCTTCGCCGACCTGCTGATCCTGCCGATCCTCAACATCTATCGGAAGTACTACGGGATGCGGATGATGTTGATCCTGCTGGGCACCTTCTATGTCTCGATGGTCTCCGCCGGCTACCTCGTCGAATTGCTCTTCGGCGCAGCGGGTCTCATTCCGACCCACCGAAACGCGGTGGTGATGCAGGCGGGCATCTCTTGGAACTACACCACGTGGTTGAACATCGTGTTCATCACCCTGGCGGCGGCGCTGGTCGCCCGGTTCGTGGCCACCGGAGGGCTCCCGATGCTGCAGATGATGGGCGGCTCGCCCGACGCCGAGCATGACCACCATCATCACGAGTGACCGACACACGGCGCCCAACTGTAAGCCCGTCAACCCCCGCACCGTGCGGGTCCAAATCCAGCTCGGTGACCGATTATCTACGACCCTGTGAATATTTTCGAAACGCCGTGACAGGCGTGTCGGTAGGATTAACAATGAGTTAACGGATAGTGTCTATTTGGCAACGCTGCGGCGACGTGGAGGTGTCTGCTATGAGGACGTACGCGTTCACCGCGTCCGGTGCGGGCGGCCTCGTCGCGCTCACGGTGGTCCTCGCGGCGCCGGTGCCGGCGATGCCGACTCCGGTCGGATCCGCGCAGGACATCGTGCGCTCGCTTCAGGCGAGCGGCTTCCAGGTCATTGTGAACACGGTAGGCACCGCTCCGCTGGACCGGTGCGCTGTGACCGCCGTCCGACCGGGCCCGAAAATCGCGGAGAGCGTCACCGGCACTCAGGAGGATGCTATCGGAAAGCCTTCGTACACAACGGTGTACGTCGACATCAAATGCTGACGGCAGGCAGGCGTGCCAGCTCGACGAAAGGTTCACGATAAAGAGATTCGGTCACATGATCGTTGCCGCAGGCGCGCTCGCCGGCGTCGTGTTCGGGTTGGCGCCCGCTGCGAGCGCTGCACCCACCAACGTTGGCTCGGCCCACGTCGCTTGACTACCTCTGACCCGAGTACGGCACCGCGGCGATGACGCCGCCGCCGTTGACCGGCGGCCCGAGCAGCACGGTTGACGTGCCGGCGGAGGGGTTGTAGTCCACGAGCGACTGGCCGCCCCCGCACCCTGCCTTGGCCTGGAGGTCGAGATCGCCCCCGTTGACACCGACCACGACGATGGTGTCGCCATGCACATTGGGCACCGACACCTTTGAGGTCGTGCCGTCGGCGTTGAGCTTGGCCAGGAAAATGACGCCGCACGCGCCCAGGGCCTGCACGTACGTGCCAGCCGGAAGCTGCCATGCGGTGGTGTCACCGTAGTCGGGGCCCTTCTGCCCGTCGTTGGGCGCGGTGAGGGCCGTCGGTGTCCCGCCGTCGACGGGGACCAGCCACAGCTGCGTCACCGGGGAGGCACTGCACTGGGCGAGCACGATCGTCGAGCCGGTGTCCCACCACCGCATCGGTGTGCAGTCCTTCTGACCCGCGATCGGCAGCGCCATGCCCGGCACCCCGTCGTTGCCCATGACGGCGAGGCCGGCGTCCGTACCCAGCACGAGCCGCGTTCCGTCGAGTGTGGACAGGTACCCCCTGAAGTCATGCGGCACCGGGTATGTCAACTGGTGGTTACCGGCGAGGTCGACCCGCTGGAGCGAGGCGACCGGGAAGGTGTAGCCCGACTCCAGCAGCACCGCCCTGCCTTCGGGGCGGGTGTACCGGGGGCGGACGGAGCTGTCGTTGACGGTGAACGTCGTCTGGGTGCCGCTGTGCAGGTCGACCTCGGTGATGACTGCCGACGATCCGGGCTCGCTCGACTCGAACAGGGCGCGGCTCCCGTCGCCCGACCAGTCGACCAGCGAGGGGCGCGACCCGTCGCCTGCCGGCGCGAAGGTGGTGATCGCGTATCTCCCACCGGCCGGGTCGACCAGGTACAGCGTCGTGGCGGCCGTCTGGTACGCCGGCTCGCCGGAGGGCGCTGTCTCGCCGGGGCGGCGGCCGGAAACCGGGCTCCAGGTGGCGAGCACCCAACCCGGACCGACCTGCGACCACGGGACGGCCGCGAGCGGGGCCTCGACACCACGAGCCGCCGGAGTGTCGGCGTTCGCGGTTGCCGGGACGGCGATGGTGGCCGCGCCGACCGCCGTGGCGATCAGCGCGCGAATCGTAATCTTCATGGGCAGCTTCGTGCGCGAGATTGTGTTCATGTCGGATCCCTCTCCGGACCGTGTCCGGGGTCTGGCGTCGGCTGTTGCAGCCGGTCACGCAAAGACTGCGGCGGACGCCTTGGAGGATTCTTGAGGTGACTTCGCTGTGCCGCTCAGGCCAGCAGGGATGCCAGCTCGGTGCGAGGCACTGACACTTCAAGTGGCCCGTCTACTTCCGCGAGCAGCACACCCTGGCCGAAAAGGAAGATCACCGCGTCGTCGGTGAGCGCGAAATTCTGGTACGACTTCGCGCCGAGGACGTTGAACGGCTGCATGATCGTGTGCCCCCGTTTCTCCAACTCGCGCTGGACAATCGGGTCCAGCACCGCCAGCGGGTTGGTGCCAGGTTTGAACAGCGTGTCGAAGGTGATCGGGACGTGCGTGCTCAGGTCGTAGTTGAACGCCTTGTATGACGTCACCGGGTGAGCGCCGCCCGACTCGTTATACAGCTCCAACGCAACGCTTTCGGTGCCCGAGGCCGGCGTGCCCGATCTGTACGTCGTCCCTTTGGCCTCGAGGTCATACGGCATACCGTTCCTCGGCGGCAACTGGGTGACGTAGGTGACGAATTGGTCCCGCTCCTGGGTCAGGTAGTCCGGCAGGGCCTGCTTTTCGGGGTAGCCGACCGGAAAGTTGAAGTCAACGTTGTAGTTGGAACCGGTGCTCTGGACGTGGCAGATCTGGTCGGGGTCGACCGTTCCGCCGAGGTCGGCGCACGCCGATTGTGCCCCGGCCGTCCCGGTACAGCCGACCAGCACGCAGGCCGCCACGCTCGCTTGCCCGAGTAAACGCACGTTTCGAAACATGCCATCAGCCCAGCTGGTGCGACTCGCCCGACACCCGGAAGAAGTGACCGGTGCTGGTGTCAGTGCACGTCACGCCCGACGGCTCGCTGTCGCACGTGATCGTGTCAACCGTGTGCGTTTGGCCATAGGCGAGCGGCGCGGCGGCGTATGGCGCAGAAAAGAAGATTTGAACCATTGCCGAGCTCACGCACGGCGGGTTGCCCTGGCCCAGCATCACATCAGCGCCCGGTTCCCCGGTGGCCCCCGGAACCGCGCCGCGTTGGCAATACTCGCTCGGTGTTGCCGTCCAGGTGTGGTCACGAACCTTGCAAACAGCGTTTCCATGGCCGTCACCCTGGTCGAACATCTCGCAGCCGATGTTTCCCGACGGTGATAGGAACCCGAAGCTGCTGGTCGGGTCGGCGTGCGCGATGGCCGCCTGGGGCATCGCTGTCGCGGCGGTCGCGATCGAGACCGCCGCGATCATTTTGATGTTCATGGCTGGTTCCTTTCCGGCGAACACGTCCGGGGTCTGGGGCTGGTGTGGCCGGTCAGGTAAAGGATGCGGCGGATCCCTTGGCGGATTCTTGCGCCGCTCGATCTATCCGCCGGACTATCCGCCGGATCAGGCCCATCGCCCTCCTACGGTGTGGACCGGACCACGAGGTCCAGTCGGATCGGCCACATCGTCGATGCGTGCCCCGCCGACAGTCGGACCGTTTATGTTGAGTTTGGTACGCGAGGTTCCTCTGCCCACCGGTCGGTTACTCGAAGGAGCTGGTCATGGTCCTGCACATCATCTGGATGATCGTCCTGGGTCTTATCGTCGGCTGGATCGCGCGATTGATCACACCTGGCGAACATAAAATGGGCTGGATCGCAACCGCGGTGCTCGGCATCGTCGGGGGCTATGTCGGTGGCACGCTGGGCAGCCTGGTCTTCGCGCCGCACCAGTTCGATATCACCCCGCCGATTAAGCACTCGTTCTTAGGTGCGCTGGTCGGCGCGGTGATCCTATTGCTGATCTATGGGTTCGTGAGGGGACGAACCTCGAAGATGAAGACCTAGCCCCAACGCGCGCCGGAAGCTAATTCTGAGACAGCCGCGACGATTACCTTTGAGCCTGGCTGGCGGTGCTTAGTGCGATTCGCGCTCGCCAGATCACAGTGACTGTGTGGCGGCCGAATGCCGTCGCGATTGCGGCGCAACCACCGGATCCGGTGAACCGATCAGGTACCGGGAGTGGTGAGCCGAAGTGGTATTTGGCCATGTCGCGTGCCATGGGCAGCTAGGGTCATCGTCATACCCAGCTAACTAGCCTCGTCAGTAGAAGGCTCGGCCAATGACCGAACAACCGCCTGTTCCGCCCGGCGGCTACCCGCCACCCCCACCGCCCGCGGGCTATCAACCGCCTTCGCCGGGCGCGGGGTGGCCGCCGCCCCCAGGCCAACCGGTCGATGACCTGCCGACGGAGGCCTATACCTCCTGGATCAGGCGCGTCGGCGCCTACCTCATCGACTACATACTGTTGATGATCGTCGCCGTGATCTCTGGAGTGATCGCCGGACTGATCGACCGAATGACCAGCGACGCGACCTGGACGCGTATCACCGACGTGATCTTTAATCTGACGCCGCTGGCGTTCTTGATCTGGAACGAGGGCTACCGCCAAGGCACCACCGGTTCGAGCATCGGCAAGTCGGTGCTGAAGTTCAAGGTGGTCAGCGAACGCGACGGTGAGCCCATTGGCTTCGGATTGTCGATCGTCCGCTACTTCGCCCACTTCCTGGACGCGATCATCCTCGGCATCGGCTACCTGCTGCCGTTGTTCACCGCCAAACGGCAGACGATCGCCGACATGATCATGGACACGGTCTGCCTGCCTCACGAGCCCCCGTCGGCGCCGCGCAGCCGCACACCGCGGCCGAGAATCCGGATGGCAGTCGGCGTCGTGGTGCTCGCGATCGCGGCCATCCTGACCGTGCTGGCCTATCTGGCAACCACAAGCCATTGGGTCTGCGCGAGCGGTGGGTCGTATCCCGACTGCGACCACGACTACGAGAAGTGGGTCGGCCCAATCGGATACGGCGCTTACGGCTTCTCAGAACCACATACCCAAGCGGCCCTGGTTCCGCCATTGTGGACCGCAGGGATCTTAATCTTGCGGCGGTACTACAGGGCGACATATTTGCTTGTTCCGGTTGCGGGCATCGTCGCGTTTGTCATATTTAATCAAGGTCGATACGACTGGGGCTGGTACAACAATTTCTTTGCGTTCCTAGCGTGCGTTTTCGTAACGACCGCGGTGTGTGTGCTTATCGCAAGGGGCATCACCCGTGTTGCCGCGGCACGACAAGAAGAGGCGGCGTACTTCCGGGAGCGCAAGGCGGCCTCGACAGCAATTCGCGCAACACATCGCGATGAGCCGCGGTGAGTGGCTCTGCCAGCACCTGGCGCAGGTCGATATCGTCAACTGTGGTCTTCCCTTTAGGCAAGGACTGTGGCGGTTCCCGAAACGGATACTGGTGGGGCGGTTTCTGGATATACGCATCGGCCAGCAAAGCATAGTGTGTTAAGTACTTAGGTTTTTCTCATGTTGATGACGGTCACTCCTCAGGGTCCTGGGACACGCTGGTTGTTGAGCTGCATGAGAAGGGGGTGATCAAGATGTTGCTGAACGTGTACCTGTGCGGGTGGCTGGTTTCCACAATCGGCGCCTTGGTCGCGGCCCATTGGTTGTCCGATCGTCGTATGTCGCGGCTGCTGTCCCGTGGATCGCTCGCTGTCTTGGCCGGTGTGCTGTGGCCAGTGCTGGTGGTTATTGTGGTGGAACTGATTGCCATCGTGGTTGTAGCCAGGTGGATTAGAGCCGCTGGTGCTCGCCAGTCCGGTCAGGCGCCGATGGATCGGGATGAAGTACTGATCTCCTCTTACTAATCTTCGGCTTACTAATCTTCGGCGGTTGCAGACACCGGATAGGCGCGGTGATGTATCGCGGACACAGGGGAGGGTCATGGAACGGCGAGTCGTCGGTGAGTTGAGGTTTTGGTCGGCGCCGCCGGTGCAGACCAGCGATGTGGACGAGGCCCGCGAGGTGCTGAAAGCAGCTTATCTGCCGTTGGAGGTCAATCCCGTCGGCCGTGATCCGTTGGACATGCGCATGACCGCAGTACAGCTTCCCCTGCTCACCGCGGGCTACATTCATTTCGGTGGTGAGGTAAAGCTTCGCGCACCAGACGTGCGTTCGTATCACATCAACATTCCACTGTCGGGTCACGCGATAAATTCGTGGGACGACGGCCAGCAGCAGATCGCGGCCGCCTCCGTATCCGCGGGGATATTCATGCCTGGGATACCCACGGACAGTGCATGGTCCTCGGGGTGTCAACACATCTGCCTGATGATCCCCGCCCAGGAGATGCGCCGGCAACTGGAAACGATGCTCGACCGGCCCGTGCACGCCCGGCTGGAGTTTGAGCGCAATCTGGACCTGACGGCGACATCAGCGGCCAGCTGGCTGGAGCTGGTGACGATTCTTCAGCGCGAGGCCGATCGACCAGATGGATTATTGAGCCACCCGCTCGCCGCGGGCAATCTGGAACGCCTGCTTATCGAAGGCCTGCTGTTGACGCAGCCGCACAACCACACCGGCGCTCTCAGCAACGGCGCCCGTCCGGCGTCACCGGCAGTGGTAACGCGCGCCATCGACCTGATGCGGACCCACCCAGAAGCGCCGTGGACCACCGGAAAACTGGCGCAGAAGACCGGAGTCGGTGCCAGGGCACTCTTCAAAGCCTTCGAACGCTCTGGTGAGCTGCCGCCCATGACGTATCTTCGGCACCTCCGCCTGAACCGTGTGCATTCCACGCTGCTAGACGCCGATCCGCGGTCTGTCACGGTAACTGCGGTAGCCAGCCGCTGGGGCTTCGTACACCTGGGCCGCTTCGCTGCGCAGTACTATCAAGCATTTGGCGAATATCCCTCCACAACGCTAGGGGTCGGCCGTTCGCACAGCCTGAACGGCGGGAAGCCCGCCCCACACAGGTCGGTTGGCCGTCGGACCACGTCGGATCACGTCACGTCGGAGCCGACGGGGGAGGTGCCGACCGACGGCGTACTGCTGGCATCCATCGTTAGCCCGGACCGTTTGGCGGGGAGTGGAACCGATCAGGCCACCCCAGCCAACCAACAGCCGGTCGCATGAAACATCCGGGTTAGCGGCCCGTTGAGGCGTCGACATTTCTTCGGCGCCACCGAACCTGTGCGGTGATTCGACCGACCTTTGCTGTAATTCAACTCGCCGACACCCGGCAATCGTCCGGGGCCCATGGGCAGTTAGTCGCCTTTGCTAACAGTTAGTCGCCTTTGCTAATAGGCGGGCTGCCGGGTGCATGGTCGCTACATCGAAGCTGTTCGCTTCTGGCATCGCAACTGTATGCGTGAGCAAAGTGTCGATCCGCTTGCCTTGCAGGCCAATAGTTCTTTTGACTTTCATCATTTGTTCTTGTGACTTCGAATCTTCCATAATTCAAGATCACAGACCATTACCTCGGCCCGATCCGGCGACCACAGTCGATCACACACGAAACATCGCGGCTAACAACACGTTGACGCGCAGCGACTTCGGCGCCGCCGAACCTGACCGCAACCTGAGAGAAATTCCCCCAAGACGACAATCTGCCGGGCCGATGAGAAGACCCGTATGCAGGTGGATGGGCCAGAAGTCGGTGGCGGTGCACCGCGCCGATGTGCATGTGAATCAGACGACGGCTCGGGCGGCGCTGGCCGTCCTCGACGGGCTGCTGGGCGCTCACACCACGTCGGTCCGACAGCTGGACACCGGGTTTACGCCATCCTTGCAGCGAATGCATCGATAACCATGAGCTGACAGAATTGTCCAATTAACGCGATTGATTGTCCAGTTAACGCCATTGCTTGTGGAAGCAAAGGCTAGGGTGCAGTATTGGGTTGTTGCCGTGTCGGATGTTAGCTGCCGCGCGCGATCAGGAATTACCCTTAGGCAGTAGGGGTGGGATCATTGAAAGTTGCCAGCCCGCGCGGTGGTGTCGGTGCAGTGGTACGCGAGGGGAAGGGAAGCGTCGGGGCGCCCATGGAGATGCTGCTGGAGCGGGAGTCGGTGCTGGGCCAGTTGGGTGTGTTGGGGCAGCGGGCTGGGCGCGGCGCGGGGCGGGTGGTGTTGCTGCGTGGGGAGGCCGGGGTCGGCAAGAGCGCGGTGATCCGCCGCTTCATCGCCGGCCTGGACGAGCGGGTGCGGGTGCTGCGCGGCTACTGTGATCCGCTGGCGACGCCGCGACCGCTGGGCCCCCTGATCGACATGCTGGCCCAGCTGCCGAAACCGGAGGCGGGCGGGTTGGCCGCGGCGATCAACGGCGTTGGCGCCGAGGCGATCTACACACGGCTGCTGGGGTTGTTCGCTGACGGCAACAGCTGGGTGTGCGCGATGGAGGACGTGCACTGGGCCGATGGGGCCACCCTGGATTTGCTGCGGTTTTTGGTGCGGCGAGTGGGGACGCTGCCGGTGCTGTTGCTGGCGATCGCGTCGGTGCCATCCACCTCGGCAAAATGGAAATTCGGGAAGTTTGCCACCAGCCGCGAGATGTTGCCGCCCGGCGTCTGCACCTCCACCGGCACGGAAATCGCGTATTCGTTGTCTTCGATCACAAACAGCACCGGCAGCTTGCCGGTCGAGGCGGTATTCATCGCCTCCCAGAATTCGCCTTCGCTGGTGGCGCCTTCGCCACTGCAGACCAGCGTCACTTCATCCGACTTCGGATCGAGATACCGGTAGGCCTGGGCGCATCCCACCGCTTGCACAAAGTGCGTTCCTGTCGGCGACGACCCGCTCACCAAGTGCAGCTCCGGGGAACTCCA
>Ga0209009_1000269_pt1 | contig 20669 bp, 23 predicted proteins | sample BlaSpr_A8_OM3_M2_FD_187979 | JGI IMG/M metagenome (GOLD analysis project Ga0209009, IMG submission 187979) | Forest soil microbial communities from Thunder Bay, Ontario, Canada - Black Spruce, Ontario site 2_A8_OM3_M2 (SPAdes) (version 2) | ecosystem: Environmental > Terrestrial > Soil > Boreal... | reverse complement strand
CGAGCGGGGGATCGGGGCGAAGATGTGCCGCCAATGCCTCCTTGCCCTCGGCGAGGACGAGGACGATCTCATCTGCACCCGATGCCACTGCCTCCTCGGCCGCCCACTGGATCACGGGGCGATCGAGAACCGGGAGCAGCTCTTTGGGAAGCTCCTTGGTGGCAGGGAGAAAGCGCGTCCCCAGGCCCGCGGCCGGGATCACGCATGGTCGCGAGTCCACGGCGGCGCATTGTCGCCCGTCGGGACGCAGGCGTGCTCCCCGTTACCCTTGCGCGATATGGCTGACACCAGGACGCTGCTCGTCGAAGCCGTCCGGCGTGCCCTGGACGCCATCGGGGTCGACGCGGGCCACGCCCTGTTCGTGGGCGACCGGGTGCGCGAGGACTACGAGGGGCCGCGCGCAGCAGGCATGCGGGCGGTGATCTTCACCGCGCACGCCGAGGAGGCGCCGCCCGACGGCGTCCCGACGATCGCATCGCTCAGCGAGGTGACGAACCTGCTGTGAACGCGCCGAAAAAGCGGCCGGGCGCCTTGTGGATGCTGTTTTACGGCCGCCGGCGGCGAGGTTTCCCGTGGCTCTTGGCGGGAGTCCTGCTCGCCGTGCTGGTCCTGGCCCTGCTTTTTGCGATTCCGGGCGGACCCGGGTTGTCCTGGACGGTCGCCGCGGTTCTGTTCGGTCTCCTCGTCGTGGGCGCGCTGGCTTTCGCCGTGCTCGCCGTGGTGCGTCCGCGCCGCCGTCGGTGAGCCATCAGCACCGCCGCGGCGCCCGCGCCGACGCCGTTGTCGATGTTCACCACGACCAGCCCGGTGGAGCATGACTGCAGCATGGTCGTCAGCGCCGCCTCGCCCGCGCCACCGCGACCGTAGCCCGTAGAAACGGGGAGCCCGATCACCGGCACATCGATGAGGCCGGCGACCAGGCCCGGCAGGACTCCGTCCATGCCGGCGGCAACGATGATGACGTCGCATCCCCATTCGAGCGTCGACGCCAGCGGACCGACGAAGCGATGCAGGCCCGCGACACCCAGGTCGGCATCGAGCCTCACCTCCAGGCCGCATGCCTCGACGACCATCTGCGCTTCCTCAGCCGCCGGCAGGTCTGACGTGCCTGCGGTGAGGATTCCAACTTTCCCGCCGAGCGCCTCGGGCTCGAATCCCGAGCGAAGCACGCGCGCCGAAGCCGCATAGCCGATCACCCGCATGCCGGCGGCGGTCGCCAGCTCGTGAAGCGCGGCCTGGTGCTCGGCGGTCATCCGGCTGATCAAACCCTGGCCCTGGCGATCTGCCATCGCAACGACGAGGCGGGCGGCGTCGGTTGGATGCTTGCCGGGAGCGAGGATGACCTCGGGTATGCCGCGACGCAGAAAGCGGCCGAGATCCAGGTGTGCCCTCCCGCCGAGCTCCTCGAGCTGAAGCTGGCGGAGCTCGGAGATCGCCTCGTCCTCCGTGAGCTCGCCCGCCAGCAGCCGCCGCAAAACGTCCTTCACAGGCCCGCGAGCACCTCGCGCATCCTCTGCCAGTGGGTTCCGGCCCAGTAGATGCGCCCGCACTCGGGGCACTCTGAATAGCGTGACTGCGTGCGGCGCACATAGGGCGGCACCCGCTCAGCGACCACCGCAGGCATCCGCGATTGCAGCTCGGAGTTGCACTCGATGCAGCGCGTGAGCGCTTCCTTGAGCTCCAGGCCCAGCTCGGCGAAAACCTGGCGCAGCTGATTGGTCACGTCATCGTCGCGGATGAGGATGGCTCGCACGACGCCAGTCTGGATGATGCGTCGCTTGGTCAGGTCGCGATCGCGTGTGAGGAGCACCCGGCTCTCCGCGGCCGCTTCGCGGACGAGCTCCGCGTCGCCGATGCGAGCGTGGTACGACGCGTCGTATCCAAGCGCACGCAGCCAGCGCGCGAGCCGTCCGACGTTGCAGTCGGCGAGGAACCGAGGCTTCACCGATGCAATCTTAGAATCGCTTGCATGGCGACCAGCGAGGAACTCATGACACAGCTGCGGGGCGAGGCGACCGGCTGCTACTCCTGGTCGAACGGACCCGGCGATCGCTACGCGCCCCACAGCCACACGTACGAGAAGGTCCTCTACTGCATTGACGGATCGATCACGTTCGTCCTCGAGGCACAGGACGGGAAACGGATCGAGCTGCATGCGGGAGACCGCATGGTGCTGCCTGAGGGCACGAATCACTCTGCCGTGGTCGGACCCGCCGGCTGCACGTGCATAGAGGGCAGGCGCTAACCCGCGCGGTGCGGAATTCGCGCGGCGTAATATGGCCTACGCGATGGGCATCATCGAGTTCATCCGCGACCGCGCCCGTTTCTATAACTGCCCGGTCTGCGGACGCAGCCTCAAGGGCTGCGATGTACAGGTCCTCAGCCACGAAGAAGAGCGATTCCACCTTCAGGTTACCTGCGCGCAGTGCCAGGTGACCTTCATCGTCGTGCTCGCGATCGCGGGCGGCGCCGTCGAGGAGATCGAAAAGGCCGTTCCTGAGCCGGAGCCGGTCGTCGCGGCCGAGCCGATAACTGTCGACGAGATCCTCGACCTTCATGTGTATCTGAAGAACTTCCAGGGCACGTTCATAGAGCTCATCCACCAGCCGGACCACAGCCGCGGCTGATCGCGGCAACGGAGTCCCGGCCCGAGCCCTCCGCGAGAGATTTGGTGGCCAGGCAGCCCAGATGCTAGGCGCTGCCGAGCATCGCAGCGAGCGCATCCGTTGATGCGTGAGCGAGAAGCGCAGGCCGCAACGACGCAGATGGGCTGAATGGGCGCCAAAGGTCCGCCGACGGTTTCGGGCCGGGGCTCCGCAAGCCGCGTGTTTTTAGACGACGCAGGCTCCGCGCCCGTCCTTCCAGAGGTCCAGGCGGCGCTCCGCGACCTCCCCGACGGCAATCCATCCAGCCCGCACACCGAAGGACGGGCGGCTCGCGCCGCGCTGGATCGCGCTCGCGATCTGGCCGCACAGGCGATGGGCGCGGACCGCACCGAGATCTCCTTCACCGGCTCGGGAACCGAGGCGGTCAACCTCGCGCTGTTCGGTGTCGCGCACCGGGTGTCGAAGCGCGGAGCGATCGTGACATGGGCCGCCGAGCATCAGTCCGTCCTGGGTGCTATACGGCGCCTCCAGACGCAAGGCCACGCGGTCGAGGTGGCGAAGGTCGACGGATTCGGCCGTGCCGACCTGGACGGCATTCCCTCCTCAGCCGCCCTTGTCTCGATCGGCCTTGCCAACAACGAGATCGGCACGATCCAGCCGGTGGCCGAGATCATCGCGCGAGCGCACCAGGTCGGTGCCCTCGTGCATGTCGACGCCTGCGCGGGTCCGCGATGGATCGCCATCCCGCAGGGGGCGGACGTCGTTTCACTCAGCGGCCACAAGCTGGGGGCGGGGCGGGGCGGCCTTCTCTTTGTGAAGGACGGCGTGAAGATCGATCCTCTTCTCTATGGCGGTCCGCAGGAGTGGGGCCGCCGTGCGGGTCGGGAGGATGTCGGGGCGGCGACGGCGGTTGCGGTGGCTCTCTCGACGTGCGTTCGGGACCGGGGGTCGCGAGCCGGCCTTGCTGCTCGGCAGGCCGCGACTCTGCAAGCGCTTCTCGTCGAGCTTGGAGGCATCCCCACCGGCGCGGAATCGCGGCTGCCCAACTTTGCGACCTGCACGTTTGCAGACCGCCGAGGCGAGGACCTCCTGCTGGCGCTCGACCTGGCCGGAGTGTCCGCCTCGAGCGGGTCCGCGTGTGCTTCCGGTTCGCTCGACCCTTCCCATGTGCTGCTCGCGATGGGTCTGAGCCTTGACCAGGCGCTGGGGAGCCTCCGCCTGACGACCGGCTACGCCACGACCGACGACGAAGTCACGCGGGCCGCGGCAATCATCCGCACCGCCCTGTCACGATCGCCTGCCCGTGCCTAGCGTCGAAGAGGATCTCGCCCGCCGGGTTGCGCTCGGCGAGGAGGTCGTCCTCGCGACCGTGGTCAAGGTGGACGGCGAACCGCCCTCTCGTGCCGGGGCGAAGATCCTCCTCTCGCGCACGGCCACCCTTGCCGGCACACTGGGCTGCAGCGAGTTCGACTCTGCTGCGCTGGCCGACGCAGCAAGAATCGTGGACGGCGGAGCGCCCGTCCTGCGCACCTACCGCCACGACCTCGGCTCGATCGAGGTCTACGTCGAGCCTTATCTCGCGTCGCCCACGCTGGTCGTATTCGCGGCTACTCCGGTGGCCGCCGCGCTCGTGCGCTGGGCGCCAGAGATGGGCTTTCGAACTGTGCTTGTCGAGACGCGGCCCGACCGCCTCAAAGGCGGAACCTGGCCGCCGGCGGTCACCTCGCTGAACGAGCTGGCCTCGGCACTCGGCTCCGAGGTCTACGCGGTCCACACGGACCACGACGCGGAGGACCTGGTGCCGGCGCTGGAGGCGCTTCTTCCCAAGGAACCTCGCTTTATCGGGCTCGTCGGCAGCCGGCGCCACACCGGCCATCACCTGGACGCTCTGCGCGCCAAGGGCGTGCCCGAAGAGGTCATCGCCAGGATCCAGAGTCCGGTCGGCCTCGACCTGGGTGCGGTCACGCCCACCGAGATCGCGCTCTCCATCCTCGCCGGAGTCGTCGCCGTCAGGCGCCGAGGGAGCGGCGGCTGGAAGTCAACGAACCGTTAACCCGAGGTTGGTTGCCGGGACCGAACCTCATAATCTGGGGCCGTGTCGATCGCTCCGGGAACCAAGCTAGGGCAGTATGAGGTCCAGGATTTCATCGGCCAGGGGGCGATGGGTCTCGTCTACCGCGCTTACCACGTGCAGCTGCAGCGCACCGGCGCCGTCAAAGTCTTGCAGGGGATCGCACCGGATCCTGATTCGACGGCCCGCTTCCGCCACGAGGCGCAGGCGATCGCCCAGATGCGGCACCCCAACATCGTGAACGTCTACGACTTCGGCGAGCACGACGGAACCCCGTACATGATCATCGAGTACGTCCCCGGCGGAAGCCTCGCCAACCGGCTGAGCCAGGGATCGCTCGATCCGGCCGCCTCCCTCAAATATCTACGGGGCATCGCCTCGGGTCTCGACTACGCGCATGGGCTCGGCATCGTCCACCGCGACGTCAAGCCGGCGAACGTGCTCCTCGAGAAGGACGACACCCCGGTCCTCGCGGACTTTGGGCTGGCCAAGCTGCTGCAGGGCTCGTCGCTGAAGTCGATGACCGGCGTGACAACCGGGACCCCCGCCTACATGGCGCCGGAACAGGTGACCGGCAGCAAGGTCGGGCCGGCGGCCGATCGCTACGCGCTGGCGACCATCGCCTACGAGATGTTGACTGGCGTGATCCCGTTCGACGGCGAAGGCTTGATGGAGCTGCTCTACGCGCACGTGCACCGCGAGCCGGCGCCGCCCAGCGCGCGCAACCACTCGCTCGGACCCAGGGTCGACGCTGTGATCATGCGCGGCCTCGCCAAAGACCCCGCCGCGCGTTGGGACAGCTGCACCGCAATGGTCGACGCCCTCAGCGCCGCGTTGGCGCGCCGGCCCGAACCGGCGGTGGCGCGCACCGTGGTGATGGCGCCGACCACCCCTTCGGCGCCACCCCGCGCGGCACCTGCGATCGCCGTCCCCTCATACGTGGATACGGAAGCACCGAGTGATCCGATCGCCGTGGCCTACCCTTCGCCGCCGCCGGCACCCTCTACCCGGTCCCATCGAGGCCGGAACGCGATTCTCATCGCCGCGGCCCTCATCGTGCTGCTCATCATCGGGATCGCGGGCTATCTCTCAGGACGTCCGACGCCCGTTGTTTCGCTGAGCCCATCCACGGTCCTCGCCGGCGACTCGGTGCAACTGACGGCCAGCAACCTGCCGGCGAACCAGAACGGCGAGATCCGGCTGCACAGCGACATCCAGGTCTTCCCGTTCCGAGCCGACCCGTATGGAAACGTGAGGCTGTACATCACGGTGCCGCGAGATGCCGGGATCGGAGGCCACACGATCCAGGTTTGTTGGGCATCGTCGTGCCACCTCACTGCGGTCCTTCAAGTGCTCGAGCCGGTGGCGCTCGTCACACCAACACCGCAGCCGAGCGCAGGTCCAACCCCGACCGCGTCCACGCCGCCAACGCCCTCCATCTCTGTGCCGGCGATTTCGAAGACGAAGGGCTTCGTCGTCGGCTTCCACCTCTTCGGTGCCGGAACGTGGATCGTCGATGTCATCCAGAGCGGGAGGTCGTTCCCGGCCGGCACCGCAACCGTCACGGCAGGTGGTTCGTACTCGCAATCGTTCAGCACCCCGAGCCTGGTCGTCTCTCTCGTCGATGCCTACGTCATCGTCTGTCCGAACACCGGCGGCTCGTGCGTGAAGTCCGCGACGCTCAGGGTCGGCGTTTAACGCCTAGAACACTTCGGAGGCGACGAGGTCGTGCACCGTCTCGCGGCGCCGCATCACCCGCGCCACGCCATCCCTCAGCATCAAGACCTCGGGTCGCGGCATGCCGTTGTAGTTGCTCGCCATCGCAAGGCAGTACGCGCCGGCGGCCGGCAGGGCGATGATGTCCCCCGGCGCGAGCGTCGGCATCTCGATGTCGGTGATCAGGATGTCGGTCGACTCGCAATACTTGCCCGCGATCGTGACCTTGGCATCGGGAGCGCGATCAGGGTCAGAAGCGAGATACGCCTCGTAACGCGCGCCGTAGAGCTTCGGCCTGATGTTGTCGCCCATCCCTCCGTCGACGGCGACGTAGCGCCGGACACCCGGGATGTCCTTGATCGAACCCACCGTGTACAGCGCCATGCCGGCCGGCCCTGCGATCGAGCGCCCGGGCTCGACCACCAGCTCCGGTACTTTCAGTCCGCGCTGCGCGCAGCCCGCGACCAGCGCGTTGTGGATCACCTCGACGAAATGGCGCGGGGTGGGCGGGTCGTCGTCTCGCGTGTACGCGATGCCGAGACCCCCTCCCGCGCCCAGCTTGCGCGGCTCGAAGCCGAGCTCGTCGCGAAGCTGAAGGACGAGGTCGAGCATGATGCTCATTGCGTGCTCGTAAGCGCCGAGGCCGAAGATCTGCGACCCGATATGTGAGTGCAGGCCGATGAGATCGAGGCGCGGGTGCTCCAGGGCCTTCTCGATCGCGCGGCGCGCTGCGCCGGACTCGATCGAGAACCCAAACTTCGAATCGAGCTGGCCGGTCGAGATGTGGTCATGAGTATCCGGCTTGACTCCCGGCGAGAGCCGGAGCATGACCGGCGTCCGTTTGCCCTCGGGGACCACCTGCTGCAGCAGCTCGAACTCGTACTCGCCGTCGATGACGATCGTCGCTCCGGCCCTGTACGCGGCTTCGATGTCCTGGCGGCTCTTGTTGTTGCCCAGAAAATGGATCCGGTCCTGCGGGAAACCGGACTTCAGAGCGAGGTGAAGCTCGCCCTCCGAGACGACGTCAAGCCCCAGTCCCTCTTCCGCGATGACACGGAGGAATTGGGGGGACGCGAATGCTTTGGCCGAGTAGAGGACCTGTCCGGCCGAGCCCATGGCGGCGATGTACTCCGAGGCGCGCTGTCGGACAGTCGCTTCGTCGTACACGTAAAGAGGGGTGCCATGCTCGCGCGCCAGCTCGACGAGATCGCAGCCGCCCACCTCCATGTGGCCGGCGGACGACACCCGGTACGTGACCGGGAACAGCAACTTAAAGGTTCAGTTCGGGCTGGAGCCGCAGGAGCCGCAACCACCGCCGCAACAGCCGCCGGCACTCTCCGAGGTCCCGAAATCGAGCGCGTCGGAGATCTCGCCGCCGGCCACCGCGAAGCTCGAGACCAGCACCCTGGTCCTCGTGGATTCGCAAGCCGGGCAGGCCTGGGCGGCGTCCCGCTCGGCGAACCTGGTCAGGAGCTCGAACTTCTCCGAGCAGCTCTCGCACCGATACTCGTAGATGGGCATCTCAATGAAGGATTCTAAGCTGCTGGAGCTGGCGCGATTGATCTCGGAATGGCCGGGCCTGGTGTCGAAGCCCGCGGCCGGCGAGCTCATTGAAGACTCGCTGGTCCTGCTCGACCACCTCGGCGAGGCGACCAGAGTCGTGGACGTCGGCTCTGGCGGCGGGCTGCCTGGGCTTCCGCTCAAGATCGCCCGCCCGGGCCTGAGCATGACGCTGGTCGAGGCTGACCAGGCGAAGGCTGCCTTCCTCGTGCGGGCCTGCGCCGCGCTGGGGCTGCGCGACGTGGAAGTCCTGGCCAGGCGAGCCGAGGAGGTTGGGCGGGATCCCCTCTACCGCGAATCCTTCGACGTTGCCGTGGCGCGGGCCCTTGCTCCCATGCCGGTGCTGGCCGAGCTGTGCCTGCCCCTGGTCCGGGTAGGCGGGCACCTGCTGGCGCAGAAGACCGAGACCGAAGACGTGCATGGCGCCGACCGGGCGATCGAGGCCCTCGGCGGCGTGCTGAACCGGGTGTCGGCTGCTCCGTCCGGAGCACGCAGCTCGGGCACGGTGGTGGTCGTCGACAAGGTACGGCCAACTCCCCCGGCCTATCCGCGCCGGCCAGGCGTCCCCGCCCGCAAACCCCTTTAGAACCCGGCGGATCTAACCCAGGACGGCTGTGCCTCCGGCCTTGACCAGCTTGAGGTTGGTCACGGCGAGGCTCGCTACTGCGGAGGGGAGTGGCGCGTACTGAAGGTCGGCGCCTTCCTTCTGGCCGTCACCGCCGACCAACCACTTGAAGAGATTGACAACCGCCTTTCCTTTCGCGGTGTCGCTGTACGAGGTGTGCAGGATCGCCCAGCTGAAGCCTGCGATCGGGTAGGTGGTGTCGCCGGGCTCGTTGGTGATCGAGAAGTTGGTCGGGTTGACGGTGGTGTTCTGGGCCGCGGCTGCCGTCGCGGCGGCCACGCTGGCGGCAACGAACTTGCCGTTCGCGTTCTTGATCGCGGCCTGGTGCATGCCTGTCTGGACTACATACGCAAGCTCGACATAGCCGATTGAGCCGTCTGTCGTGCTGATCGCCTGCGCCACCGCCTGGTTGCCGCTGCCACCAACTCCGGTTGGCCAGGAAACGGACTTGGCCGTACCGACCTTCGACTTCCACTCGCTGGAAACCTTCGCGAGGTAGTCGGTGAAGATGTAAGTGGTTCCGCTGCCGTCCGACCGGTGAACGACAGTGATGTTTGTGCTCGGAAGAGTGGTGCCCGAATTGAGCGTCGCGATAGCGGGGTCATTCCACTTCTTGATGTGACCGAGAAAGATTCCCGACAGGGTGTCGGCATCGAGCTTCAGTTGGCTGACACCTGAGACATTGAAAGCGATGGAGACGACGCCGAGGGTCACTGGAATCTGCGTCAACGTGTCGGGGCCACCGGCCGATGTGATGTCGGCCGATGCCATCGGCACGTCGCTGGCTCCGAAGTCGACCGTGTTTTTGATGAACTGCTGGATGCCCGCACCCGAGCCCACGGGCTGGTAGTTGATAGTGACCGCCGGGTACTTCGCAGAGTAGTCATAGAAGGCCTTCTGGAAAAGCGGAGCGTCGAAAGTCGATCCCGCGCCTGTGAGCGAACCGCTACCGACGTCAGGGGGCGACTGGGAGGTCGTGCCGCTTCCGCCGCATGCGGTTCCGACGATGGCGGCCGCCACCCCCGCTAGCAGGAGCCGCCTGATGAATGTGACTCGAAACATCGAACCCCTCCTGAAACGCGATGGACTGACGGCCATCACGTTATGGACGGCCGTTTAAGAGCGGGTTAACGGCTCCTTAAGCCTCGACGCCCCCATTCCGCTCATATACTCCGGCCGTGATCTGGGACCGGCGGCGCGATAGCGCGCCATTGGAGCCGAACCTTCCACCTCGGGATCTCTTTGCCGAGCTGCTCGAGCACGCGCCGGTGATGGCGATCCTCCTCGACGCAATTAACCGTGTCGTGGGAGCCAACGAAGCCGCGCGCGATTTCTTCGAGATCGAGGAGTCGAGATTGCCCGCCAGCCTGGTCGAGGTGACGCTCGAGTCGCGCCTCTTCGACGTGGTGCGGTTGGACCAGCCGCAAGCCGAAGCACAGCTCGTGCATCACCGCGCCACTGTTCTGACCCACCTGGTCGCAGGCAGGCGCGAGGGCGAGAAGCTTCTTTTCCTCACTGACATCTCAGAGCTGAGGCGTTTGTCGACGGTGCGGCAGGAGTTCGTCGCCAACCTCGTGCACGAGCTCAAGACGCCCATCACCTCGCTGCGACTCACGGCGGAGAGCCTGCTGGGAGATCCATTGCCTAAAGACAGGAGGCGTTTCGCGGAGCGGCTGGTCCGGGAGGCCGACCTGATGAGCAAGATCATCGACAACCTTCGCCAGCTGGGTGACATCGAGGCGGGCGCGTTGGCGTTGGACGTGTCGGAGTTCGACCTGGGCGAGCTCATTCTTGACAGCGTGGCTCGACTGGGCACGGAACGCACCGTCAACACCTCGATTACCCCGACCGACCTGATCATCTCGACGGACCGTCCCAAGCTCGCCCAGGCGCTGGGCAACCTGCTGGACAACGCAGCCAAGTTCTCGCCACCTGAAACGGCCATCGACGTCAACACCGAGGTCAAAAACGGCGAGGTCGTGCTGAGCGTGAGGGATCGAGGCCCAGGCATCTCGCCCGAACACTGGAGCCGGGTCTTCGAGCGCTTTTACAAGGTAGATCGGGCGCGTCCGAGAGAGGCTGGGGGGTTCGGGCTGGGGCTCGCCATCACCAAACACCTGGTCCAGGTGCTGGGCGGCCGGATCTGGACCGAGACCGCGCGCGAAGGTGGGCAGTTGTTCTACATCGCACTCCCACACCAAGTCTTAACCGGCGCATAAAGGTCCCTTAACCCAGCCCGGCCTATCCTGAACCCGGGGGATGGCAGATCTTCGTCCTGTGATGCAACCCTTGGCAAGAACCGGCCGGCCTGAGCTGCGTGCCGTGCACGGAGTGGGGAACACCAAGCTCAACGTCGAGCACCTCTCCTTCTATTACGGCAAGAGCCAGGCCCTGAAGGACGTGACCTTCGACATCCCGGAAAAGCGGATCACGGCGATCATCGGACCCTCCGGCTGTGGCAAGAGCACCCTCCTACGTGTTTTCAACCGCATGTACGACCTCATCCCCTCAGCCCGCGCCGGGGGCAGGGTCCTTCTGGACGGAGATGACGTGATCACCACGCGGCGGCTGCTCGAGCTGCGCCAGAAAGTGGGAATGGTCTTCCAGCGGCCCAGCCCCTTCCCGATGTCCATCCGCGACAACGTCGCCTTCGCTCCACGGCTGCTCGGCTGGAGCTCGTCACGGGTCAAAGAGGTCGTCCGCCAGAGCCTCGAACGCGCCGCGCTGTGGGACGAGGTTCAAGACCGGCTGGAGGCGCCCGCGACGTCGCTGTCGGGAGGCCAGCAGCAGAGGCTCGCCATCGCCCGGTGCCTTGCGGTGAGCCCAGAGGTGATTCTCATGGACGAGCCCTGTTCGGCCCTCGACCCGGTCGCCACGTTGAAGATCGAGGACCTGATGGCCGAGCTCATGAAGGACTACACCATCGTCATCGTGACCCACAACATGCAGCAGGCGGCGCGCGTCTCGGACTTCACCGCCTTTATGCTCATGAACCCCGAGGGTCGGTACGGCGAGCTGATCGAATTCGCCCCAACGGCCCACCTCTTCAACCAACCGCAGGACCAGCGGACAGAGGCCTACATCACCGGCAGGTTCGGCTAGCAGGTGCCGCGGCTTACTTTCGAAAGGGAGCTCGCGAGCCTTCGCGAGTCACTGCTCCGGATGGGCACGCTTGTCGAGTCGCAGATCGAGGCAGCGCTCGACGCGCTGCGCCGGCGCGACGGCACCGCGGCGGAGAAGGTGCGCAACCAGGACCAGTACCTGAACGAGCTCTTCCGCCAGATCCGCGAACAGGTCTTCATGGTCATCTCCACGCAGCAGCCGGTTGCGCGCGACCTGCGCTACCTGATGGGCCTTCAGTACATCGCGACCGAGCTCGAGAGGATGGGCGACTACGCAGTGCGAATCGCACGCATGACGAGCACCCTGGTCGCGCTGCCCGACAAGCCGCTGCGCGCCGAGTTCGGCCTCATGGGTGAGCTCGCGATCGGCCAGGTGCACGACATCCTCGAGGCGATCATCGATCAGAACGTCCCGCGGGCCCGCGAGGTGGCCAGCCGCGACAATGAGGTCGACCGTCTCTGGCATCGCGTGTTCGAAGACCTGGTCAAGGAGATGGGCACCGGCAAAACCGACACCGACGGCGCCCTGCGCGCGGTCACCCTGCTGCTGGTCGCCCACAACCTCGAGCGAATTTCCGACCGGGTGACCAACGTGGCGGAGGACATCGTGTTCCTGGAGACCGGCCAGGTGGTGGAGCTGGGATGAGCCGCCCTGCCGGCAACGGGAGCGCCGGCAGAGTCCTTGTCGTCGAGGACGACGAAGGCATCCGCGAGATGCTGAAGTACAACCTGGCGTCGGCCGGCTTTTCGGTTCAGGAGGCTCGCGATGGAGCGGCCGGCCTGCGCACCGCGCGCACAGCTCGACCCGACTTGATCCTGCTCGACCTGATGCTGCCGGGCATGAGCGGCTTCGACTTCTGCCGCGCGCTGCGGAAGAGCAGCCGGGTGCCGATCATCATGATCACCGCAAAGGACGCCGAGGTCGACAAGATCGTCGGTCTGGAGCTCGGCGCGGACGACTACATCACCAAGCCTTTCTCGATTCGCGAGGTTCTGGCGCGCGTCAATGCCGTCCTGCGCCGGGCAGCTACTGACGCGAACGAGCCCAAATCGATCCCCGAGCGCGACTCGATCGGCGAGTTCAGCATCGACCGCGCCGCGCGGCGCGTGGTGCTGGATGGGCGCGACGTCAAGCTGACCGCCCGCGAGTTCGACCTCCTGTCGTACCTTCTGGCTTTCCCCCGCCGAGTGCACACCCGCGACGTCCTCCTCGAAAACGTCTGGGGACACGAGTTCTCGGGCGATCGCAAGACGGTGGACGTGCACATCCGCTGGCTGCGTGAGAAGTTCGCCAGCGTCGCGCCATTCGAGATCGTGACCGTGCGCGGCATCGGGTACCGCCTGGATCGAACAGGCGAGCCCGCCGACCTCCCCGAGCCCAGCTAGACCTTGGCAGCCGTCATCGAAGCCGGCACGACGGCGATTCCTCCGGTTCGGAGAGTCCCGGACCGATTTCGCACGTTGATCGCGGTGGTCGCAGCGACGGCACCCGTAATCCTGGTCGTGATCGTTGTCATCCTCTTCCAGCAGGCGGCGCCCTCGGTGAGACACTTCGGGCTGAGCTTCCTGACCGGCGTCGACTGGAACCCGGTCACCGACTCATTCGGCGCGCTACCCGCAATTTTCGGCACGGTGGCGACGTCGTTCGTAGCGCTGGCACTCGCGGTTCCGGTTGGCGTCGCGGTTGCCGTCGTCCTCGCCGAACAGGGCCAGACCACCATCCGCGGCATCCTGGGCACGGGCATCGAGCTGCTCGCTGCCATTCCCAGCGTGGTCTACGGGATCTGGGCGCTGTACGTCCTGGCGCCATGGTCGTACCAGCACCTCGAGATTCCCATCTCAGACCGTTTTGGTTTCATCGGGTGGCTCTCGCAGCCGAGCGTGCGGAGCCTCTTCACCGCATCGCTCGTGCTGGCCGTGATGATCCTGCCCACCCTGTCCGCGATCTCTCGCGAGGTGATCCGAGCCGTTCCCCGCGGATTGAAGGAGAGCGCGGTCGCGCTCGGCGCGACGTGGTGGGAGACCACCTGGCGCGTGATCCTGCCCTCGGCGCGTGCGGGAATCTTCGGCGCGACGATCCTGGCGCTTGGACGCGCTCTCGGCGAGACCATCGCGGTCACGATGGTCATTGGCAATCGCTACGCGATCCCGCCCTCGATCTTCTCTCCCGCGTACACGCTCGCGAGCGTAATCGCGAACGAGTTCAACGAAGCGACAGGAACGCTTTACCCGGCCGCGCTCATCGAGCTAGGACTTGTGCTCATCCTCGTCACGTTCGTAGTCAACGTCGTCGCCCTGCTGCTGGTCCGCTCGACCGCCAGCAAAGCGAGTCGCGCCGCATGAATCGAAACGTCCGCCGGCGTTATGCGAGCGCAGCGTGGCTGGGCGTCATGTATGTGCTGACCGTGCTGGCTCTCATACCGCTCGGCCTGGTCCTGTGGTTCACCGTGAGCAAGGGGCTTCCACCCGTGCTGCACATCGAGTTCTTCACCAACTCGTTCCGTCCGTTCGGCGTCCCTGGCGGCGGCGTCGCCCACGCGATCGTCGGGACCGGGATCCTGGTCGGTCTGGCGTCGCTGATGGCGATCCCGATTGGAATCCTGGGCGGCGTATACGTCGCGGAGTACGCGGTCGATCCCTGGGCGAGCTGGGTCCGGCTTGCGAGCGACGTTCTCGTAGGCACCCCGTCGATCGCGATTGGCCTCTTCGCCTACGCGGTCGTGGTCGTGCCGGTGCATCACTTCTCCGGGATCGCGGGCTCTTTCGCCCTGGCGATCCTGATGCTGCCCATCGTCATCCGCACGACAGAAGGCGCCGTCGCGCTCATCCCCAACGGTTTGCGCGAATCGGGCCTCGCGCTCGGTCTTCCGCGATGGCGTGTCTCGCTCCAACTGATCCTCCCGGCCGCCACACCCGGCGTCATCACCGGCGCGCTGCTGGCCGTGGCTCGAGCGTCGGGCGAGACCGCTCCTCTCCTGTTCACCACGCTGGGCAACACGCTGTTCAGGGTGGACCCCACCCAGGCCATCCAGGCTCTGCCACTCACGGTGTACCAGTACGCGCTCCTCCCCTACAAGTCGCTTCAGGATCAGGCATGGGGCGCCGCGCTCGTGCTGGTCGCGATGGTGCTGGGCATCAACCTGCTCAGCCGCTGGGTGCTGAGGCGCCAGATCCGTCTCGCCGGCCAGCTCTAGTGGCCAGGGTCCTGTTCGTCTGCCTCCACAACGCGGGTCGCTCGCAGATGAGCGAGGCTCTTTTCGAGCGCGCGACAGGCGGTGTTCACGAGGCGCGGTCAGCCGGTACCACTCCTGCCGATCACGTACATGAGAACGTGATCACCGTGATGAGGGAAGGGGGCATCGACCTTAGCGATCGCAGGCCCCAGCTGCTGACGACAGACCTTGCTCAATGGGCCGACGTCGTGATCACGATGGGCTGCGGCGACGCGTGCCCGGTCATTCCCGGCAAGCGATACGTCGATTGGGACCTGTCCGACCCCAGCGGCTTGCCCGTCGAGCAGGTCCGCGAAATCCGCGACGACATATCGAAGCGCGTGGGCGTTTTGCTGGAATCACTTGATCGAAATTCATCTTGAATCTAGTGTTCGCGTCAGCGGTCTTCGCGGTTAAACTCATTGCACTCCGCCACAGAGTCGTGAAATAAGGGACCCGCGCAGCGCATGCGTTTCAGCAAACGAAGGAGCAATAGTGGCAACCAAGATCCTGGAAGTGGCCGACGTGAGCGTGATCAGGGCAGCAGGCGGCGTCGTCTGCCGCAGCGCGCGGTCCGGCGAGACGGAGATCGCAGTGATCCACCGGCCTCAATACGACGACTGGACTTTGCCCAAAGGCAAGATCGAGCCCGACGAGAGCCCCGAGGACTGCGCGCTGCGCGAGGTCAGAGAGGAGACCGGGCTGCGCTGCGAGCTGAGGCGCCCGCTCGGCTGCACCGCGTACGTCGACCGCCGCGGGCGCGACAAGGTCGCGTGCTACTGGGTGATGGAGGTGCAAGGCGGGCGTTTCCGGCCCGGCATCGAGGTCGACAAGCTGCTCTGGCTGTCGGTCGATCATGCGATCAAGCGTCTGACCTACGAACGGGACAAGACACTTCTCGTGCAGCAGGACCTGCCCTGACCTGATCGTTCGCTAAGCTGGGGGCCATGCAGACGATCGCCGCCGCGGACCGGTTGGTGATCGCAGGCGTCGAGCTGCGGTCGCGGCTGTTCCTCGGCACTGGCAAGTACCCGACCGACGCTTCGATGCTCGCCGCGCTGGAGGCATCGGGTTGCGAGCTCGTGACGGTGGCTTTGCGCAGGCTCGACCTCGATGACCCGAAGAAGAAGACCATCCTCGACGTCATCGACTGGACGCGCTACCGCATCCTGCCCAACACGGCGGGTTGCCGCACCGCAGACGAGGCGGTCCGCATCGCGCGTCTGGCCCGGTCGATGGGGCTGTCGGATTGGGTCAAGCTCGAGGTCATCCCCGACCCGCGCTACCTCTTCCCGGACCCTGAGGAGACGCTCAAGGCCGCGCGAGTGCTGGTCGCCGAGGGATTCAAGGTCTTGCCCTACATCAATGCCGACCCCGTGCTGGCGAAGAAGCTAGAAGAGATGGGCACCGTGACGGTGATGCCGCTCGGCTCGCCGATCGGCTCGGGCCAGGGCCTCCAAACCCTGGAGCAGATCCGGATCATCATCGAAGAGGCGTCGATTCCGGTGGTGGTCGATGCGGGAATCGGAGCGCCGTCAGACGCCGCCCTCGCGATGGAGCTCGGCGCCGACGCCGTGCTGGTCAACACCGCGATCGCCCTGGCCGGCGACCCTGCTTTGATGGCCGCCGCCATCAAAGAGGGCACCGAGGCGGGACGCAAGGCGTACAACGCCGGACGCATCCGCAAGCGCAGCGAGGCCAGCCCAAGCTCGCCGACCGAGGGCATCTCGCGCCCGAGCTAGTCAGGCCCGTGGCGATGGCGATCGTGTCCAGCGCTGCGGCTGGGCTGAGAGCCGCATCTCGCGCCACGATCATCCAGCTGCGCGCCCCCGGCCTGAGCACCGCCGCACTCGAAAGCGAGGCGAACGAGCTCGTCGCGGCAGCTGCGATCCCGGTGGTGATCAGCTCGCGATGCGACGTGGCCCTCGCCGCTGCCGCGGCCGGGGTCAACCTTCCTGAAAGCGACATCTCGGTCGCCGAGGCGCGAACCCTTCTCGGCAGTCGACTCGTCGGACGCTCCGTGCATTCGATCCAGAGCGCGCAGCAGGCTGAGCGCGAACGTGCTGACTACGTGATCTTCGGCCCGGTGTGGGAGAGCGCGAGCCATCCGGGCACCGCTCCGGCCGGCCCGGCCGCGCTGGCGCAGCTGGCGCGGTCGGTGGGAATCCCGGTGCTCGCGATCGGCGGGGTGACGGAGGAACGGGTGGCGGAGATTCTCGCTTCAGGGGCGGCCGGCTACGCAGCGATCAGGCTCTTCGAATGATCTCGCTGCAGATCAACGGAAAGAGGGTCGAGCTGGAGCACCCGACTCGACTCCTTGCTTATCTCGATCATCTCGGTGTGAACCCGCTCGCCGTCGCGGTCGAGCACAACGGAACCATCATCGAGCGATCCGCATACGAAGCCGTGACGCTTCGAGAGAACGACACCGTCGAGATCGTGCGCATGGTCGGCGGAGGGAAACCTAGCGCCGGGCCAACCTCTCCCTGATCGCCGCCTCGGCTTCCGCGCGCTCGTCCCAGGGCTCCGGGCCGGACGCCATCCTCATCGATCGCTCATGGCCTTTCCCCGCCAGCAGGACGCAATCGCCAGGGCGCGCCAGCTCGATCGCGCGCCGGATGGCCGCGCGACGGTCGATCACGATCTCGTAATCCTGCCCGGGCGCTTTGCCCTCGGCGCCGCCCTGCACGTCGCGCGCAATCTCCACGGGATCCTGGTCGAGCGGATCGTCGGTGGTGATGATGAAGAAGTCCGCGAACTCGGCTGCCGCCCGGCCCATGCCGGGACGGTCGTGGTCGGAACGCGCCGTCGAGCCGAACACGACGATGAGGCGGCCAGACGTGAACGGCCGGAGCTCGGCAAGGGCGCTGGCCAGCGCACCAGCCGAATGCGCGAAGTCGATGTAAACGCGAAAGTCCTGGCCTACGTCAACCGGTTCGAGCCTACCGCGCACGCCTTCGAAACCGGCGAGGCCTGAACCGACCGAATCCAGCGGCACGCCGAGCGCCAGGCAGACACCGGCTGCGCACAGCGCGTTGTAGATGTTGAAGCGGGCGGGCACGTGCAGCGTGACCTCGGTTTCGCCGAGCGGAGTCTTCATGCGAAAGCGCGAACCAGAGCCCGTAACGCTCAGGTCTAGCGGATGCAGGTCCGACGCCGTGGTCAACCCGTAGCTCCAGCGGCGCGCGATCGGCCGGCGGGCCAGGCGCTCGTAGCTCGCGTCGTCACGATTCAGGACTGCCGTCTTTTCGATGCCCTTGTCCGCCGCGCTTGCCGTGAGGTCGATCAAGCGCGCCTTGGCCTCGAGGTAGTCATCCCAGGTGGCGTGGTAATCGAGGTGGTCATGGCCGATGTTGGTGAATGCCGCAACGTCGAAGTCGCAGGCGCAGACACGCTCCTGCACAAGCGCGTGCGACGTCGTCTCGATGACCGCATAGGCCACGCCGGCCTCCGCCATCCGTGCGAGCCAGGCCTGGATCTCGGGCGCCTCCATCGTGGTCTGGCCGCTCAGGTTGTCCACCTCGCCGCCGCTGCCGGTGAACGACACGGTGCTCATGGCCCCTGCCACGACGCCGCTGGCCTGGAGCACGTGTTCGGCCATGTGCGTGGTCGTCGTCTTTCCGTCCGTCCCGGTGATTCCGGCCACCTTGAGCTTCAGAGAAGGCCGGCCGTAGAACTCCGCCGCGAGCTCGGCAAGGCCGATCCGAGTGCTGGGCATGTGCAGATGCGGCGTCCCGGGCGGCAGCGTCACGTCCCGATCGATCGCGACGGCTGCCGCGCCCCGCGCGAGAGCGTCGGATACGAAAGCGTGGCCGTCGGAATTGAGTCCTTCGACAGCGACGAACAGGTCGCCGGGCTTCGCGCGGCGCGAGTCGTAGGCGATGCCTGTGATCTCCATCTCGCCGTCACCCTCCACCGTCGCGCCCGGAACGCCGCGGGCCAGCTCATAGAGCCTCATCGTTGAGGCGCAGCATAATCGGCACGTGATCGCGGACATCGGCGGGCGGCGCTTCGAATGGGGCTCGCGAACCTACGTGATGGGGATCATCAACGTCACGCCTGATTCGTTCAGCGGTGACGGCCTGGGCGACGACCAGGAGCGAGCGATTTCTCAGGGACTTCGCATGGTTCGCGAGGGTGCGGACATGCTCGACGTCGGAGGCGAATCGACCCGCCCCGGGCACCAGCCCATCACGGCGGGCGAGGAGATCTCGCGCACTCAGGCCGTGGTCGCCGGACTCCTGCGGAAGACAGACGTTCCCATCTCGATCGACACCTACAAGCTCGATGTCGCCGAGGCGGCGGTCGAGGCCGGCGCCACGATGCTCAACGACATCTGGGCCCTGACCCGCTCGCCGGCTCTGGCCCAGCTCGCCTCGACCAGGGGCTGCGCGCTGGTCCTGATGCACAACCAGGACGGAACGGACTACGCGGGAGACCTGATGGAGGAGATCAAGCGCTTCCTGCGCGCCTCGATCGATCGCGCAGTCGAAGCCGGCGTGCCGCGCGAGCGGGTGCTCATCGATCCCGGGATCGGTTTCGGCAAGACCGCCGAGCAGAACTGGGTGGTGATGAGGCGAATGGAGGAGCTGCGCGAGCTCGGCCAGCCAATCCTCATCGGAACCTCGCGCAAGTCATTCATCGGAAAGGCGCTCGACCTCCCGGTTAACGAACGGATCGAGGGCACGGCCGCGACGGTGACCGCCGCGATCCTGCGCGGCGCCGATGTCGTCCGCGTCCACGACGTCAGGGAGATGACCCGCGTGGTGCAGATCGCCGATCGCATGCGTTGACGACCGCTTACCTGGGGCTTGGCTCGAACCTCGGACCGCGATCCCGCAACCTCAGTGCGGCGCGGAGGCGGTTGCGTCATAAAGGAGCCCACATCCTGCGTCAAAGCCGCGTCATCGAGACTGAGCCGTGGGGGGTTGCCGACCAGCCACGCTTCTTGAACCAGGTCATCGAGGTCGACTGGCCAGGCACCCCGCGTCAGTTGCTGAAGGCGGCCAAGGAGGTCGAGGTCGAGGGGGGACGCAAGCCCACGCGGCGCTGGGGACCGCGGGTTATCGACGTCGACATCCTGCTCTTCGGCGACCTGAGGCTGGAGCGGCGCGGCCTCGTGATCCCTCACCCACAGATCGGCGAGCGCGGATTCGTGCGCGCATCGCTGGCAGAGCTCGGAGTTAAATACCTCACTAAGCCGGCCGGGCGTTGGTGAACCGGTAGCCGATGCCCGGGACGGCCAGGATGTAATAGGGACGCGAGGGCTGGCTTTCGATCTTCCGGCGTAGGTTGCGGATGTGCACGTCGATCACGCGAGTTTCGATCGGGTATTCATAGCCCCAGATCGAGTTCAGAATCTTCTCCCGGCTGAGCACCTTGCCGGCGTTGCTCGCGAGAAAGGTCAGGAGGTCGAACTCCGTGTGTGTCAGCTCCACCTCCTTTCCTGACTTGTAGGTCCTTCGCTCGTTGACGTCGATCACGAGGTCGCGAAACTCGAGCCGGCTGCGCATCGCCTCGGCCGACTCGAAGCGCGTACGCCTCAGGTGCGCCGTCATGCGCGCCACCAGCTCCCGTAATCGCAGCGGCTTGGTGACGTAGTCGTCGGCTCCGATCTCCAGTGCGACGACGACGTCGATCTCGTCGGAGCGCGAGCTCATCATGATCACCGGCACAGCGGGATCCATCTTTCGCACCTCTCTGCAGACGTCGAAGCCCGCGCCGTCAGGAAGGGAGACCTCGAGCAGGATCAGGTTG
>Ga0209009_1000268_pt1 | contig 20697 bp, 18 predicted proteins | sample BlaSpr_A8_OM3_M2_FD_187979 | JGI IMG/M metagenome (GOLD analysis project Ga0209009, IMG submission 187979) | Forest soil microbial communities from Thunder Bay, Ontario, Canada - Black Spruce, Ontario site 2_A8_OM3_M2 (SPAdes) (version 2) | ecosystem: Environmental > Terrestrial > Soil > Boreal... | reverse complement strand
GAGATCGAGGACTGCCCGCTCGATTTCGACGGGCTGGCCGCCAAGAAGTCCATGCTCGGCTCGGCCGCGATCATCGTGATGAACGAGGACACTTGCATCGTGGACGCCGCGCAGAACCTCGCGAAGTTCTTCTCGCACGAATCCTGCGGCCAGTGCACGCCCTGCCGCGAGGGGACGCCCTGGCTCCACAAGGTCCTGACCCGGATCGAGAACGGAGAAGGCCGGATGCACGACATCGATCTCCTGGAGAAGATCTCCAACCAGATGGCCAACGGCATGACGATCTGCGTCTTCGCCGACGCCGCGATCGCGCCCGTCCTCTCTTCCATCGGCAAGTTTCGCGACGAGTTCCGCTACCACGTCGAGAACAAGCGTTGCCTGCCGGGAGTCAAGAGTCGAGAGTCGAGAGTCGAGAGTCTGGCAGCGCACGCATGAGCACACCGGACTCCAAGACGCCGGCCGGCACGGCTCCCGCGGCTCCGCCTTCCCCGCCGGTGAAGGACACCTTCACTGTTCTTTTCGACGGCAAGCCGATCGAGGTGCCGAAGAACATCAACCTGATCGAGGCGGCCAAGCTTGCCGGGATCGAGATCCCCCACTTCTGCTTCCACCCGCGGCTGTCCGTCGTCGGTCAGTGCCGGATGTGCCTGGTCGAGATCGAAGGGATCCCCAAGATCCAGGCCGCGTGCACGACGCCACTGAAGGACGGTCTCTCGGTCAAGACGACGACGGAGAAGGTCGTGCAGTCGCGCGCGGCCAACATGGAGTTCCTCCTCATCAACCATCCGCTCGACTGCCCCATCTGCGACCAGGCGGGCGAGTGCAAGCTGCAGGACAACTCCTTCGATTACGGGGACCAGCGGTCGCGCTACGACGAGAAGAAGCGCCAGTACGCGGGCTTCGACCGCACGATGATCGGGCCGCACGTCATCGCCGACATGACGCGCTGCATCCAATGCACGCGCTGTATTCGGTTCTGCCAGGAGATCGCGGGCACCGGGGAGCTCACGTTTCTCGATCGCGGCGGCCGGACACTGGTATGGACGCACGACGGGAAGCCGCTCGCCAACGACTGGTCCGGATGCGCGGCCGACGTCTGCCCGGTCGGGGCGCTGACGACGAAGGAATTCCGGTTTCGGAGCCGGGTCTGGTATCTCCACAAGACCCCGTCGGTCTGCCCGGGCTGCAACATCGGATGCAACATCTCCGTCGAGCACCGCGACTCGGTCGTCTACCGGTTCCTGCCGCGGCTGAACCCGGACGTCAACGACTACTGGCTCTGCGACTACGGGAGATTCCTCTCCGAGAGCCTGAACCTGCGCGACATCGAGAAGGCGTCCGTGCGCGAGGCGGGTCAGGCCGCGGACACCCACGTCCCGGCCGCCATACAGAAGATCGCCGCGCAGATCCGGCAAACCCTCGAGGCCTCCGGGCCGGGCGGCGTTTTCCTCCTCGGATCGGCCAACCTCTCCAACGAGGAAAACTACCTGCTGCGAAAGATCGCGGACCACCTTTCCTGCGTGAACCGCGACGCTGTCGTGGACAAGTCGCGCGCGCGGAAGATGAAGTCAAAAACCGTCTGGGTCGAGGGGGACCACGCGGCGGCCAATTACGCCGGCGCGAAGGACATGGGCCTCTCGCCGCTGACGGGAGGCTACGGCCTCGAGGACGTCCTTTCGGGGAAGGCGCGCCCGGAAGTCATCCTCGCCGCCGACGCGGCCTTCTCGCAGATTGCCGACGATCCCGGGAAGGTAGCGGCGCTGCGCCGGGCGAGATTCCTGGCGGTGGCGGCTCGGAACGCCAACGAGCTGACGCGGGCCGCCGACGTCCTCCTGCCGGCTTCGTCGCTCGCCGAGAAGGAGGGCACGTTCACCAACGTCCAGGGGCGCGTGCAGAAGTTCGAGCGCGCGTTCCTGCCGAAGCCTCCCGCGCGGCCGCACTGGGAGCTGCTCCTGCTCCTTGCCGTCGCGCTCGGCTGGGGCGACCGCAACTGGACGCCGGAGGACCTGCGCCGCCAGATCCAGGCCGAGGTCGAGGGATACGCCGACGTCACCGAGGAGGAGTTGAAGGGCGGGATCGTGATGAAGAAGGGCGCCTTCGTCTCGGTCGGAGCGATCTAGGTGATCAAGGCGAAGCGTGTCTCTTTCCCGAGCAGGAGCGACAGCATCGCGCGCGAGAACGACCGACACGGTCGGCAAGCCGGGAGCCCTCCCCTCCCATGACCCTCTTGGACTGGCTGATCATCGCTCTGCGGGTCCTCGTCCCGCTCGGAGCGCTGATCGGGGCCGCCGGGCTCATGTCCTGGGTGGAACGGCGAGGCGCGGGGCTGATCCAGGATCGGCCGGGCCCCAACCGCGTGGGCCCGTTCGGGCTCTTGCAGCCACTGGCGGACGCGATCAAGTTCCTCTTCAAGGAAGACATCATTCCGTCCAGCGCCGACAAGGTCCTCTACGTGCTCGCGCCGGGCATCGCCCTCTTTTCCGCCTTGACGACGTTCGCGGTCATCCCGTACGGCGCGTCGCTTCCGCTGGCCGGCCGGGAGATTCCGTTGATCGGCGCGGACGTGTCGATCGGCGTCCTGTATGTCTTCGCGCTGACTTCCCTCTCCGTTTACGGCATCGTGCTCGCGGGCTGGTCCTCCAACAACAAGTTCTCGCTGATGGGCGGCCTGCGCTCGAGCGCGCAGATCATCTCCTACGAGCTGGCGATGACGACCGCGGCTGCCGGCGTCATCCTCTCGGCCTCCTCCTTCCGGCTGACCGACATCGTCGCCGTCCAGAGCGGCACCTGGCTCGGGTTCATCCCCCGGTGGAACGTCTTCCCGCAGCTTCTCGGCTTCGTGGTCTTCTTCATTTCGACCTTCGCCGAGACCAACCGCGTCCCCTTCGATCTGGCGGAGGCCGATGCGGAGCTCGTGGCGGGGTACCACACCGAGTACTCCTCCTCGATGAAGTTCGCCATGTTCTTCATGGCCGAGTACGTCAACATGACGGTCGCCTCCGCGCTGACCGTGACGCTTTTCTTCGGCGGCTGGACGCTCCCCGGTTTTCATCCTCACGGGGTCCTCGGCGCGGTCCTTTCGATCCTCGTCTTCACGGGCAAGACCGTGTTTTTCCTCTGGCTCTTCGTGTGGGTGCGCTGGACGCTCCCGCGCTTTCGCTACGACCAGTTGATGCGCATCGGGTGGAAGGCGCTCCTGCCGCTCGCTCTGCTGAACCTGCTCTGGGTCGGCGGACTCGTGACGCTGGGGTGGATCTGATGACTCCGCGAGAGGCGGGCGGCCCAAGGGCCGCCCCTACGGCACCAACAGCACCGGGCCCGGAGGCCCGAATCTGATGGCGCGTCTCGTCTTCGACGCCGCTGCGGCCTTGACGATCCTCTTTGCCGCGGTGATGGTCGTGCACCGGCATCCGGTCAAGAGCGTGCTCGCGCTCGTCGTGTCGTTCTTCGGGCTCGCGGTGTGTTACGTCATGCTCTCGGCTCCCTTCATCGCGGCGATCCAGGTCATCGTTTACGCGGGGGCGATCCTCGTCCTGTTCCTTTTCGTGCTGATGCTGTTGAACGTCGGCGAGGAGACCCGCGAGCGCGAGCCATGGCCCTTTCAGCGCATCTTCTCGGGCGTGGCGCTCGTCGTCTTTGCCGGGATGCTGCTCGGGCTGCTGCGCGCCCACGGCTCGGCCATAGCGACGCCCCGCGCGGCGCTCACGGGCGAGATCGCGCCGCTCGCCCGGCTCCTGTTCTCGCGCTACCTGCTCCCGTTCGAGGCCCTGTCGGTCCTCCTCCTCGCGGCCCTCGTCGGGGCGTTTGTTCTCGCGCAGCGGGAGAACCGCCCGTGATCGGCTCCATCCCTCTCGGAGACGTCCTCCTCGCTTCGGGAGCGCTTTTCACGGTCGGCATCGCCGGCGCGCTCCTGCGCCGCAGCGCGATCGCGATCTTCCTCTCGATCGAAGTGATGATGAACGCGGCGAACCTCGCGCTCATCGGCTACGGGTCGGCGCTCGGCACCCGGGAAGGGCAGATCGTCGTCTTCTTCGTCATCGCGATCGCCGCCGCCGAGGCCTCGGTCGGCCTGGCGATCTTCGTGGCCGTCTTTCGCCACAAGGAAACGATCGACGTGAACAAGATCAACCTCCTCAGATGGTGAGCGCGTGACGTTCCCGCTCTGGCTCATTCCGGCGCTGCCGCTGGCGGGCTTCATTGTCAACGGGCTCCTCGGGAAGAAGCTCGGCAAGAGCTTCGTCACGGCCGTCGGAACGGGCTCGGTCGGCCTCGCGACCGCCGTCGCGTTCGCCCGAATCCTCCCGTTTCTCTCCGGAGATCACGCTCCGGTCGTCGAGAGGATCGCGTCCTGGATCTCGGCCGGAGGCTTCTCGGCCGACATCGCGCTGCGCCTCGATCCCCTTTCCGCCCTGATGACCTCCTTCGTCACCTTCGTCGGGTTCCTGATCCACGTGTATTCCGTCGGCTACATGCGGCACGACGAGACGGAAGCGGGCTACGCGCGGTATTTCGCGTACCTGAACCTCTTCATGTTCGCGATGCTGACGCTCGTCCTCGCCCAGAACTTCCTGCTGTTGTTCGTGGGGTGGGAAGGCGTGGGCCTCTGCTCGTACCTTCTGATCGGGTACTACTACGACCGCCAATACGCCGCCGACGCCGGCAAGAAGGCCTTCATCGTCAACCGTATCGGGGACTTCGGATTCCTGCTCGGGATGTTCGGACTCTTCTCCCTCTTTGACTCTCTCGACTTCGACCGCGTCTTCCCGGCGGCCGCCGCCGACCCCGCGAAATACGCCCCGTACCTCACCGTCGTCTGTCTCTGCCTCTTCCTCGGCGCGGTCGGAAAGAGCGCGCAGGTCCCGCTCTACGTCTGGCTTCCCGACGCCATGGCCGGCCCGACCCCGGTCTCCGCGCTCATCCACGCCGCGACGATGGTCACGGCCGGCGTCTACATGGTCGCGCGCTGCAACGTCCTCTTCCGCCTCTCGCCCGAGGCGATGGGTGTCGTGGCCGTCATTGGCGGCGTGACCGCCATCTTCGCCGGCATCATCGCGGTCGCGCAGAACGACATCAAGAAGGTGCTCGCCTATTCGACGGTCTCGCAGCTCGGCTACATGTTCCTCGCCTGCGGCGTCGGGGCCTACGTGGCGGGCATGTTTCACGTCATGACGCACGCCTTCTTCAAGGCCTGCCTCTTCCTCGGGTCCGGCTCGGTCATCCACGCGATGGGGGGCGAGCAGGACATGCGGAAGATGGGCGGGTTGAAGTCGAAGCTGCCGGTCACCTACCGGACATTCCTGATCGCGACCCTCGCGATCGCGGGGATCCCGCCGCTCGCGGGTTTTTTCTCCAAGGACGCGATCCTCGCCGGAGTCTTCGAGCACCAGCGCTACGTGCTTTGGGGGATCGCCCTCTTCACCGCCGGATTGACGGCCTTCTACATGTTCCGGCTCGTCTCCTTGACGTTCGAGGGAAGCTTCCGGGGCACTCCCGAACAGGAGCATCACCTCCACGAGTCTCCCCGCTCGATGACGGCCCCACTCGTGATCCTCGCCGCGCTGTCCGTGATCGGAGGCTGGATCGGGCTGCCGAAAGTCCTCGGAGAAAATGCCGACCGTTTCGGGGCGTTCCTCTCGCCGATTCTTCTCCCTCTGGCTTCCGCCGCGGACGTCGCCGAGCACGGGCTCTCGGGCGGGACCGAATGGCTCCTCATGGGCGTTTCGGTTGCCGCCGCGGCGGCCGGTCTCCTGCTCGCCCGGAGCTGGTACGTGAAGCAGCAGGGGCGCCCGGCCGAGGCAATCGCGGCATCCTTCCCCGCGGCCTACCGTCTCGTCGCCGACAAGTTCCGCGTCGACGAGCTCTATGACGCGCTCGTCGTGCGTCCGTTCGACTGGCTCGCGCGGATGCTCTGGAAGGTTGTGGACGTCCTGATCATCGACGGCGTCCTGAACGCGGCAGCTTTTCTCGTCGAGCTCGTCGGAGACCTGCTGCGGTTTCTGCAGACGGGAAACGTGAGGAATTACGCGTTGACGCTGTTTCTGGGTCTCGTTGCCTTGATGCTCTTCGTGATCGGAGCTTTCTAGTGCGCCGCGTCGAGAATCCGGCAAATAGACATTCGGGCGCAGCGCACAGCCCTGTCATCCCGAGGTCGCCGACGCGTCAAAGCCGCTATGGCGACGGAGCGAGCGAAGCGACGAGGGATCTGCTCCGGAAGAGTCGGAAGCGCGGGAGCAGATCCTTCGCGGAGCCTGTCCCGAGCGGACGGGCGACTCGAAGCGGCGAGAGCAGATCCCTCGCTGCGCTCGGGATGACAAGGGGGGGCGAGGGCCTCGGGATGACAAGAGGGGGCGAGGGCCTCGGGATGACAAAGAGTTGAAGCGAGAGGATGACAAAGACATCGGCGAAGGGATGAAAGTTTGTATTTGCTTGCGGACTTACGGTTCAGGAGACTAGCGTGAACGAACTTCTCGACCAGCATCTGCTTTCGCTGCTGGTTTTTCTGCCGACGGCGGGGGCGGCGCTGCTGCTCCTGTTCCCCGAATCGCGGGGAAGGGCGGCGAAATGGTTCGCGCTGGGGCTCTCGGTCGTGGAGTTCGGGCTCTCGGTGCCTTTGTGGACGCGTTTCGACATCTCGCAGGGGGGATTCCAGTTCACCGAGAAGGTGGCATGGATCCCGGCCCTCGGCATCTCCTACACGGTCGGGATCGACGGGATCTCGCTCGTGCTCATCCTGCTAACGACTGTCCTGACGCCCGTGTCGCTCCTCTTTTCGCTGACACACGTGGAGAAGAGCGTGCGGGCCTTCTCGATCGCGTTCCTCGTGCTCGAGACGGGAATGATCGGGACCCTCGCGGCCCTTGACCTCGCGCTCTTCTACGTCTTCTGGGAGGTGATGCTCGTGCCGATGTACTTCATCATCGGCATCTGGGGAGGGCAGCGGCGCATCTACGCCGCGATGAAGTTCTTCCTCTTCACGATGGCGGGGAGCCTCCTCATGTTCCTGGCGATCCTGTACCTCGCGGTGCGGCACCGCGCCGCCATGGGGAGATGGTCGTTCCTGCTCGCGGACCTCGCCCGGCTCGACTTCCCCGCGGCGACCCAGGCGATTCTCTTCCTCGCCTTCGCCCTCGCGTTCGCGATCAAGGTGCCGGTCTTCCCGTTCCACACCTGGCTGCCGGACGCGCACACCGAAGCGCCCACGGCGGGCTCGATCATCCTCGCCGGCGTCCTGTTGAAGCTCGGCGTCTACGGTTACCTGCGCTTCGCGCTGCCGCTCTTTCCGGAGGCCGCCCTGCGCTACGCGCCGTGGTTGGGCGTGCTCGGAGTGATCGGCGTCCTCTACGGCGCGATGGTCGCCTACGCGCAGAAGGACATGAAGAGGCTCGTCGCGTACTCCTCGGTCTCGCACCTGGGTCTCGTCGTCGTCGGCATCGGCGCGTTCACGGCGACGGCTCTCTCCGGGTCTATCCTCCAGATGGTCAACCACGGCCTCTCGACGGGTGCGCTCTTCCTCCTGGTCGGCGTGCTCTACGAGCGCCGCCATACCCGCGAGATCTCGGCCTACGGCGGGATCGCCGGTGTCGTCCCCGTCACGACGGCCCTCTTCCTCGTCGCGACGCTCTCCTCAATCGGGCTGCCGGGGTTGAACGGCTTCGTCGGCGAGTTTCTGATCCTCGTCGGGACATGGGCGTCGCCCCACCGGACCTGGGCCGTCCTGGCGGCGACCGGCGTCATCCTCTCGGCCGTCTACATGCTGTCTCTCGTCCAGCGCGTCTTCTGGAACCCGCTCGTCCACGAGGAGAACCGAGAGCTTCGAGACATCCGCCCGAGCGAGCTCGTGGCCGCATCCGTTCTGATCGTCCTGATGATCTGGATCGGCATCCGGCCCAATGACATTTTGAGCCGCCTCGCGCCTTCGGTCGAGGCGGTCCGCGCCTCCGTCGGCGAGCGCGCCCGGAGCGTCGGACGGGGAGACAGGGAGACGGGGAGACGGGGTGAGATGGGGGCCCTTCTCCCCGTCTCCCACTCCCCCCGTCTCCCCGTCGCGTCATCGAACGCACGAGGCGTTCGATGACCTTCACCCCGCAGGACCTGGCGGCGATCGCTCCGGAGATCGTGCTTGCGGCGGCGGGCGGGGTGATCGTGCTGCTCGAGGCGTTTGCGCCGGCGACGCGGCGCTGGTTCGCGACGCTGTCTCTCGCCGCGATCGCCGGGTCTCTCTATTTCCTTCTGCAGGCGCAGGCCGGGACGACCTTCTCCGGACGTTTCGACACGTCGCCGCTGACGGTCGCCGTGGGATTGTTCCTCGGCGCGACCGCCGCGGTCGCGATCCTCGTCGCGAAGCCCTATCTCCTGCGCACAGGCGAAGAGAAGGGGGAGTTCTACGCGCTCCTTCTCTGGGGGCACCTCGGCGTGTCGCTCATGACCCGCGGCCTCGACCTGCTCCTGGTCTTCATCGGTCTGGAGACCCTCTCGCTCTGTTTCTACGTCCTCGCAGGCTTTTTCCGGACGATCGAGGCCTCTTCCGAGGCGAGCCTGAAGTATTTCCTGACCGGCGCGTTCGGCTCGGCGTTCACGCTCTACGGCATCGCGTTCCTCTTCGGAAAGAGCGGCAGCGTGAAGATCTCGGCCCTGGCGCAGCCGGGGCTCTCGGGTGATCCCCTGGTAATCCTCGCGCTCCTGCTGCTCCTCGTCGGGTTCGGCTTCAAGATGTCCCTCGCTCCCTTCCACGGCTGGGCTCCCGACGTCTACCAGGGGATGCCGACACCCGCGGTGGCCTACCTGTCGGTCGCTCCGAAGGGGGCGAGCCTCCTCGTCCTCTACCGGGTCCTGACGGCGGTCTTCCAGGAAGGGATGCCCGACCGGTTCCGGGCCGGCGTGGCGGCCCTCGCCATCCTGTCGATGACTCTCGGCAACGTCGTCGCGCTCGCCCAGCGCGACGTCAAGAGGCTGCTCGCCTACTCCGGCATCGCCCACATGGGTTACGTCACGATCGCGCTCGCGGTGTTCGGCGCCGACTCGCTCGCCGCCGTCCTCGTCTATTTCTTCGCTTATCTCGTTTCCAACGCGGGCGCCTTCGCGGCTGTCGCTGTCCTCTATCGCGACGAGACGAAGCCTCATCCCATAGGGCTTCTCGCGGGCGAGGGCCGCCGCTCCCCGTTCCCGGCGGCCGCCTTTGCTCTCTGCCTGTTTTCGCTCGCGGGGATCCCGGCGACGGCGGGCTTCATCGGGAAGTTCTTCGTCTTCAAGGCCGCGATCGAGCACGGCCTCTACGCGCTCGCGATCATCGGCGTCGTGAACAGCCTGATCTCGATCGGTTACTACCTCAAGGTGGTTTATCTCCTCTATATGAGGGAGCCTGTCGAGCTGGAGGGCCCGCCGCCTCTGGCCGCCGCGGATCGGCTCGCGCTTTCGCTCTGCGCCGCCGGGATCCTTCTCATCGGAATCTTCCCGGGCCCCCTCTGGGACCTCGCCCGCCGCGCCGCGGAATCCCTCCCCTTCACCGGCCCATGAGGACAGTCTCCGAGTCCCGGCGCCGCGTCCACCCTCTCCCCCCGGCAGGCAGGGGTGAGGGCGGCAAGAGGGCCGCCGGTCGTGATCACGAGCGCCATCGTCCCGCCTTCGACCGCCGTGCCGTTTCCGAGTTCACCGCGACCCGGATCTCGATCTACGTGCGCTGCCTCGCGGTTCTCGAGGCCGCGGGAATCCGGCACGTCTCGTCGCAGGATTTCGCCCGCCGCTTCGATCTGAACTCCGCCCAGATCCGCAAGGACCTCGCGACCTTCGGCGAGTTCGGCGTGAGGGGCGTCGGTTACGAGGTCTCGGAGCTCCGGAAGTACCTGACGTCCATCCTGGGACTCGACCGCACACGCCGGGTGATCATCGTCGGGGCGGGACACCTCGGCCAGGCGTTCGCCGACTACCTGGGCTTCCGGTCCGGCGGCTTCGCGATCGTCGCGCTCTTCGACAACGACGCCGGAAAGATCGGGACCCGGACGCGCACGGGTGTCGAGGTGCGCGACGTCGCCCTGCTCGCCGAGACCGTCGCTCGCGAGGCGGTCGAGATCGGCGTCATCGCCGTGCCCGCTTCCGCCGCCCCGTCGGTCTCCCGCCGATGCGTCGCGGCGGGGCTCAAGGCCATCCTGAATTTCGCTCCCGTGCGCCTCAATCCTCCGACCGGCGTGCGCGTCAAGAACGTGGACCTGAAAATCAACCTCGAGACTCTCGCCTTCTACGTCCCGAGTCCGGGAACGAAAGGAGAATCCACTTGAAGGAGAAGACTTCCGCGGCCAGGATCGACTCGCCGAGCAGCTCGATAACCAGCTCCGCCCGCTCCGCTCCGGCCTCAAAACCCCGCACGGACAGCCTGCCGAGACAGGCCGCGGAAGACCTGAATCCGTACAGGTTTGCCCTGCTGCAGTTCGAGCGGGCCGCCGACAAGCTCGGGTTGAACAGCGGGACGCGGGAAGTCCTCCGCAACCCGAAGCGGCAGTTGATCGTCTCGATCCCGGTCAAGATGGACAACGGAACGATCCACGTCTTCCAGGGCTACCGGGTCCAGCACTCGATCGCCCGCGGGCCTTCCAAGGGAGGAATCCGCTACCACCCGGGCGTCACGATCGATGAAGTCAAGGCGCTCGCGATGTGGATGACTTGGAAGTGCGCTGTCGTCAACATCCCATTCGGAGGAGCCAAGGGGGGAATCACCGTGGACCCCAAGGCGCTGTCGCAGGACGAGCTCGAGCGCATGACGCGGCGGTTCACCTCGGAGATCTCGATCATCCTCGGACCCGACCGCGATATCCCGGCGCCCGACGTCTACACGAACTCGCAGACGATGGCCTGGATGATGGACACCTACTCGATGATCATGGGTTTCTCGAGCCTCGGCGTCGTGACGGGAAAGCCGCTCTCCGTCGGCGGCTCCGCCGGAAGAAACGAAGCGACCGCGGAAGGCTGTTTCGTCGCGATCGAGGAGGCGGCGAAACGCCAGAGCCTGCAGATAAGGGGAGCGACCGCCGCGGTCCAGGGGTTCGGCAACGCCGGCTCGCACGTCGCGCGGTTCCTCGAGGAGGCCGGCGCGCGCGTCGTGGCGGTCTCCGATTCGAAAGGCGGCATCTACGACAAGAAGGGGCTCGCGATCCGATCGGTCAGCGACGCCAAGGAAAAGAAGGGATCGGTGACGGCCGCGCGCGGCGAAAAGATCTCCAACGAAGATCTCCTCGAGCTTCCGGTGGACATCCTCGTCCCCGCGGCGCTCGAAGGCGTCATCACGCGCGCGAACGCGCCCAGGGTCCGAGCCCGGATCATCGCCGAAGCGGCCAACGGCCCGACCACACCGGACGCCGACGACATCCTGCGCCAGAAGGGCACGGTCGTCATCCCGGACATCCTCGCCAACGCGGGAGGCGTGACGGTGTCTTATTTCGAATGGGTCCAGGACCTCTATTCGTTCTTCTGGGACCCCGACATGGTCCGCACGCAGCTCCAACGGACGATCCGCCGGGCCTACGCGGACGTCGAGTCCACGGCGCGGCGGCACGAGACCGACCTGCGCACCGGCGCTCTCATCCTCGCCGTCAACCGCGTCGAAGAGGCCACCCGGATCCGCGGAATCTTCCCCTGATGGGCGGTGTGCGGTTTGCGGTGTGCGGTGTGAGGTCTGCCGTTACGCGGCGAGCCTGAGAGAACAGGGAGGATTCGGATGAGCTTCGCTCTGTCGAGCGTCTGTGGGGTGCTTCTGCTCTGCGGCGCCGCCGCCGCGGGTCCGGCGGCGGTGGACGAGACGACCCCGGCGCGCGATCCCGCGCAGCCGATCGACGAGGAGTACACGAAGAAGATCAAGGAGTACACGACCGAGACGTTCTTCCTCTCGCCGCTGGTGGACTACCTGCCGGCGTCCTCCGGCGTTCCGACGCCGAAGGCGGTCCTCGGAGACGTCGCGGGCGCGCCGGGGAAACTCCCGTACGCGGCCGACGTGCACCGCTACATGCGTATGTTGGAAAGCGCGAGCCCGCGGGTGAAGGTCCGCTCGATCGGCACGACCGAAGAGGGGCGCGAGATGATCGTCGTCGCCGTCGCGTCGGAAAACCTCCTCGCGAAGATGGAGGAGAACCGCGAGCGGCTGGCGAAGCTCGCAGACCCCCGCACGATCCGGATGGACGACGCCGAAGCGGAGAAGCTCGCCGCCCTGTCCGTCCCGATCTACTACATCACCGGCTCGATCCATTCTCCCGAGACGGGCGCCCCGACCGCGCTCATGGAGCTCGCCTATCGCCTCGCCGTTGACGAGAGCCCGTACGTGCGGTTCATCCGCGAGAACGTCATCACGCTCATCACCCCGGTCGTCGAGGTGGACGGGCGCGACCGCCAGGTGGACATCTACAACTGGCACCTCGCGCATCCGAAGGAGAACTGGCCGCCGCTCGTCTATTGGGGCAAGTACGTCGCCCACGACAACAACCGCGACGCGATGGGCCTGTCCCTCGCGCTGACGCGAAACGTGCTCAAGACCTTCCTCGAGACGAAGGCGACGCTCCTGCACGACCTCCACGAATCGGTTCCCTATCTCTACGACAACACGGTCGGCGACGGCCCCTACAACGCCTGGCTCGACCCGATCCTGACCAACGAGTGGCAGATGCTCGGCTGGAACAACGTCAACGAGATGACGAAGTTCGGCATGCCGGGAGTCTTCACTCATGGGACCTTCGACACGTGGAGCCCCGGGTACCTCATGTTCATCGGGGCCACGCACAACGGCATTTCCCGCCTCTACGAGACTTTCGGGAACGCGGGCGCAGACACGGTCGAGCGCACCCTCCGTCCGGAGGACTACGCGCGGACCTGGTACCGGCAGAACCCGCCGCTGCCCCGGGTCAAATGGTCGCAGCGGGACAACAACAACTACGAGCAGACGGGGCTCCTGACGTCGCTCCATTACTTCGCCTCCAACGGCACGCAGTTCCTGCGGAACTTCTATTTCAAGAGCAAGCGCTCGATCGAGAAGCCGAAAGCCGAGGGACCCGCGGCCTACGTCTTCCCCGCCGACGACCCGCGGCCGGGCGCGCAGGGGCAGCTCCTGCGCATCCTTCAGATGCAGGGGTGCGAGATCTCGCGCGCGTCGGCGGCCTTCACTGCGACGGCGGAGGTGAAGAAGAAGCCGAAAAAGAAAAAGGAGGACGACGAGAAGGCGAAGGACTCCGACAAGGATTCCGACGGCAAGGAGAAGCCGGCGGGTCCCGTGACCCGCACCTACCCGGCCGGGAGCTTCATCGTCCGGATGGACCAGCCCTACAGCCGGATCGCGGACATGCTGCTCGACTACCAGTACTGGAGCCCCGAGGATCCCCAGAAGACCCCCTACGACGATACCGGCTGGACGTTCGGGGAATCCTTCGGCGTCAAGGTCGCGCGCGTTATGGACCCGGCCCTCCTGTCAGTCCCGATGAAGACGGTGGCGCAGATCCGACCGCCGGGCGGCGTCAAGGGCGCGGGGCCCGTCTTCGCGGTGAATCACAACGCGGAGTCCGCGTTGATGACGCTGCGCTACCGCTTCCGGGACGCCGAGTTCGAAACGGCGGAGGAGTCCTTCGAGGCCGCCGGCCGCAAGTTCGGCCGCGGATCGTTCCTCATCCGCGGGCCCTCGGCGGCGGACATGGCGGGAGCGGCGTCGGAGCTGGGCCTCGCGATTGCCGCCCTCTCCTCTGCCCCCTCCGTCAAGAGACATCCGATCCACGCGCCGCGCATCGCGATCCTGCACACGTGGCTCACGACCCAGGATGAAGGCTGGTGGCGCTTGACCCTGGACGAGCTCAAGGTCCCGTACGACTACATCAGCACTCAGACCGTCGCGGCGGCGGGCGATCTGAACGCCCGCTACGACGTCATCCTCTTCCCGCCCGTCGGGCGCGGGGCGCAGGCGATCGTGGCCGGTATGCCGCTCTGGGGAAACCCCCTCCCCTGGAAGACTACCGCCCTGACGCCGAATATCGGCAAGGAGGACTCGACCAACGACATGAGGCCGGGTCTCGGCTTCGCCGGCCTCGAGAACCTCAAGGATTTCGCCCGCGGCGGCGGGCTTCTCCTGGGCGTCATGGACACGGCGGAGCTCGCCGTCGCCTTCGGGCTGACGCCAGGAGTCTCCGTCGCCCGGCAGGAGAAGTTGAAGCTCACGGGCAGCCTCGTCCGCTCGAAGATCGTGGACAAGTCGAGCCCGATCCTCTACGGCTATGCGGAAGCTCCGGTCCTCTACTCCTACGACGGTCCGATCTTCAACGTCAGCAACCTCGCCGGGGGGCGAGGCGGCCGCCGCCGCACCCCCGACGAACGCCAGCGCCCGACCGGCCGCGGCACCGCCGAAGACCCCGACCGTCCGACCGGCCGCGCCTTCTCCGAGCCCCCCGAGGAGCCGGAAGCCGAGCCCTGGGAAGCCCTGCCGCTGACCGACGAACAGAAGCGCAACAACCCCTACGTGATCCCGCCGGAGGAACGCCCGCGCGTCGTCCTGCGCTATGGCAACTCCAGGGACCTCCTCGTCTCGGGCCTCCTCGAAGGTGGAAAGGAGATCGCCCAGCACCCCGCCGTCGTGGACGTCCCCGTCGGGAAGGGCCACGTCGTCCTCTTCTCCAACAACCCCGTGTGGCGCGGCCAGACCCGGGCAACCTACTTCCTCGTCTTCAACGCCATCCTCAACTTCGACAATCTCAACGCCGGCCGGAAGCCTGAGCCCGAATGACATCTGCCCCGACGCCACACGAGATTCATCGCCGGCCCCAAGCACTCCGCCGCCCGCCAGGTCCAAACCCTCTCCAAGTGATTGAACCAAAGCCGTTTGCGGCATGGCAAGACGTGGCACCAGAAGAAAAGCGCGGTGGTTACAGGTCTCGCGAACGTTATGCGTCACGAAATGCTGGATTCTTGTCGCCTAACCTTTTCGCTTCAAAGGGCCACGGCGAGGGATAATTCCCTCATGGACAACGAGATGTCCCGCTCCAGGGTCCACAGAGCCTTTAACGTTAGGCGACAGAATCCTGTCGCGTTTGCCCCCCGGTATTAGGACGGCTAATTCATGTTCGGCGCAGGCCTATGAAGTCGGAGTCGCCTCCCTACTCAACGGCTGCTTACGCAGCGTTCCAAGAGAACTACCGGCAGGAATCCGACCGAGGTGTCGTCATCCTGGCGGGGAGTTATCTGGAGAGAGCTCTGGAGCAACGGCTCAAGAGTCACCTTGTCGAACATAAGAACACCGATGTCCTGTTCGAGGGGTATGGACCCCTATCCAGCTTCGCAGCGAAAATCGATATCGCCTTCTCCGTAGGGCTTCTCCCCGTCGCTATCCGAGGTGAATTCCATCGCCTGCGCAAGATCCGCAACTTCTGCGCGCACGAAGACGGCGCTGTCAGCTTTTCCAATCCACGGCTGGCTGAGCTGTGTGGTGGCCTGGAAGTTGCCGGTGGCGTTGAGAAATGCGGAGGGGGGAAGTACAAGGTCAGCGGTGCAAGACAGCAGTTCCTTTTCTCCATCTGGTGGGTTTTGATCCATTTGGAAGCACAGGCGGATCGGTTGCCGCCTTTGACAGTCGCGTCGGCTCGGATGCACGTCGAGACGTCTGATACGAAGCACCAACAGGAGGCAGACCCAAATTGAAGTCCACGCCGAACACGGCGCTGCAGCGGACTCGCATCCGCCCTGCGGGCGGCCGCTCGCCGCTGAGCTTGAAAACGTTCGGCAGATAACGCATCGTGGATCGGGCATGAATGATAGGGGCGGCTCTGGGCTAGAACTTCGACAGCCAGCAGCTTTTCGCGCCGAGATTCCTCTTTCCCGCTACGTCCGCGAGGAGCTACTCAGCAACGACCTCCTCATCGAACCCGCGCTAATCCTGAGGACGCAGCTTGCGCTCGAAGAGACGCTTCGCGAAACGGAGGTCCCGTACCTCGTCCGCAAGCAGGGGACGTCCGGGCCTCGGAGCCTCCGTGGGAAAGAGACGGACTTCGGCCTGGGACGCCCTGTCGTCTTCACCGACAACTCCCCAGCGATCTGGCTCCACCAGCGCTTGCTAGAGATTCGCCGCGTCGGCGACGGCGCAAAGTTTAATCTGGCGGCATCCTTTGCCCAACGCAGCGTTCCCGTCGCTTTAGCATTTCGTAGTGACGAGTCCGCCCGCTCCCCCGAGTGGCCGCTCCTCCGGCGGTGCCTGCGGCAGTCAGCCGCGGTCTGGACGGCTGGATGGAAGCTCAGCCACATCTTGCCCTGCTCTCCACGGAACGCGGGAACTCCGCTGGCGACTCTGGAAGCCCAAGACCTCGCGGAATACTTCCGTGTCCGTTTTCTTCGAAACTTATCGCCGTTCAATTACTTCCTGACCCCGCGACCGAACCTGTACGACATGTATCTGGACGGCGTCAGACCGCTGAGCGCTGACCTTGGCGAGGATCCGCGCGTCATCGCCTGGGTTGTGCGTATTCTTCGCGAGGAGACCTTCGCCAGCCATCCTGACGTCCGCGACGCCTTCGATTGATTTCTGAGAAATGCTGGTCGTGGAGAGGAATTGCGCAACACGCCTGAGGCAATCGTGCGCGTGATCTCAAGAGTCCCAGGCCGAGTCGACCACGCCGACAAAGCACCCATTCTGAAGCCTGTCTGTTCTTCCGTTGCGGCCGCACCCGACCTGCCGGATTGCCGCGTCTTTCAAATCAACCAGGGCGTGTCGCGGGAGACCTATAGCGGCTTCCTGTGTGCTCCTGACAGAAGAGCCGGAGGCTGGCATCTACTCAAAGAGATGAGGCCCTGTGACGTCATCCTCCACAACGTGAATGCCAAGATCCGTGCGATCTCGGTTGTCGAACCAATGAATCTCGACGACGAACGGCTCGTCTCCCGAAGTAACCGCATCAGACGAGTCCGGCGCCATTCAGCTGCTTGCCTTGAGTACGACGGTGAACACCTCAGCATCGATGGTCGCCAGGAGACAGCCTTTCTTGCCTCCCTGATCACGACGGTGATCACCGATTTGACTTTGCCGTATGCCCGACGGACTTATGGCGGTTATGCCGTCGAGGTTGGCGTGAAGGACCTCACAGCCCGTCCTGATTTGGCCGACGGTGTGCGCAAAGCTTGGGTGGCGGGGCAGGCAATACTCGACGGCGAAGATGACGAGGGAGCTTGACACATGAACGGCGGGAAATGTGAGGGCCGGGCAAGCGATCACCCGCAGCCCGGCCCGCACCAACATCGTGCACCAGTTCCGTCCTGGCGGGTGCCGGGCCGAGATCTCGCCGCAGAGGCGCCGTCCCTTTCATCTCAACGCTTTCCATCTGACACAAGCCCTGACACGTTGAACAGCATCTCAGCGAAGGCGTATCGTCGTGTCATGTCTCGGTTCATCAACCAGCTCACGCCGAACCCGCGGCTGCAGCGGACGCGCTGCGCGCGCCGCTGAGCCGCAAGTCATTCGGCGGCAGCGACGTGAGGAATCGAACGTGAGCGCCAGGATCCGGTACCTATTCCGACGACCGCGATTCCCGATCATATGCGCCACGAATCGCGAACTGATCGCGGCGACCTCACCGGCTGCTTTTCAACGTGAAATCGAGCATGTGGATTTTCGGGGGACGTGGCCGATGGAGATAGTCGATGCCAGGGGCGAAGGCTGGGCCTTCCATCCAGACCTGATGGTCGTTTCGCCGCTCACACTCAAGAAGCGATGGAAGAAGATCGACGTAATCCAGCTCTTCAACAAGAGCGACAACTCGCTGCGAATCGGTACATCCTACCCAGAGGCATACATCCCCCGTCGGTCTCTCCCGAGAATCATTGCCGAAGGAGCGGCCCTGACCGCCCAGCCGAGACAGGCACAGCACCGGACGCGGCCTCGCGTCGCTCGTCGGCCAGTGCCCGGCGCCGTCAGGCGGCTGAGTCCTCGTTGACCGCGGAATTCACCGCCTTGCAGGGGCAGTACTTGGCCTTTATTCAGGCGTACACAAAGATTCATGGCATCGCGCCAGCCGAGTCCGACATGCAGCGATACTTCAAGGTCACCCCCCCGTCAGTCCATCAGATGGTCGTGACTCTTGAAAGGCGAGGCCTCATCTCCCGCGTTCCTGGACGAGCTCGCTCCATCGTCCTCTTGGTCCCCCGGGCGGAGATACCGGCTTTAGACTGATCTGCTATGAAACAGCAACCGCCGAACACGGCGCTTCAGCGGACTCGCTCCGCTCCGCTGCGCTCGCCGCTGAGCTTTGAGCCGTTCGGCGCCGGAAGAGCCTGCGTTGGACTGTTGATCTTTCCTTGTCTGATCTTCCTCGCGTGCGGTCGACCGACCCTAGATCGCGAGAAGGCTGCAGAACTGATCAAACGGGCGCCAATCTTCGCGCAGCAACTTCCACCCGGCCCTAACGAACCTCCGTGGCGCCTGCACCTCTCGAAGGTTACCGGTATCACCACCAGTGGTGACGGGACGGTGGCTCAGGTGGAATATGAGGCCTATTGCGAAGGCGAATGCAAATCGGAAGAGGCCGGCGTGACGAAGACTGGGCGCGCTGAATTCCGGCTCTACGATGACGGCTGGCGCTTGGTTCACCTGTGACGCAGGTCGTCGTCAGTCGCGTCCTACCAGTGTGGCACCCGCCGCCGAACACGGCGCTGCACCGGACGCCGGCGGCTGCGCCGCCGTCGCCGGTGAGCTTTCAGACGTTCGGCGCGGCGGTCAAGTTTCGGGCCGGCGTGGCGCGTTGCCTTGCGTGGCTCCGCCCAGCACAGGCCATGCGTTTACGGTCTCATCCCCGCTTCAACGGCCGGCCCCCGGGGCTCACCGCAGACCCTGGCACCTTGAGGGGCTAACCGCCAAGGCGTATCGTGCCACTCGTGGCCTCCAGCTCATCTAGCAATCGCACGCCGAACCCGCGGCTTCAGCGGACTCGCTCCGCTCCGGTGCGCTCGCCGCTGAGCCGCAAGCCGTTAGCCGGATCCAATCCGCCGTAGGTTCACGATGCCTACACCAACGAGTACCGCACGCTGGCGCCGACAGCCCGTCGTTCCCGCCAACTACGATGACGTCGCCCACCTCGTCGCGCTTGCGCGTGAAGCTCGCGGGAGGACTGTCGACTTTGACTTCGTGTTCAGCCGACTCGACTTGCTGAGCTTACGAAGAGCGGCCTATGAATGGGGGGCACCTGTCCGCGGTCGGTACAAGACCTTCGATGCCCAAGTCCTCGCTGCCATTAACCAGGCTCTCGGAGACCCGGATAGTCTCTTCTCGCTCACCGCACCTCAGAATACCGCTCCGACCGACCATACTGTCTCCTGCGTTCCCTCCGAGGCCGGCTTTCGCCTCTTCGGCCACGCCTCGTTTGACGTCGTGTTCGGCTACGGCATTGCAGGTGTCGACCAGAACGCCCCGGGAAGCGTGCATCTCCAGCCCTTTGCTCGGCACGAGCTCGCCATCGCCGTTGGGATGTTGGGCTGGGACCTTCGGCTCCTCCAGGAGGAACGATATCGCCCAGTCCGAAACGCCCTATACGGCCTTCCGCTCGCGTATGGCGTAGTAGCTAGCAGTGCACCGTCTTCGCAACCGGCAGTCGACATTCCCGTTCGCTTTCACGGTCCGTTTGCCGCCATCGATGACGGCCAGAACCGATGCTTGTTCGGCGACCCCCTTGCCGCCTCTACCGGCGTGTATCTATGGACGGTCAAGGTGGGTGAGCAGCTGCGCCCATGGTACGTTGGCCAGACTCGGCGCGGCTTCGGCCAACGAATGGGTGAGCACCTCGCCGCGTACCTCTCCGGTCAATACCCTACACTCGACCTCGCCGCGCTCTCACACGGCGACAACCGGCGCGCGGCCGGCAGCCCTACTGGGTTGTGGCCCGACACGATTCCGTCGTTCCTGCGGCACTTCGACGCACTGCTGCCACACGTGATGGGCCTGATCCGACTCCTACGCTTTCACGTTGCACCGCTTTCCGGCGATCCCCACCTGTACGACCGAGTCGAGGGTGCACTCGGTCGCTTCTACAAGGCCCATCCGGAGCCGCAATTGCGAGACTTCTTTGCTCCTGGACTTCGAGTACCTGCGGCCGTACCATATGACACTCGCATTCGGCTCATTCTGTCAAGCGAAGCACCTCTCGCCGGTCTGCCCACGGATCTTCTCGAGTAGTCGCAGCACGAAGGGTGCCATGGCAACTGTCCCATTTCCACCCCACGTCCGCGAGTTCGTCGCATCGACCTCGTGGACCTTCGCGAAGACCTACGCTGCGACGTGGCCTCACGAGTATGTCCTTCGGACCCCGGACAACGCAGTTACGATTCGCGCGCTCGCGCGGCACATCCTCGAACACGGCAACGACGGTAGGTTCTACTCTCACATCCTCAAGTACCACCACGAGGGTGGGAAGGTCTACTGGTCCATGGACCCGACCCCAGAGACAACTGATCTCATCAACCGTTGTGATGAAGCCAACACCTACGAGGCGCGCCTCGCCGCCGGCACCCTCCCCACCATTTAGGGTGCTACTTCAATGGGTGAGCAGCCGGGGAGATCGTTTACAGAATAGACCGGGAACATGGTTTACACAAAGGGGTGGTGAGTAGGGCTTTCGGGTCCCGGGGCGTTCTCCTTTCTTTGGCGCGTAGTAGTAGTAGGCCTGTGGGCGACTGCGCGTAATCGCAGCAGCGATTTCCGCAGGCGTCCAT
>Ga0209009_1000267_pt1 | contig 20714 bp, 16 predicted proteins | sample BlaSpr_A8_OM3_M2_FD_187979 | JGI IMG/M metagenome (GOLD analysis project Ga0209009, IMG submission 187979) | Forest soil microbial communities from Thunder Bay, Ontario, Canada - Black Spruce, Ontario site 2_A8_OM3_M2 (SPAdes) (version 2) | ecosystem: Environmental > Terrestrial > Soil > Boreal... | reverse complement strand
TCGTCCGTGTATAGGCATCCGCCTCCGTCCGATCATGGGGGGCCGGATGCCTGAGCTCCCAGAAGTCGAGACGATCGTCGCAGATCTGAGGCCGCATCTCACCGGCCGCACAATCGTCCGCTGCAAGCTCAACTTCCCAACCATCGTTCGCTATCCAGAGCCGGAGCAGTTCATCGACGCGGTCGCAGGCATGCGCATCGCCGGCATGCGAAGGCGCGGGAAATTCATCCTGGTGGACCTGGAAAATGATCTGGTCCTCGTGGTTCACCTCGGCATGACAGGGCAGCTGCGCCTCGTGGACGCGGATGCACCTCTCGCGACTCACACGCACGCGATCTTCACGCTGGACGACGGCCGCCATCTGCGCTATCGCGACCCGAGACGATTCGGCCGGCTGCTGCTCGGCACCGAAGAATCTCTGCTCGCGTCGAAGAAGATGCCGAAGTTGGGTCCAGAACCGATCGATCCCGCCTTCCCGACAGAGGCGCTTTATCAAAGCCTTCGCAAACGCCGGACTTCTCTGAAGGCGGTCCTCCTGGACCAGAGGACGATCGCGGGCGTCGGCAACATCTACGCGGACGAGTCGCTGCACCGTGCGCGCCTACGTCCCGACCGCATGGCCGGCGGCCTCAGCCGCAAGTCGGCACAGCGACTGCACGAGTCGTTGCGCGATTCACTTTTAGTGGCGATCAAGAACAGGGGGAGCTCCGTCGACACGTATCGCGACGCGTGGGGCCAGATCGGCGGGCAGCAGGAGAAGCTGCTCGTCTACGGTCGGGCCGGCGAGCCGTGCTTCACATGCGGCCGCCCGCTCACGATGATCCGCATCGCCGGACGGAGCACAGTTTTCTGCCGCCATTGCCAGCGATAGAGCGCCTCCTCCCTCGGCTCATCGCGATCGTCATGCTTTCGGTCGCGTTCGTCGCGATGACGATCGCGATCACGGCGGGAGTGTTCACGTCGTTGGATCACAAGGTCGCGCAGGCGATGCAAAGCATCTGGCAGGAATCCCTGCGCGGGCTGGTTCTAGGGATCGCCGAGCTGGGTGGCGTCGAGCTGACGACTCTCCTGATGCTCGCGCTTCTTATCTATCTTTGGCGCGGCGGCTTCGGGGCTGACGCGCTGGTCGTGCTCGCGTTCGCGGGTGCAGTCGGGCTCGAGGTGGTGTACAAATCCCTGTTCTTTCATCCCGGGCCGCCGCTTTCGCTATCTCACGGAGATGGACCGAGCCTGACGGATCTCCTCCCAGGCGCCGGGAAGGGCAACAGCTTTCCCAGCGGACACACGGTGCGCACCATAGTCGCGTACGGCACTCTTGCGTTCGTTATCCGGCGCCTCGCGCCGTCACGAGTGGTGAGGCTGCTGGCCACTCCGGCCGCGGTCGTGGTCATCGTCGCCGTCGCCTTCACCCGTCTGTACCTCGGAGTCCATTGGGAGTCGGACGTGATCGGCGGCGTTTTGCTCGGCGGCATCGCGCTGGTTGCCGCGACGGTCTGGTTGGACCGCCCGAGAAAAGCCGAGAATTAGGCTATGGAAGATCGCGCCGTTCTGATCCTGGTGACGACCGGTGGGCGCAACGACGCCGAGAGGCTCGGCGAGGCCCTGGTGGTCGAGCATCTCGCGGGGTGCTGCTCTGTCATCCCGACTGTCCACTCGGTCTATTACTGGGAGGGCCAGCTCAAGCGCGAACACGAGGCACTGCTGCTCGTAAAGACTCTCGAGTCCAGGTCGTCCGCGGTTCAGGAATATGTCCGAAGTCATCACGAATACGAGCTTCCGGAGATCCTGCAGATCAGTGTCGAGGGTGGGTCGGCGGACTACCTGAACTGGCTCGCAGGCCAAGTAACGCAAGAAGCCCGCTAACCGTTAAGTCAACACTTAGACTCATGGACGGGGTGGCAACGGCAGTCGGCGATTCCGGCGATTCCAGCGGCACCAAGAAGCGCCGCCGTCGCCGAGCGCGCCGCGAGGCCGCCGCCCTGCAGCCGGCCGCCAGCGGCCACGGCAACGGGAGCGGCAACGGGGCCGAGCTGGCGCCGCCAGAGTCCATGGCCGAGGCCCAGGTGGTGGCCGTCGCCGTCGTGCCCGAACTCGAGACCCCGGTGAACCACGCGATCCTGGTCCAGGCTCCGCCGGCCGAGCCCGACAACTTCAAAGATCTTCTCGGCCAGGCGGTGGGCCTACGGCTCGACTCAGTCTCGCGCGAGTTTGGCGGCAACGATGAGATGCACGTGAGCGCGCTGAGGAACGTGTCCCTCGAGATCGGCCCTTGCGAGTTCGTCTCGGTCGTCGGTCCCTCCGGCTGTGGCAAGACCACTTTGCTTTCGTTGATGGGGGGCCTCGACCGGCCGACCACCGGCCACGTCTATGGCGCCGGCCTTCCGCTCGGGGAGCTTTCCGAGCAAGACCTCGCGGATTACCGGCTGCAGCGCGTGAGCACGATCTTCCAGACCTTCAACTTGATCCCCTCGATGACCGTCGAAGACAACGTGGCGTTGCCGCTGACGCTGGCCGGCGTGGAGGTCGAGGACCGGCGCCGGCGGGCCCGGCACCTGCTCGCACTGGTCGGCCTGGAACACCGCGCCGGCACGCGCGCTCGCCTACTGTCCGGAGGAGAGCAACAAAAGGTGGCCGTGGCGCGCGCGCTTGCCAACCGTCCGGGCCTGATCCTCGCCGACGAGCCGACGGGCAGCCTCGACTCGGTCGCGGGCGAGGGGGTGCTGAACCTGCTCGACGATCTCAACCGCCGCGGCGCGACCGTCGTGCTGGTGACCCACGATCCTGAGGTGGCGCGCCGCGCGCGTCGTGTCGTGAGGATGATCGATGGCCGGGCGATCGAGCTCGACGCCGGCAATCCAACCGTGCGCAAGCAAGAGCCGGTCGATCCAGCGCCGCGTCTGCACTGGCGCGACACGCTCAAGGTTGGCCTGGGCAGCGCCGGACGGCGTCCGCTTCGAACGACGCTGACGACGACGGGGGTCGCGATCGGAATCGCCGCGATGAGCCTGATCGTGGCGCTTGCCGGCGGGCTCCAAGGAGCGCTCGGCGCGCCGGCGCTGGCCACCAGCCAGGTGCACCAGGTCGAGGTCTACCCGCCGGCGGACGCGCAGAACGCCGCATTTGACGCCGGCACCCTTTCGACACTCGCGTCGCAGCCGCATGTGAGCGCAGCGTGGGGTCAGCTGTCGATGAGCGGAAGCTTTGCGACAAGAACGAGCACGACGGCGTCCAGCCCGAAGCAGGCGCCCGCGCCCTCGTCAGGCGCACTGATCTCGCTTGCGCCGCTCCGGTCGTCCAGCGTCACGCCGGTGCTCAGCGCAGGCCGCCTGCCTCGCTCCGACAAAGCCTCCGAGGTGCTGCTCACCGACAGCGAAGCGACTGGAATCGGATTCCTTTCGGCCCAAGGTGCGATCGGAACGCAGGTCGACTACACAGCCGCCTCCGGCGCGCTGTTGGTTCCCGGCGTGACGCGCAATCCCGTCAAGAACCCTCTCGACCTGAAGCTGGTGGTGGTCGGCATCGTGTCCGGCAACGCCATGCCGGCGGGAGCCCCTGGTGGAATAGCCCCGTACGCGACCGTCCGCGATTACTGGGCCCAGCTCGCCAAGGCCAACGGATGGAAGGGCGGCGAGTATTCGACCATCACACTCCTTGCCGACTCGGGCCTGGCGGTGGGAGGCCTGCAGCGGCGCGTCGAGGCCCTAGGGTTCCAGGCCCAGACCTTCGGCGATCAGTTCCGCAGCTTCGAGGACTTGCTGGGAAAGATGCGTATCGCGTTGCTGGGACTCGCGCTGGTCGCCTTGCTCCTCGCGTGCCTCGGCATCGCCAACACGATGTACACCGCCGTCCTTGAGCGGACCAAAGAGATCGGGGTGCTCAAAGCGCTCGGTGCGCGCAGGCGTGATGTGCTGCTCATCTTCGTGGCCGAAGCGGCCTTCATCGGGCTCGCCGGCGGCCTGGTCGGGATTCTCATCGCGGTCGGGCTGGGCCGGCTCGGCAACGTCGCCGTCGACCGGCTGACGCAATCGGTGGCGGGCGCGGGTTTCGACGTCTTCCGCACCGACTTCGCGGTGGTGGCGGCAGGGCTTGTCGTGGCGGTTGTGCTGAGCACCGTGAGTGGCCTGCTTCCCGCCCTGAGGGCCGCGCGCCAGGACCCCGCCCGTGCCCTTCGCTACGAATAAAACGATCGTCCCCCCACCGGCGCTTCGCGCCGACCTGCGCGCAAGCGGCGACAAGGATGGGACCAATTGATCGCCCCCTGCGGGGGACGTGAATGAACTTGAAGACGTGAGGGCTTCTGCCTACCCGCTCGTCGACGCGGATTTCGCTGCGTCTCTCGTGCTCGACCACACACCCGTGCTGGGCGCCGAACGGGTTCCGCTCGTGGACGCTCCTGGTCGCGTCCTGGTGGAGGATGTCGTGGCGTCGACCTCGTTGCCGGCTTTTCCCTCCAGCGCGGTGGATGGGTACGCGTTTCGGGCAGCCGACGGTGGAGAGTCGCTGCGCGTGGTCGGTGAGTCGGCCGCCGGGCAGCCTTTCGATCACCGTGTCGAGCCCGGCACTGCGATCCGCATCCTGACCGGAGGTGTCCTGCCGGCGGGCGCGGATTGTGTAGTGATGATGGAAGACGTCCAGCTCAGCGGCGATGTCGTCGCCGTGCCGGCCGGCCTCAAGCCTGGACAGAATTTCCACGCGCCCGGAGCCGACTTGCGGGCCGGGGAGCGAGTGCTCCGGGCGGGCGTGCAGCTTGGCTCGGCGGAGATCGGCCTGGCGGCGGCGCTGGGCCTGGCCGAGCTGCCTGTGGGCCGGCGGCCGCGGGTTGCGCTGCTCTCGACCGGAGATGAGCTCGTCGAGGTGGGGAAGACACCGGGGCGCGGGCAGATCCCCGACTCCAACCGCTGGGCCCTCCTCGCAGCGCTGCGCGAAGCCGGCGCGGAGGTGCGGCTGCTGGGCATCGGCCCGGACGAGCCGGAGGCACTGAAGCGGCTCGTCGTCGACGCGCTCGCCGCCGCCGACGTCCTGGTCACCTCTGGAGGAGTGTCGGTCGGCACGCACGACCTCATCAAGCCGCTCCTCGAGTCCCTCGGCGACGTCCATGTGGGGCGCGTCAAGCTGAAGCCGGGTAAACCGTTTACGTTCGCGACGCTGCCGCACCAAAAGCTTGCATTCGGGTTGCCAGGGTTTCCGGTCTCGTCCCTGGTGACGTTCGAGGTCTTCGTCCGGCCGGCGCTGCGAAAGATGCAGGGTCACGCTCAGCTCCAGCGCCCGACGCTCCCGGTCCGCCTCGGCTACGACGCCCGCGCGACGGCCGATCGCACGGAGTACCAACGCGTAACGCTCCGGCGCGACGTTGGGGAGCTGGTCGCGTCCACAACCGGCTCCCAGTCCTCCTCCCGCCTCATGTCGCTGGCGGGCGCGCATGCGCTGGTACGCATCCCGCCAGGAGACCAGGGGATCAGCAAAGGGACGATCGTCGAAGCGATGATTCTCTCTCTGCCCTAGCGTTTCCGAACGTCCGTTCGTCTTAGAATTAGTCTCTCCAATGCCCTCCAGCTTTCGTGTCGACGCACCCTTCAAGCCGGCCGGGGACCAGCCTCAAGCGATTGAGCAGCTGGTCGAGGGCGTGCGCTCCGGCCTGACCCAGCAGGTGCTCGCGGGGGTCACCGGAAGTGGCAAGACGAACGTCATGGCCTGGGCCGTCGAGCAGCTGCAACGACCCGTGCTCGTACTCAGCCCCAACAAGACGCTCGCTGCCCAGCTGTGCGCCGAGTTCCGGCGCCTTCTCCCCGACAACGCGGTCGAGTACTTCGTCAGCTACTACGACTACTACCAGCCCGAGGCTTACATCGCGCGCTCCGACACGTACATCGAAAAGGACTCGAGCCGGAACGAGGAGATCGACCGCATGCGCCACTCGACCACGCAGGCGCTGGTGACGCGCCGCGACGTCCTGGTCGTGGCAAGCATCAGCTGCATTTACGGGGTCGGCTCGGTCGAGGACTATTTGGGCGAGTCGCTGCACATCGAGAAGGGTCAGGCGATCCGACGCGAGGTGTTCCTCCGCAAGCTCACGGAGATGCTGTACGAGCGCAACGATTACGACCTCGCGCGCCTCCGCTTCAGGGTGCGTGGCGATGTCGTCGACCTCGTGCCCGCGAACGAGGAGAAGGTCTATCGCGTCGAGTTTTTCGGTGATGACGTCGAGCGCATCCAGGAGCTCGACGCGGTGACCGGGGAGATTCTCGGCGCGCGCGACGGCTTCACGATCTTCCCTGCTTCTCACTACGTGACGCCGGCGGACAAGCTGCGCCTCGCGATGGTCGACATCGAGGCGGAGCTCGAAGAGCGGTGCAAGTGGTTCGAAGAGCACGGTCGCCTGCTCGAGGCCCAGCGCCTCCGGCAGCGCACCAATTTCGACCTCGAGATGATGCGCGAGACAGGCACATGCGCGGGGATTGAGAACTACTCGATGCATCTCACGCGGCGCAGGCCTGGGGATGCGCCGTTCACCCTGATGGACTTCCTCCCGGACGACACGCTCATCTTCGTGGACGAGTCGCACGTCGCAGTGCCGCAAATCGGCGGCATGCTGGGTGGCGACCGCTCGCGCAAGGCGGCCCTGGTCGAATACGGGTTCCGGCTTCCGAGCGCGTTCGACAACCGGCCCTTGAGCTTCGACGAGTGGGAGGAGCGGGCGCACGACGTCGTCTACGTCTCAGCCACACCTGGGCCGTACGAGATCCGCCGCTCGCAGCGCACGGTGGAGATGGTGGTGCGGCCTACGGGCCTCGTCGATCCAACGGTCGAGGTGCGGCCCACCGCGGGCCAGATCGACGACCTGCTCGCCGAGGTGAAGCGGCGTGCGGAGCTCGGGCACCGCTCGCTCGTCACCACGCTGACCAAGCGCTTCGCGGAGGACCTCGCCGACTACCTGCGCGAATACGGCGTGAAGGTGCGCTACCTGCACTCCGAGCTCGACGCAATGGAGCGTCTCGACGTCCTGCGCGACCTCCGCACAGGAGCCGTGGACGTGGTCGTGGGAATCAACCTGCTGCGCGAAGGCCTGGATCTTCCCGAGGTAGCGTTCATCGGCATCCTCGACGCGGACAAGGAGGGGTACCTGCGCGCCTACCGCTCGTTCATCCAGACAATCGGCCGCGCGGCGCGAAACGTGGACGGGCACGTCGTGATGTACGCGGACAAGATCACCGACTCGATGCGACAGGCGCTCGACGAAACCGAGCGAAGGCGCAACAGGCAGATCGCTTACAACGCGGAGCGCGGCATCACGCCCGAGACCGTGAAGAAGGCGATCTACCAGATGGAGATCAACTCGAACGACATCCAGGCCGACGCTGTGGAGATCATGGCCGGCGCTGGCGTGCCGCGCGAGGACCTGCTCGCAATCGTGCGCGACCTGGAGAAGGAGATGCGCCGGCTGTCGAAGGAATTGCAGTTCGAGGATGCGGCGCGGGTGCGCGACCGGATCATCCTCCTGCGCAAGCGACTGTCCGGCGAGGAGTCTGGGACCGTCGACGAGGGAGAGGACGGTGCGGTTGCGATGGCGATCGCGGCGGCGCCAAAGCCGAAGACGATGGTGCGCGGCTACCGACCTGGCCGGCGAGGCCGGTGAGGAACGTCAAGCGGGCTGAAGCGCTGCTTGCTGCCGAGCCGGACGGTTGGATGGCGACGCTTGGAGCTCGAATCGCCGAGGCGCAGCCGGGGCGGGTGGTGCTCGAGCTGCCGGTCGGACCGCAGCACCGCCACGGCGCAGGCGTTGTGCAGGGAGGCGTTATCACACAGATCGCCGATGCAGCTATGGGGATAACGCTCGCCACTCTTCAAGAGGATGGGATGTGGAACACAACGATCGAGCTAAAAATCAACTTCCTGAGGCCCGTGATCGAAGGGCGTCTGCGGGCAATCGGGCGCGTGGTCGAGATGAAGCAAACACTCCTGTTCGGCGAGGCCGATGTGATCGACGAGAAGGGACGGCTGGTGGCACGCGCGTCGTCAACGTGCATGCCGGTTCCACAGGGGCAGGGCCGTGAGTGAGTTGACCCATGCTCCCTCGCGAGCCTGGGCGTGGCTCGGACTGACTCTTGTAGAGACTGGTGAGGGGACGGCAACTGTCGACATGACGCCGACGGAAGATATGGCCAACCATTCCGGTTTCGTCCACGGTGGGATGATCAGCACGCTGGCTGACTCCGCCATGGGCCGGTCGCTGCGCACGCTGACGCCAGGCGTCGTCAGAGCGCTGAGCTTCGACCTCAAGCTCAACTTCATCTCGGCGGCGAAAATTGGCGAGACGCTGCGGGCGACCGGGCACGTGGTTCACGCGGGCCGGCGAACGGTCGTGACGGAATGCAGGGTGGAAGGGCCTGGCGGGAAGCTTGTCGCCACAGCCAGTGGAACGTTTTCGGTGACCAGAGAAAAGGAATAGCCAGAGACCCAGATGCCCATAGACCACATCACGATTCGCGGTGCTCGCGAGCACAACTTGAAGAATGTCACGCTGTCGATTCCGCGTGACAAGCTCGTCGTGTTCACCGGGCTGTCGGGCTCCGGCAAGTCGTCCCTGGCCTTCGACACCATCTACGCGGAAGGGCAGCGGCGCTACGTGGAATCGCTCAGCGCTTACGCGCGGCAGTTCCTCGGTCAGATGGAAAAGCCCGACGTGGACACCATCGAAGGCCTGTCGCCGGCCATCTCCATCGACCAGAAGGGCACCTCGAAGAACCCGAGGTCGACGGTGGGAACGGTCACCGAGGTCTATGACTACTTGCGACTGCTCTACGCGCGGATCGGGCATCCCCACTGTCCCGTGTGCGGCCGCGAGGTGCAGCGCCAGACGGTCGACCAGATGGCCGACCACGTCGAGAAGCTGCCGAAGGGCACGCGGGTGATGGTGCTCGGGCCGATCGTCAAGGGCCGTAAGGGCGAGTACCGGTCTCTGATCGACGACGTTCGCAAGTCAGGCTTCGTGCGCGTGCGCGTCGACGGCAGCCTGTATGAGCTGACCGAGCAGATCCCGCTGGACAAGAACAAGAAGCACGACATCCAGGTCGTGGTCGACCGGATCGTCATCGGTCCCGACCAGAGGACAAGGCTCGTCGAATCGATCGAAACGGCGGCGCGACTCGGCAGCGGCCTGGTGATCATTGCTCCTGAAAAACAGGGGGGTGCGCCAGGAGCCGGCTCCGCCAGTCCCCGCGCGTCGAGGGGGGACGTCCCCCCTCGAGAATTGGACGAGATCCAGATGTCGATGGCCTTCGCGTGTCCGTACGACGGAACCAGCGTGTCGGAGCCGGAGCCACGCAACTTCTCATTCAACAGCCCGCACGGCGCGTGCCCGACGTGCACCGGGATCGGCTTCCAGCTGGTGGTCGACGGAGATCTGGTCGTGCCCGATCCATCGCTCTCCCTGCGCGAAGGCGCAATCGCGGCGTGGAGCCGCTCGCAGTTCTTCTACCCCGAGCTGCTGGAGTCGGTCAGCAAGTACTTCGGCATCGACATGGACAAGCCATGGTCGAAGCTGACCAAGCAGCAGCGCGACGTGTTGCTCAACGGCACGGGCGATAAGAAGATCCGGTTCGGCTACAAGAACCAGTACGGGCACGCCCGCTGGTACGAGGCCCCGTTCGAGGGCGTGATCGCGAACCTTCAGCGACGTTACCAGGAGACGCAATCCGACTTCCTCAAGGCAGAGCTCGAGCGGTACATGTCCGACAAGCCGTGCCCCGCGTGCAGGGGACGGCGCCTCAAGCCCGAAGCCCTGGCCGTGACCGTTGCGAATCACAACATCGCCGAGGTGTGCGAGCTGCCGGTAAGCACCGCGATCGGCTTCTTCGAGCGCCTCGACCTGACGGAGCGCGAGCAGCTCATCGCCCGTGGCGTGCTGAAAGAGATCCACGAGCGGCTGCAGTTCATGATCGACGTCGGGCTCGAATACCTGACCATCGAGCGTGCCGCCAACACCCTTTCGGGTGGCGAGTCCCAGCGCATCCGGCTCGCGACGCAGATCGGCTCGAAGCTGATGGGGGTCCTTTACATCCTCGACGAGCCTTCGATCGGATTGCATCAGCGCGACAACAGGCGGTTGATCAACACGCTGCTGAGGCTGCGCGACCTTGGCAACACCCTGATCGTCGTGGAGCACGACGAGGAGACGATCCGCTCGGCCGACTACATGGTCGACATCGGACCGGCGGCCGGCGAGCACGGGGGGGAGATCATCGCGGCTGGAACGGTGGAGGAGGTGTTGCGCGATCCCAACTCGCTCACTGCAGCATTCCTGCGAGGAGATCGCGCGATTCCAGTCCCGGTCCGCCGCCGGAAGGGCAACGGCAAGCGCCTTGTGGTCCGTGGTGCGCGCGCGAACAACTTGAAGAACCTCGACGTCGCGCTTCCGCTGGGCACCTTCGTTGCGGTGTCAGGCGTGAGCGGGTCGGGCAAGTCCTCGCTGGTGACGGACATCCTCAGCCGCAAGGTCGCTCAGTACTTCTACCGGGCCAAGGACAGGCCGGGGCTGCACGACAGCGTTGAGGGACTCGAGCATCTCGACAAGGCGATCGACATCGACCAGTCGCCGATCGGACGGACACCCCGGTCGAACCCCGCGACGTACACCGGCATGTTCACCTACATGCGCGAGCTGTTCGCGCAGCTTCCCGAGGCGAAGATGCGCGGCTACAAGCCAGGGCGCTTCAGCTTCAACGTGCGCGGCGGTCGGTGCGAGGCATGCCAGGGCGACGGGATCATCCAGATCGAGATGCACTTCCTTCCCGACGTGTACGTGCCGTGCGAGGTGTGCCACGGCACCCGGTACTCGCGCGAGGTGCAGGAGGTGAAGTTCCGCGGCCACTCGATCTCCGATGTGCTCGAGATGACCGTCGACGAGGCGCTGGAGGTGTTTGAGAACGTGCCGCGGATCCAGACCAAGTTGAAGACGTTGCGCGACGTGGGCCTGGGCTACATCCGGCTCGGCCAGCCGGCGACTCAGCTGTCGGGAGGCGAGGCACAGCGGGTCAAGCTCTCTTCCGAGCTGTCGCGCCGCGACACCGGGCGCACGCTCTACCTGCTGGACGAGCCGACCACGGGTCTTCACTACGCGGACGTCGAGAGGCTCCTGGTAGTGCTGCACCGCCTCGTCGAGCACGGCAACACGGTGGTCGTCATCGAGCACAACCTCGACGTCCTCAAGACCGCCGACTGGCTCATCGACCTCGGGCCGGAAGGAGGGGAGAAGGGAGGCTACGTGATCGCCGAGGGGACGCCGGAGCAGCTCGCCGCCAATCCCGCTTCCTCGACGGGACAGTTCCTCCGTGCGCCGCTGGCGAGGGCAGGTGGGCGGCCGGCAACGTCGAATGGCGCCGCCCGCCGGCCGGGCGCGAAGCGCACGACTCGCCGCGTGAAAATCGCCGTCTGAAGACGGAGAAACCATCGACCGGATACGCGGCTCTCCTGCGGGTTCCGGGCTTTTCGCGGCTTTACGCGGGGCTGCTGCTGGGTCGCATGGCAGGCTCCATGCTCTTCGTGGCGCTGATCCTGTTCGTGCTCGAGCGCTATCACTCACCACAGCTCGCCGGCGCGACGGCATTCATGGCCGCCCTGCCCGGCATCATCGTGTCGCCACTGGCGGGCGCCCTGCTCGACCGCTACGGGCGCGCCCGGCTGGTCGTCCTGGACTATGCGGTCGCGGCGTTGGCGCTGGGGCTAATCGCGGGCCTTTCCGCCCTGCACGTGCTGGCATCGCCGCTCCTTCTCGCCATCGTCGCGGTCGCCTCTCTCACAAACCCATTGAGCTGGGCCGGCGCCCGCTCGCTGTTTCCGATCCTCGCCCCGCGGCACCTGTGGGAGCGCGCCAACGGTCTGGACAGCAGCGGGCATGTCATCGCCACGCTTCTCGCATCGCCGCTGGCCGGCACGCTCGTCGGCCTGTTCGGAGGGGAATGGGCGCTGGCAGTGTCGGGCGCGGTGTACGTCGCGGCGGCCGTGGTCATGCTTCGTCTGCCCGAGCCGCACGATGCGGCGGCCCAGGTCGGGTCGGTGCTGAGGAATGCCTGGCTCGGCCTCGTGTACACGCTGCGAAACCCGACGCTGCGCGGTCTCGCCCTGACACTGAGCGTCTACAACCTCGCCAACGGCCTGCTCGCCATTGTGGTCCCCGTGCTCGTTCTCGGCCGGCTGCACCTGGGACCCTCGACGGTGGGGCTTCTGTGGGGAGCTATGGGAGGGGCGGGGTTGGCCTCGGCTCTCGTCGCCGGCCGATTCTCCAGCCAGGGCCGGGAGCGGTGGTTGATGGCGGGCCCCATCGTCGTGGCCGCGCTCGCGACAGCGCTGCTTCCGCTCGCGAACAGCATCTGGGTCGTCGCGGCTGCGATCGTCCTGCTCGGTCTCGCCACCGGGCCTTTCGACATCGGCCTGTTCACACTGCGCCAGCGGCGGACCGACCCGGCGTGGTTTGGTCGAGCTTTCGCTGTTTCGATGTCACTGAACTCCGTTGGGAACCCGATCGGGTCGGCGCTCGCCGGGCCCCTGGTAGCGGTGTCTCTGAACGTGGCGATTTGGGCCGCGGTCGCGGCGACCCTGGCAAGCTTGGTGATCGTGCTGGTCGCCATCCCATCGCGGGATGAGGCCGTTGTTCAGGCGTGAGATCGGACGGGACGGACTGGGAAAAGGGAGTGGGGCTCGGGCTTAAAGGGGTGGTTGGACGATTGGGTGAGAGGCTTGAAGAACGAGCTTGGCGCGCCGCCGGCCGACCTCGAGCTCTCGCTGCCCATCTCGACGCGGACGGCCGAGCGGATCGCCTGCGACTGCACGATGTCGCGCGTGCTGCTCGCCGACTCGATGGTGATCGACGTCGGGCGGGCGACGCGAGTCGTTTCGGCGCCGACCTGGCGGGCGCTGCGGGTGAGAGACAAAGGCTGCCGCTTCCCCGGCTGCGACCGCCAGGTCAACTGGACGAATCCGCATCACATCGTGGCCTGGACCAGAGGTGGACCGAACCATCTCCCAAACATGGTCCTGCTCCTACTTCCACCATCGCCTGGTGCATGAGGGTGGATGGCAGGTGATCAAATCGGGCCGGGAGTTCCGATTCCTCCCGCCCGAACGCGTAGTGATGAGGCGGACGCGCGGGCCGGGTGACACCGATGCCCACGACGCCGAGTCCTTGTTCTAGCGGTGCATGCCGAACATCACGGCGCCGAACACAAAGATCGCAAAGATCAACGCGATCACCAAGAGACCCAGCAGCGCCAGGTGGACGATCCCGATGATCATCCCCGCCGTCGCCATGCCCATCCCTTGCTCGCCCGTCTCCCTGATCTGCCTGCGCGCCATATAACCGGTGATCACCGCGATCAGCGCGACTGTGAATCCACCTACGCCCGGCACGATGTGGGCGAAGAACGATCCGATCCCGGCCACCAGGCTGACCACCGCCAGAGTGTTGGTGCGAGAGCCCGCTCCGGCCGGCGTGTACATCGGGCCGCTTGGGCCGACCGGCACAGAGGTGGACGGTGCCGCCTGCTGGCCCGCGATGTGCGTTGGGGTGCCTGAGGGCTGAGCCGGCGTCGGGCTAGGCGGCGGAAGGTCGCTCGGGGTCGTGCTCACCGCCCTAAGTTTACGGAACCGAGGTGGGGCTCGGGGTGGCGGACGAGTGGGTGGCGGCGAACGCGAAAATGAAGACGAAGAACGCGATGTAAGCGGCGATGAACAAGAGAGTGAGGCCGATTGCGACGTAGCCCACGATCAGGCCCACTAGCGCCAGGTTGCCGCCGGCCTCGCCGGTCCTCTTGATCTGCTGCCGCGCGACATGGCCGGCGACCACCGCGATCAGGCCGCCGAAACACCAGCTGCCGATCACGGTCGAAGCCGCGAACGAGATGCTGACGATCGCCCAGGGGTTGTACGGCGGCGACGGCGCCGAAGTGTAAACCGGCGCGGCGGGTGTCGACGCCGTCGGGGTTGGCGGCGGCTTCTGCATGGGCGCAGTCTACGGGCGGTAGACCACAGCTACCTAAAATCGATCGAGTGGCAGTTTCGTTGGAAGATGCGGTCAAGCGGCGCCTGCGGGCGGTGCCCGACACTCCTGGTGTTTACCTGTTTCGCGACAACCGGAGCCAGGTCATCTACGTCGGAAAGGCGCTCCGGCTGCGCGACCGCCTGCGCTCGTACTTCACGCCTGGCTACGCGCAGACCGCCCGCGTCGCCGAGCTCGTGCGCAAGGCGACCGACTTCGAGTTCGTCACGACCGCCAACGAGGTCGAGGCCCTGGTCCTCGAGTGCAACCTCATCAAAAACTATCGCCCGCGATTCAACATCCGGCTCAAGGACGACAAGAACTACCTCTACCTGAAGCTTCCGGTCACCGAGGAGTTTCCGCGTGTCCATTACTCGCGCAGGGTGCAGAACGACGGCGCGCGGTACTTCGGCCCTTACACCTCCGCCCAATCGCTGCGCGGCACCGTCAAATCGATCCGCCAGCTGCTGCCCTTCAGAACATGCTCGGACGAGATCTTCAAGCAGGGCAAGGTGTGCCTGGACTTTCACATCAAACGCTGCCCCGGTCCTTGCGAGCGTCGGATCACCTCGGAGGATTACAAGGCGCGGATCAACGAGGTCGCGCTTTTCATGGAGGGACGTTCGGACCTGCTCGTTCGCGAGCTCAAAGATCGCATGGAGGGGTCGGCAAACCGGCTCGACTTCGAGAATGCCGCGCGCTACCGCGACCAGCTCCAGTCGATCGAGCGCATCGCCGACCGTCAGAAAGTCCTGACGCACGGCCGTGACGACCAGGACCTGATCGCGTACGCGCGCCACGGGGCGGAGGTGTTCGTGGAGGTCGCGTACGTCAGACAGGGCAAGATGGTCGGACACGACGGGCACGCCCTCGACGGCGCCGGCGAGGCGACCGAGGCCGAGCTGCTGCGCGGTTTCGTGCTCCAGTACTACGCGAGCGCCACGCACGTGCCTCGGTCGGTGATCCTGCCCGGACCCGTCGACGAGCCCGACCTTCTCGCGGGTTGGCTCAGTCAGAAAAGAGGTGGTCCGGTGGCCATCGAGGTGCCGCAGCGCGGAAGAAAGCGAGCGCTCGTTCAGCAGCTCGCCGAAACCGCCGCGCAGGAGCTCGAGCAGCTGCGCATCCAGGCCGACTACGACCGCAGCCGCACGGAGCCGATGCTCGCCGCGCTGGCCGAGGCGCTCGACCTGGAGACGCCGCCGAAGCGGATCGAGTGCTACGACATCTCCAACATTCAGGGCGATTCGGCGGTCGGTGCGATGGTGGTCTTCGAAGACGGCAGGCCGCGGAACGATCACTACCGTCATTTCAAAATCAAGTTCGTCCCGGGGCCAAACGACTTCGCGATGCTGCAGGAGGTGCTGCGTCGCAGGCTCGAACGCCTCGAATCCGCGCAGCGCCGAGAGGACGCCGACGCGGTGGGCGATCGCTCCTTCACGAGCCGCCCCGACCTGATCCTCATCGATGGAGGTCGCGGGCAGCTGAGCGCGGCGCTCGAGGTGCTCGAGTCGGCGGGCTACGCGGACATCCCGACCTTCGCGCTGGCCAAGGAAAGAGAAGAGCTCTTCGCGCCGGGACGTGCCGAGCCGATCGTCCAGGAGCGCAACTCGCCAGGCATGTTTCTCGTCCAGCGCATCCGCGATGAGGCCCATCGCTTTGCGATCACGCACCACCGGAAGGTCCGGTCGCGTAAGGCGCTGACCTCCCCACTCGACTCGGTCGAGGGCATCGGTCCCGCGCGCAAGCGCATCCTCCTGCGACACTTCGGCTCGGTGCAGGCGATTCGCGAAGCGCCCGTGGAGGACATCGTCAAGCTCGGCGTGCCCGAGCGCCTGGCGAAGCGGCTGAAGGAATCCCTGTGACTGCAGGGTCGCGGCCGAAACGCCTCGGCGGATCTTCGGCGCCCATGCGGCCCATCTGCGTCGTTGCGGCCTGCGCTTCTCGCTCACGCATCAACGGATGCGCTCGTGCCGATGCTCGGCCGCGCCTAGCATCTGGACCACCTGGGCGCCGAATCTCTCGCCGAGGGTTCCGTCCGTGACCCTGGTGATCGTCGGAGGCTCGAACGAGCCTCAGCTCGACGAGGCGGTGGGTGTCTTTCTCGACTCGGGATTTCAGCTCGCCCGCTGGCTCTCCGCCTGGGACGAGGCCGACGCCGTGCTGCCGCTGCGTGGCGACTCCGCGGCGGTGCTAAAGGACGCCGATGCTCAGGACATCCGCTATGTGCTGGTGCACGTCGGTGCGGCCGACGGGAGGGCCGGCGGCAGCCACGACCGCGCGCATCACCGCGTCGACATCGCGCAGTTGCGCGAGCTGGCGCAACAGCTTCGCTCGCGTGAGCGCCTGCTGGTCACTTGCGTTGCATTCGGCTACAAGAACGGCATCCCAGACGGGGCGTCGTGGGTGGTCGACGTCAGACTGCTCGAGAATCCTTATTGGGTCGAAGAGCTCCGTCCCCTCGACGGCCGCGATCCGCGCGTGCGGGACTACGTGGTCGGCCAGCCCGCCGCGCAGGAGCTCCTGGGCAACCTCGAGAAAACGCTCCGGGCCGCAATCCCGCATTACCGCGAGCGGGGACGTTCGCACCTGGTGGTCGCGTTCGGATGCACCGGCGGCAGGCACAGATCTGTCGCCATGGCGAGGGAGATGTCGGAGCGGCTCAAGAACGTGGATGGCATCGACGTCGAGTTCACCGCGCGCGATCTTTAGTGACTCGTGCCCTTGTGCTCGGCGGTGCGGGTTTCATCGGCGGCGCCGCGTGCAAGGAGCTCATGCGCCGTGGAGTGGAGACCATCGCCGCCGGTAGGAAAGATCGCCCCTACGGCACCTTCACGAGCTACGTCGCGTTCGACCGCACCGATGACGATCAGCTAGAGCGCGCTCTGCGTCAGGTCGAGCCGGATGTCGTGCTCGACCTCGCGTGCTACCGGCCGGACGAGGTGCGCTCGGTCGCGCGCCTCTTCAAGGGAGCGCGCTACGTCTTCGTCTCGACAGGCGTGTACCCGAATCTCAACGGTAGGCCCGCCCGCGAAGAGGACTTCGTCCCGCTGAAGGGAGATCCGCCGGACACGCTCGACTACATGGACGGCAAGCGTTGGTGCGAAACGGTGCTCGCGCGCGAGCCCGATCTTCCCTGGACCGTGATCAGGCCACCGGCCGTTTTCGGGCCGGCGGATCACACGTTGCGGATCGCCGCTTACATTCAGCGCGTGGAGGACGATGGTCCACTCCTCGTGCCGGCCGAGTCCTACGAGCGCCAGGCGGGTCTTGCCTGGGTCAAGGACATCGGTTACGCGTGCGCGCTGGCGTGCGACCTCCGCAAGGACCTGACGCGCAGGGCGTTCAATGCCGCCTTCGACGGAGTGAGCGTGCGCGACCTCATCGAGGGCATCGGCCGCGCGACGGGCCACTCGGCACGCCTGCATCCGGTGCCGTTCGCGCAGCTTCCGGAGGGGGCGAGCCCATACGGACCTGATCCTCGCCGTCCGGCCGGGTACGTTCTCGACCGGGCGCGGGAAGACCTCGGTTTCGAGCCCTCGGCGCTCGAGGACGCGCTTGCCGAGACGCTGGCCTGGTACAGGGTCGCGCGCCCATCGCACCCGGGCTACGCAAACCGCGCGAAGGAGCTTGCGCTTGCCGGATCCGCGTGAGGTGCTCGCCGGATGGGTGCGGTTCCAGGCCAAGGGGTGCGCCGAGCTCGGCTCGCCGTTCTACGCGGCGCTGCTGGGATCCGCGGCCGCGGACCTGGACTCGGGCGGCGCCGTCTTTGACGCGCTGACCGGTTTCGAAACCGAGTCCGAGTGGTCTGCGCTCCCGCTCCGGCTCATGGGCGGAGTCCACCGACTCGTCCTCCAGGGCCGGTTGCAGCAGCTGGAGCCGCACTATCCCTCAGTCGGCGGCGACGGCGATGCGGGCGCTGCGTGGCCTGCGTTTCGGGACGCGCTGCGCGAGTATCGCCAGGAGATCCGCAAGCTGGTGGCGCGTGGGTGCCAGACCAACGAGGTGGGACGGAGCGCCGCCCTCCTGGGAGGCTTCCTGGAGGTGGCGCATCGCACGCGGCTTCCGCTGCGCATCCTGGAGATCGGCGCCAGCGCGGGTCTGAATCTCCGCTGGGATCGCTATCGATACGAATCGGGTGAGACCGGCTGGGGAGACGAGCATTCTCCGGTGCGGTTCGTCCATTTCTTCGACGTGCCGCCGCCGCTGGACCGCACCGTGGAGGTCGTCGAGCGCAAGGGATGCGACCTCGAGCCCATCGACCCGAGCTCAGACGACGGCGCGTTGTCGCTTCGATCGTTCATCTGGGCGGACCAGCTCGGCCGCCTATCCCGCCTGGATGGTGCGATCGAAATCGCTCGCGCGATGCCGCTCGATGTGGAGCGCATCGACGCTGCGACCTTTCTCGAGAGGGAGCTGGACGAGCCTCGGCCTGACATGGCCACGGTCGTGTACCACTCGGTCTTCGTCCAGTACCTCACCGAGGGGAGTCGCAGGCGGATCACCGCGGCCATCGACGAGGCCGTTTCGCGCGCGACGCCGGATGCGCCGGTGTATCACTTGCGCATGGAGCCGGCCGGGGCAACGTTTCAAGTCAAGCTCGGCGTCGAGGTGCTGGCCACGTGCAAGCCACACGGCACCGCCGTGCGCTGGGTCGCGAACTCATGAAAGAGTCGCGGCGCCTCGCGCCCTACGCGATCGCGATCGGCGGCGCGATCGTGATCACGGGGGGCGTCGAGCTGATCAAGTCGCTGGCGCCGGTGGCCGGCCTGTCCGCCATCTACCTGCTGCTGGTCCTGTGGCTCGGGGCGCGCTGGGGCAGAGGTCCGGCCGTCACCGGAAGCATCACCGCTTTCCTTCTGTACGACTTCTTCTTTGTGCCGCCGGTGGGAACCTTCAGCGTCAGAGGGCCCGCCGAGCTGCTCGAGCTCATCGTCTTGCTGGCGGTCGCGTTGGTGACGAGCCAGCTCGCAGCGTCCCTGCTCCGGACGCGAGCGCGCGCTGAAGCCCTGGCTGCCGAATCACGCGCTCTGTATGAGCTGGCCACCGCCGCGCTCCGCTCGCCGGAGGTGATCGCGGCGCTTTCGATGCTCTGCCGGCGTGCCACCGAACTGGCCTCGGTGAGCCGGTTCGCGCTCGTGGCGGTGGACTCGGGCGAGCCGAGCGTGTTGGCCGGCGGTGACCTGAGCGCGGCGGAGCTGAAGCAGGCCGCGTGGGCGCACGAGAACGGCCGGGCGATCGGTATCGCGGTCCGCGACGGGGCGGTCACGTTGGTACGCACCCACCCGGCCGAGCCCGCGCCTGCCTACCTGCCCCTTGCCAGCGGTGTGGCCTTGATCGACATCGACGACGAGCTGGCGACGCCGGACGAGCTGCATATGCTCGCGGCGTTGATCGGGCTGGCCGACCTTTTGCTCGATCGGCGGCGGGCGGCATTCGAGTCGGAACGAGCTCGCGGCCTGGAGTCGTCGGACCGGCTGAAGACGGCCATTCTCTCCTCGTTGTCGCACGAGCTGAAGAGCCCCATCGCGTCGCTGCGCACCGGCCTCACCGCGCTGGCCGCGCCGCGAGCCGGGCTGCAGCCCGATCAACGTGAGCTGCTGGGCGACCTCGATCGCCAGGCGACCCGCCTGGACCGGATGGTCGGCGACCTGCTCGCGCTGTCACGCCTCGAATCGGGCGTGAAGCTCGAGAAAGAGCCGCACAGCTTCACGGATCTTGTCGGCAACGCGACTCGCCAGCTGAGGACAGAGCTTGCGGGCAACTACCTGATGGTTGAGCTGCCGGACGACCTGCCCCCCGTCGACGTCGACGAGGTCCAGGCCGGGCGGCTGCTCTTCAACCTCCTCGAGAACGCACACGAGTGGGCTCGGCCCGGTGGAGTGATCGAGGTCGGCGCTGCGACTCGAGACGGGATGCTGGAAGGTTGGGTCGAGAACGAAGGACCTCCGATCGCGACCGGCGACCTGGACCGCGTCTTCGACACGTTCTGGACGCGGCGCGCCCGCGGTAGCGGTCTGGGCCTGGCCATCTGCAAGCGGGTCGTCGAGGCGCACGGAGGAACCATTCGCGCGGAGAACCGGCGTCGCGGTCCGCGGTTCACGTTCACCCTTCCTCTCGCGCCCGTTCCGGCGCGACTGACATGAGCGGCCGGGTGTTGGTCGTGGACGATGAAGTTGAGATGCAGCGGGCGCTGCGGACCGGCCTCAGCTACTACGACTTCGACGTCCGCGCGGTGGGCAGCGGGGAAGAGGCGATCCGGGAGGCGGGGGCCTGGCGGCCAGACGTCATCCTCCTGGACCTTGGCCTGCCGGGCATGGACGGCTTCGCGACGTTGAAGGCGCTGAGACCCGCGACCCGCGCGGCCGTGATCGTCGTCAGCGTGATGCCCGAGGAGAGGGACAAGGTGCGCGCCCTGGACGCCGGCGCGGACGACTACCTGGTCAAACCGTTTGGCACGGAGGAGCTGGTGGCGCGCATTCGCGCGGTGCTGCGCCGCCAGGCCGACGTCACAGCCGGCGAGCCGGTCATCCGCGCGGGCGACCTCGAGATCGACATCGGCCGGCGCACGGTCACAGTGAACGGAAAAGCGGTGAGGCTCACGCCGACCGAGTACGAGCTTCTGCGCTTCCTCGCGCTTCATGCTGGAAAACCGGTGACCCACACGATGCTGTTGCGGCAGGTGTGG